>Ga0315293_10001240_pt1 | contig 24799 bp, 30 predicted proteins | sample YL17G13_20_MG_FD_203071 | JGI IMG/M metagenome (GOLD analysis project Ga0315293, IMG submission 203071) | Sediment microbial communities from Yellowstone Lake, YNP, Wyoming, USA - YL17G13_20 | ecosystem: Environmental > Aquatic > Freshwater > Lake > Sediment | place: USA: Wyoming | collected...
CGGAGCCAAAAAAGACATCAGCTTCCTGACCCAAGAAGAGGAAGAAGAGATTTTGCAACAGATTGCTTCCACCAGCATCGCCACCTACCTATATAATAACGAAGAAGACATAATCGCCACCAAACACCTGGGCCTGATTGCCGAGGAATCTCCCAAAGAAATATTAAGCATTAGCGGCAAGGGAATTGACCTGTACAAGATGGCCAGTTTCCTCTTTGCCGGGATGAAAGCCCAAGGAAGAGAGATAGACAAGTTAGCAGCAGAAGTTGAAGCAATAAAGCTCCAACTCAATTCTCTCGGCCAAATCGGGCCTGAGCCAACCGATTCCTCAACCCTTATTGAGAAAGTCAAACAGGTACTCTTATCTCTTGGGCTTTGGGTTGAAAACGGCATTGTCAGAATGAAAGAATTATTTGCCGATAAAATTACCACTAAAGAAATTCAAATAGTTGATAAATCCACAGGTGAAGTTTATTGCACATGGCTTGAAAACGGCGAGTGGATGAAAACAAAAGGCGAATGCGGACAACCGCAAACAGAACTCGCTCCTGCTCCCGTGCCAGAACCTCAACCAGCATCAGAGCCAGCGTCTGCACCTGAGCCAGTGCCCGTTCCCGAACCAACTCCAGAGCCAACACCTGAACCCGCTCCCGCAGCGGCCGCAGAACCCATACCTACGCCGTAATAATTTTGGCGCACTGCGTTAAAAATGAAATTAGAAATCCAACCCTGACGGGTTTTTTTAATTGTGATAGAGTAGGGTTAGAGAAATGAGCAAAAAACGTTTAATTATCATTGACAGCAATGCCTTGATTCACCGGGCTTTCCACGCCCTACCTCCTTTGGCTACCAAAAAAGGAGAATTGGTGAACGCGGTTTACGGGTTTTTACTGGTTTTTTTTAGAGCGGTTCGCGAACTAAAACCCGATTATATCGCTGCCTGCTTTGATTTCCCTGCCCCGACTTTCCGCCATAAAGCATTCAAAGAGTATAAAGGCAAAAGGCCTCCCACGGCCGAAGGCATTTGCCAGCAAATACCAAAAGTTAAAGAAGTTTTAACGGCTTTTAACGTGCCGATTTTTGAAAAAGAGGGTTTTGAAGCAGATGACATTATCGGTACAATAACGGAAAAAACCGCAGATAAAACCGAAAACATTATCTTGAGCGGGGACTTGGATACCTTGCAGTTGGTTAACGAAAACACCAGAACGTATTTTTTAAGAAAGGGAGTAAAAGACATTGTTTTATATGACGAAAATTTAGTCAAAGAAAAATATCAGGGATTAACCCCTGAAAAATTAGTTGATTTCAAAGCTTTGAGAGGCGATCCTTCGGATAATATCCCCGGAGCCAGAGGAATTGGAGAAAAAACCGCCATTAACTTGATTTTGAAGTTCGGCAGTTTGGAGGCGCTCTATAAAGAGATTGAGGAAAACTCAGAGAAATCAAAAGGAGTTTCCCCAAAAACAAAAGAGATTTTGATAAAAGATAAAGACCATGTATTTCTCTCAAAATCCCTTGCCCAGATTGAAAAAAAGGCAGGCATAGATTTCTCTTTAGAGAAGTGCCAATGGCAGAAATTTGACAAACAGGAAGTGATAAAAATCTTTGAAAAATTTGAATTCCAAAGTTTAATCAAAAGAATAACAGAATTAAACGATGCCCGAACTCCCTGAAGTAGAGACAATCAGAGGTCAACTTGGAAAATTGATTGTCGGCAAAAGAATTAAAGAAGTTGAGGTTGACTTGCCGAAAATGGTAAAGTTGCCCTTGGCTAAGTTCAGGAAAATTGTCGTTGGTTCAACAATAAAAGGTGTGGGTCGGCGGGCAAAAATCCTGATTTTCGAACTTTCAAACGGCCAGAGCATACTGACACATCTGAAATTATCCGGTCAGTTAATTTTCCGCAAAAAAGGAGAAATTATTCAACCGGAAGACGCAAAATGGAATCATTTAATTTATTATTTTACTGACGGCAGCCGGCTTTTTCATAATGATTTACGACAATTCGGTTACGTGAAAGTGGTTAAGACAGATGAATTGGCAGATTTTTTCAAAAAGGAAAAATTAGGGCCAGAACCGTTGGAAAAGGGTTTCACCTTCAGTGAATTTTCCGCAATTCTGAAAAGAAAACCCAAGGCGAGAATAAAACAATTCCTGATGGATCAGCAGAATATCGCCGGTATCGGCAATATTTATTCTGATGAGATTCTTTTTTCCGCCGGAGTCCACCCTTTAAGAAAAATCGCTAATTTGAAACCGACGAAAATCAGAAAAATTTTTAACGGCATAAAAAAGATATTAGTTGAAGCGATAAAGTTGCAGGGGTCGTCTGTTGACCTTTACCTCAACGCTTTGGGCAAAGAAGGAAACTACGCGCCAAAATTAAAGGTCTACGGCCGAGAAAGTGAAAAATGCCGCCGTTGCGGCGCGGTTATAAAAAGGGTAAAAATTGGCGGCAGAAGCGCTCATTTTTGCCCAAAATGTCAAAAGCAACAGAAAATAGAATAAATAAGTTCTAAATTCTATGACAATCCTCATTTACGGGCCTGACACTTACCGGTCGCGCCAAAAACTGAACGAAATAATCGAAAATTATAAAAAAGTCCGCAAAAGCGGGTTGAATTTGAGATTTTTTGATGGCAAAGAACTGAATTTTGAGGATTTTCGGGACGAAGCCATGTCTCTTTCCATGTTTGCCGAGAAAAAACTCATAATTTTAAAAGATATCTTCTCCAATCAGGGATTTAAGGAAAAATTTTTGAAGGACTCAAAAAAATTCGTTAACTCTCAGGGCATAATCTTGTTTTATGAGGAGATCGAAGTTTTAGAAAGCGATAAACTCTTAAAACTCCTGAAAAAATCAGGCGACTCGCAGGAATTTAGGTCTTTGGAAGGCGCTTCTTTGAAAAACTGGATAAAAAAAGAGATTGAGAAATACGGGAAAAAAGCCGACCCGGAAGTTGTGGCTAATTTGGCAGAATTCGTCGGCAACGACACTTGGCGGCTTTCCAACGAGATTCAAAAACTAGCCAGTTTCAGAGGAAACAAGGGTATCCAAGTGAAAGATGTTGAACTCCTGGTGAGGCCGGAAATTGATAATAATATTTTTAAAACCATTGACGCCATTGCCATGAAAAACAAAAAAAAGGCGCTTGAATTATTGCACAAACACCTGAGAAAAGGAGATAACCCTCAATATCTGCTTTCAATGATTAATTTTCAATTCAGAAACCTGCTGATGATAAGAGAACTTATTGAAAAAAACGAACCTTATTATTCCATCCTGAAAAAAACCCAACTTAAACCCTTTGTGGTCGGAAAAAGTTATCAACAAGCCCAGAGATTCGGTCTCCCGGAATTAAAAAAAATCTACCGGAAGATTTTTCAGGCAGACCTTAACATCAAGACCGGTAAGATGAAGGCAGAAACGGCGCTTGATTTGCTTATTGCCGAGATTTAGAAATCAACTTTGTTAATCGGGATTTTTTTCTGGCAGCCGCGTTCTTCTTTATCAGACCGGTTTTAGCCGCTTTATCCAATATTTTATACAATTGCGGCAATAATTTTTTGGCTTCTTCAGTCTTTTTTTGAGAAGCCAAATTTCTCACCTCTTTGACGAGGTTTTTTATTTTTTCTTTTTTCCGAACGTTTATTATCCTTCTTTTTTGGCTTTGACGGAGCGCTTTTTTAGCCGAAAGAGTTATTGCCATGATGGTTTATACTACATTATTTTAAATTTTTTATCAAATCTCTGATTTCGGCCGCTCTTTCAAAATCCAAATTACTGGCCGCTGCTTTCATTTCTCTTTCCAGAAGTTTCTTGTCATGGACCAGCCGGAATTCAGAGAGAACTTCTTTTTCCTTCGTCATAAACGGCCAGTCCCTTATGGGCTTGACAATTGGTCGTGGGACAATCCCATATATTTTGTTATGTTTTGCTTGGATTTTTCTTCTCCTTTCAATTTCCTTGATTGCTCTTTTCATTGAGCCGGTAATTTTGTCGGCGTACAAAATAACATGACCTTCGGGATGCCGGGCTGCCCTGCCCATCGTTTGGATTAAAGTGGTATCTGACCTCAAAAATCCTTCTTTATCAGCATCCAAAATCGCCACCAAGACCACTTCCGGCAAATCCAGCCCTTCTCTTAAAAGATTGATTCCCACTAAAACATCATATTTCCCTTCCCGTAATTCTTTAAGTATTTGCGGTCGTTCAAGAGTTTTTACTTCCGAATGGAGCCACTGGCAAGAGATTTTTTCTTCAGTTAAATGCTCGGACAGGGCTTCGGACAATCTCTTTGTTAGGGTCAGGATTAATACCCTTTGTTTTTTGGCAATCCTTTTCCTGACTTCTTCTATCAGGTTCTTGACCTGATTTTGGGTTGGCCTGATTTCAATTGACGGCTCCAAAAGTCCTGTTGGTCTGATTAATTGCTCAACGATACGCTTTTTTGTCGCCTTTCTCTTTTCGTATTCGTTGGGCGTGGCTGAAACATAAATTATCTGTTTTGCTTTCTGGTTAAATTCATCAAAGGTGAAAGGCCTATTATCAATAGCTGAAGGCAGCCGAAATCCGTATTCAATTAAGGTTTCTTTTCTGGCTCGGTCTTGATTTGCCATTGCCCGTAATTGCGAAACAGTCAGATGGGATTCATCAATAAAGATAACAGAATTTTCAGGAAAATAATCAATTAAGGTAAAAGGCGGCTCTCCTGTTTTTCTGAATTCCAAATGGCGGGAGTAGTTTTCAATCCCATGGCAAAAACCCGTTTCCCTCATCATTTCCAAATCGTAGTTGGTTTTTTGCTCCAGCCGTTGGGCTTCCAGCGGTTTATTTTCTTTCTTTAATTTTTTCAGTTGTTCCTGCAATTCCAGTTTTATATTTTCTGCGGCGATTTTTAATTTTTCTTGAGGAGTAACCCAAAAATGAGCCGGAAACAATTTAAAAGAATCTAGGGCATGGAATTTGGAATCCAGAACGTCTTTTGTGGTTTTTAGGGCTTCAATTCCGTCGCCGGAAAATTCAACCTGGACCATTTCTTTTCCAGTGACTAAATAGATTTCAACGATTTCGCCGCGGACGCGGAAATTGCCGGGCTTAAAATCAATGTCGTTTCTTTGATACTGCAAGGCGGTCAAATGAGCCAAAAAATCTTTCCTTCTGATTTTTTGGCCTGACTTAATTTCCAAGGATACCTTTTGATAATCTTCGGGCGAGCCGATACTGTAAATACAGGAGACAGAGGCGACAATAATAACATCTTTTCTGATCATCAAATCCTGGACCGTGGCGTGCCGCAATCTGTCAAGCTCCTCGTTTATTTTGGCATCTTTTTCAATATAAGTGTCGCTCTGAGGAATATATGCCTCTGGTTGATAGTAGTCATAATAAGAAACAAAAAAATGGACCGCGTTTTCCGGAAAGAACTCCTTAAATTCCTGATAAAGTTGGGCACAAAGAGTTTTATTCGGTGAAATAATCAAGGCCGGTCTTTGAACTTTTTCAATAACAGCCGCCATGGTGTAGGTTTTTCCCGAACCTGTCACACCCAAAAGTACCTGATGCCGGGCGCCGGATTTCAGATTTTTTACCAATTTTTTAATCGCTTGTGGTTGATCGCCAGTTGGTTTGAATTTTGAGCGAAGTTCGAACATTTCATTTAAATTTATCTCAAATTTCCTCTTTTTTCAAGGTTGGGTTAGAATAAAATCAATGAAGGAATTAATCAAAAAAATTATCCCGGATTTTGTTTTGAGTCGGTATCACTGGAAACTGGCTTTTTTAGCCGTACTTTTGTACCGATTCCCCTCTAAAAAGATAAAGGTGATCGGGATTACAGGTACCAACGGGAAGTCAACTGTGGCAGAAATGACTTCAAAAATTTTAGAGGAAGCCGGCTATAAAACAGCTGTTTTATCTTCAATCAGATTTAAAATTGGAGAAAAGGACTGGCCAAACACCCTGAAAATGACAATGCCGGGCCGTTTTAAGATTCAAAAATTTTTGAGGCAGGCGGTAAATTCCGGGTGTCAATATGCGGTTTTGGAGGTAACCTCTGAAGGTATCAAGCAGCACCGCCACCGATTTATCAATTTTGAGGCAGCGGTTTTTACCAATTTAACTCCTGAACATATTGAGGCACATGGTGGTTTCGAAAATTATCGCGCAGCCAAAGGAAAACTGTTTCAGGCCGCCAAAAAAATCCACATTATTAATCTGGACGATGAAAATGCTGAATTTTTCTTAAAGTTTCCAGCCGAGAAAAAATACACTTATGGATTAAATCAGGGAGATATTAACAATAAAGACGTTCAACTGCAGCTTTCTCTAATAGGAAGTTTTAATATTTATAACACTTTGGCGGCAATTTGCGTGGGATTGTCTCAAGGGATTAATTTGGAAACATGTAAGACGGCCGTAGAAAAAATTAAAGGAATCCCGGGCAGAATGGAAGAAGTAATCTCCGAACCACTTAAGGTTTTTGTTGATTATGCCTTTACACCGGCTGCTTTGGAAAAAGTTTATCAGACACTGAGAGCGACAAGCGACAAGCAACAAGAAACAAGAATGATATGTGTTTTAGGAGCTTGCGGCGGTGGCAGAGATAAATGGAAAAGGCCAATTTTAGGGAAATTAGCTGCTCAATATTGCGACGAAGTAATTGTGACCAACGAAGACCCGTATGATGAAAATCCGATGGAGATTATTGACCAAGTTGCTAAAGAAGTAAGCGGAAAAGCAAAAAAAATATTAGACAGAAGAGAGGCAATTAGAAAATCTTTAGAACTGGCGAAGCCAAATGACATTATAATAATTACTGGTAAGGGTTGCGAGCCGTGGATAGTAGAAAGAGGGAAGAAAATTCCTTGGGACGATAGGCAGATAGTCAGGGAAGAGATGGAGAAGCTAAGATTTGACAAATAGGTTCAAATATGGTATATTTCAGCCATTGACCTTTGTCAAAATCATTCATAAGGAGGTGATAAGAAATGGGGGAAGCCAAGAGATTTGTTCCCGTGGTTGCAATTGGAATTTTAACTTTTCATCCTGATAATCTTTACTGGATAATCGTGAATGCTCAGCGCAAAGCTGTAATGGCGAAAGACAGAGAGTTACTGGTTTTTTCTAATGAGGTAGTGGCCCATACATTTATATTGAGAGATACGAAATTGAAACCCCACGAGTACGTGTTGGAACAACTTTATTGGGATAACCTCGTTGACAGGTTTTGTGGGCAATTCTCTTATGCATTGATAGATTATCGTGGCAGGTTAGGACCCAAGTCAAGGATTCCTTTAAAAAAAGAAATCCTGTATCCTTGCTGAAAATTTTAAATTTTCCAAGAGGAGGTGGATGGTGATGACAAAGAGAAAGATTTTATACTTTTTTTTGGCTACATTTTTAGTAACTAGCGTCATTTCTCTTTTTTTTCTCAATGACAGTATGGAAAAAGATAGCGATACCGGGATTGTTATAGGGATTGCTTGTTTTGCATTATCGGTTCTTGGTGCGGCGTACATCTTTGTGGTATGGATAGAGAGGGCGACCAAGAGTTTACCGGTCAATACACTAAAAACTAACGGAGGAGGTAAATATGGGAAGAAAAATCTTAGTTTGCATAAATTGTAAAGCCGCTATATTTCTGGATTCAGTAGCAAATACGGTTCCGAGGTGGACAGGAAGAACAGGCGACCCGGTCGAGAGAAGAATTGAAAAGCACGGGCAAGATGATGAACGAGATTTCAAGATAGAACATAGGGGACACAAGTCGATTGTCGCGGAATTGGCGTACGATTAGATGGTCGGCAAGCATTTTAGAGAAGACTAAAGGCTAAAAACTGTACTTAATAGTAAGTTTTTAGCCTTATTTTTTTTAATTCATGTTATACTATTAAAAATGAAGAAAAAATACGAAATTTTGGAGCATAAGGCGGATTTAAAAATCAGGGTTTTCGGAGAAACAAAAGAAGAACTTTTTTTGAACGCGCTTTTTGGCATGCAAGATTGTATGAAGCCAGAATTAAAAAAACCAGAAGAAAAAACGGAAAGAGGGATCAAAATAAAATCCCCTGACTTGCCAGCTCTGTTAGTGGATTTTTTGAGCGAAGCGCTTTATTCAACTCAGGTTAATAAGGAAATTTACAACGATATAAAATTTAAAAAATTTTCAAATGTGGAAATTGAAGCCGAAATTTCTGGCCAAAAAACAGAAAGATTCAGCGAAGATATAAAAGCCGTCACCCATCATCAATTAGATATCCATCAAAAAGAAGACGGCATATGGGAAGCCACAGTTTTATTTGATATTTAAGGAAATTTGATTAAAATAAAAACACCATGCTTTGCAAAAAAGATTTCACAAAAATAAATGATTATCTTTGGGAAATACCAAAGAGTTTCAGGGCAGATATGCTGGTGCCAATCAGGGCTTATGTGACGGAAAAAATGCTGGAAGAAAGTTTCAAAGACAGGTCCCTGGAACAATTGGTTAATGTTTCAACTTTACCAGGGATTCAAAAATATGCTCTGGCAATGCCAGATATGCATGAAGGTTATTCCTCGCCCATTGGCGGAGTGGCAGTCATCAGAATTTCTGACGGAATTATTTCGCCTGGCATGTGCGGCTACGACATTAATTGCGGAATGAAATTGTTGAAATCGGAATATTCTCAGGAACAAGTTCAGCCATATTTAGATAAATTAGCCACAGAAATTCAAAAAGAAGTGCCTTCGGGTTTAGGCCGAGGCAGGCAGATAAAATTAAGCACGAAAGAAATTGATAATATTTTAGAAGGCGGTGTGCAATTTTTAGTTAAAAAAGGTTATGGAGAAAAAGAAGATTTTGAAAATTGCGAAGGTAGCGGCAAATTGGAGTGGGCGGACGCCCTTGCTGTTTCCAAACACGCTAAAGACAGGGGAAGAGATCAGGTTGGGACTTTAGGGTCCGGCAACCACTTTTTAGAAATCCAAAAAGTGGAGGAAATTTTTGACGAAAAGACGGCTGAGATTTTCGGTTTATTTAAAGACCAAGTTGTTATAATGATCCATTGCGGCTCCAGAGGGCTTGGCCATCAGGTTTGTACAGATTATTTAAGAGAATTTATTCCCTTAATGGAAGGGAAACATAAAATCAGAGTGCCTGACAGAGAATTTGCCTGCGTACCGTTTAATTCTCCAGAAGGTCAGCGATATTTTTCCGCCATGGCTTGCGCCGCCAATTATGCTTGGGCTAATCGCCAGATGATTGCCCATTCTGTCAGGAAGGCATGGAGATCAATTTTAGGAGAAAAATCTCCCGATCCCAACGCTCTTTATGATGTCGCCCACAATATTATTAAAAAAGAAAAATATGTAATTGACGGCAAGGAAACAGAAATGGCTGTTCATAGGAAAGGTGCGACGCGGGCTTTTCCGCCAGGTAGTCAGGAAATCCCTGAGAGATATCGCGAAGTTGGCCAGCCGGTCTTAATTCCTGGTTCAATGGGGACTGCTTCTTATATTTTGGCCGGGCAAAAAGAAGGAAAAGAAGCTTTTTACAGCACTTGTCATGGTGCAGGCCGGACAATGTCGCGACACGAAGCAATGAGAAGAATCTCTGGACAAGAGGTGATAAAAAGCCTAGAATCAAAAGGTATTATCGTTAAATGCTGGAGCCCGAGAGGAATTGCCGAAGAAGCGCCGATGGCTTACAAAGATATAGACGCTGTGGTGGAAGTTGTAAATCTTGCAGGATTGTCCAAGAAAGTGGCAAAATTAGTGCCTTTAGCCGTGATAAAAGGAGAATAATTCGAATCGTGAATTTCGAGTTATGAATTACGAATCGGTAAAAAACAATATACCGGAAAAACATGACAAGAGGACTGCCCAAGGGTCTACGAAAATTTATTCGCCGAGAAAAAGCCCGGATCCGCCGGGATGTTTTGGACGTGAAAGAACAGGAAAAATTAATCAATGATATCTACCAAGGGTTACCCAAATTTTATGAAGATAAACGAAATCTACAAATTAGCAATAAATAAGGGAATTGAAGCCGATTTTCGGGGAAGGGAAGAAATAGAAAAACTTTTGAAAAGAAAGAGAGAAAAATTTGAAAAGCTGACCGAGAGAGAGAAAGAAGAATTTGACAAAGAGGCGCTTGAAAATCCGTTTCTGGATTCAAGAATTTTAAATATTAGCGAGGATAAAGAAATAAAAAAGGTTTTGGTCGGAATTGACATAGAGCCGGCGGAAATTCTGCTGGCAAAAGAAATCGGCAGCATTGATTTGATTATTTCTCATCATCCCCTAGGAAAAGGGCTGGCCAAGCTCCATGAAGTAATGGAGCTTCAATGTGATGTCTTGAATCAATACGGCGTGCCGATTAATATTGCAGAGGGTTTAATGAAAGAGAGAATTTCTGAAGTGGCAAGAGGTATTAATGCCGCTAACCATCAAAGAACAGTAGATGCGGCAAAGATTTTGGGGTTTAATTTAATTTGTTTCCACACGGTTTGCGATAATCTGGCAGCCAGATTTTTAAAAAATGAAATTGAGAGCCATAATTTTGAAAGAATTGAAGGCCTGATGAATCTTTTGAAAGAAATTCCTGAATACAAAGAAGCCATAAAATTTGGAGCCGGTCCCAAAATTTTTGTTGGAGAACCGGAAAGAAGGTGCGGTAAAATTGCCATCACCGAAATTACCGGCGGCACCGAAGGTTCAGCGAAACTTTATGAAAAGATGGCAATATCTGGCATAGGGACAATTATTGGTATGCATATGTCCGAAGAGCATAAAAAAGAGGCGGAAGCCGCCAATATCAATGTGGTAATTGCCGGTCACATTTCCTCCGATTCTTTAGGGGTAAATTTGTTTTTGGACGAATTGGAAAAACAAGGCATTGAAATAATTCCTTGCAGCGGGCTGATAAGAATTTCACGGAACAAATAAAAATTTAGAAAGGTAAAAAACTGGTTCAGATACCGGTTTTTTGATAGAATTAAGGCATGCCAAAAGTTGGTATTGCCACAGTTCCATTGGATTACGGGAAATGTCCGCGATGGCTGTTTGAGAGAATGAAGCGACTTTCAAGAGGAATTATTACTGCCATAGTTGAGGAGTTTGGGCCGGAAGAAGTATTGAAAAGATTTTCTGACCCGGTTTGGTTTCAGTCATTGGGTTGCGTTGTCGGTTTCGATTATAACTCCAGCGGGTTAACCACTACTACGCTTGGGGCGGTAAAAACTGCTCTTTTTGACATTCAGGACCGACTGGGGATTTATGTTTGCGGCGGCAAAAGAGAATCAAGAAAAACGCCTGAAGAAATTGAGGCATACGGAATTTCCAGAGGACTTTCTTTTGCGCCTGATTTGATTTACGCTTCCAAAATGGCGGCCAAGGTTGATTCTTCCTTGATCCAGGACGGATACCAAATTTATCAGCACAATTTTTTATTTACCAAATCTGGAAATTGGACGGTCGTCCAGCAAGGCATGAATACCGAAAACCAAACTGCCAGGCGTTATCACTGGCTGTCATCCGCTCTTAGGAAAAACGAAGATAAATTAGATTTTGTTGAGGAGCCACATTCCGGAATCATTTCCCAGATCAGAGTCAACCCTCTTAACCTCACCGCTGAAAAAAGCGATAAAAATCGGGAAATTTCCCTGGGATTAGTTAAAGAGGAACCGGAAAAATTTTTGAAGGACCTGGATTTAATCCAGACAAAACGCTCAAAAAACTTGATAGAAATGGAATTATATGATAAAGAATTTTATTGGCACCCGGTAGCGGAAGAAAAGTTTGATTTAAAGCGCCTGGGGAAAACCATGCTTTTCGCCAACGCTCAAAACCCAGAAAACTTTGAAAAACTCGTATCATTAAAAGGCATAGGTCCGAAGACCATCAGAGCCCTGTCTCTGGTTTCAGAACTTATTTACGGCGCCAAACCATCTTATGAAGATCCGGCGAGATATTCGTTCGCGGTGGGCGGAAAAGACGGCACCCCTTTTCCCGTAGAGAAAGATGTGTATAATAAATTATTAGACGTTATTGAGAGGGGAATTAAAAATAGTAAAATAACAATTGGGGAAAAAGTCGAAGCCCAAAAAAGATTAATCAAAAGTTTTTAAAATATGAAAAATTATTTATTTACTTCAGAATCAGTTACAGAAGGACATCCAGATAAGCTCTCGGATCAAATTTCCGACGCAGTTTTAGATGAAGTCATTAAAAACGATAAATACGGCAGAGTGGCCTGCGAGGTAGCGGTCGGCATGGGTTATGTAATTGTGGGAGGAGAAATCACAACTAAAACGTGGGTGGACGTCAATAATTTAGTGAGAGATGTCGTTAGAGACGTTGGTTACGACAAGCCCGAATATGGTTTTGATTATCATACTTTAGCGATTTTTAACGCTGTTCATGGACAATCCCCGGATATTGCCAGAGGGATTAGAAAAACCGCATCAAAAAAACAAGGAGCGGGCGATCAGGGGATGGAAACCGGCTATGCCTGTAATGAAACGCCCGAATTGATGCCTCTTCCTATAATGCTGGCGCATAAACTTTGCCGGCGTCTGGCCGAAGTGAGAAAAAAGAAAATTCTGCCATATTTACGACCGGATGGAAAGTCTCAAGTAACTGTTTGGTACGAGAATTCAAAACCAAAAACCCTCCAGTCGGTTGTAATGGCTGTCCAGCACGACCCGGATGTTCCTATGGTGAAATTAAAAAAGGCGATAATTGAGAAAGTGGTGAAACCGGTCTGTAAAAAATACCTTAACGGGAAAACAAAGTTTTTTATTAACAATACCGGACGGTTCGTGATTGGAGGTCCGGTGGCTGACTGCGGGGCTACAGGCAGGAAAATTGTCGTTGATACTTATGGCGGAATGGCTCAAGTCGGGGGCGGGTGTTTTTCAGGGAAAGACCCGACCAAAGTTGACAGGTCAGGCGCCTACATGGCTCGCTACATTGCCAAAAACATCGTGGCAGCCGGACTTTGCGATAAATGCGAAATTCAAATCGCTTATGCCATCGGCGGCACAAAACCTTTATCTGTCAACGTTAATACTTTTAATTCAATAGATAAAAAAAGATTCCCGCGGCTTAGCGAAGAGAAATTGCCCAAAATTATTTCAAAAGTTTTTGACTTAACTCCCGGAACGATAATTCACGAACTCAATCTTTTAAGGCCGATTTATCGGAAAACCGCTGCTTACGGCCATTTCGGCAGAAAAGAGCCGGAATTCACTTGGGAAAAAACCGACAAGGTGAAAGAAATTTTGAAAATAGTTTAGGGACTTGAAAAACTACTCTTCAAAAAGGGCCAAAAAAGGAAAATTGGCTTTTCGTACGCCCAGCCGTTTTATTTATAAGCAGCATAAGGAAACCGCTGTCCGCAAGGCAAAAAAGAAATATTCCTGAGATTTTTATTTCAAAAAGCGGGCTCTGATGAACCCGCTTTTTAGACCCCTTTTTCCATATAGGTATTTTTTAGTTTATAGCCTAATTTTCTGAAATAATCTCTTGCCCCTATTCCGGAAATTACAGACAATTTTTTTAAGCCAAACTCTTTTTTAACGATTTTTTCAGCCGTTTTAATCAGTTTTTTGCCGAGACCCCGATGTTGGGGCGCCGTTCCTTTTTCTGAAATAGAGATTAAAAGACCGTAAGTATGGATTTCCCTGATAATCGCATTATTCCGGGAGGTCAGGCGGAGACGGAGCAAACTGTAAAGCTTGGAGCGGTTTTTATTTTCAAAGCTCAAAAAAATTTCTTTACCGCCGGAAGATTCGTAATCCTGACGGAATAAAAAAACCTTTTCCTTCGGATTAAAATTCTCCTTCACTTCGCGACACCTAATACAGCGGCATTGCCATTTCTCTTTTTCCATGGATTGAAAAAGAATTTGTCGCAAATTGGAGATTTTTGCCGGTCCGGCAATGATTTTCTGGGAGGGAATATCTCGGCTGATCCTTTGAATCCTCGTATAATAAGGGATTCTCTTTTTGATTTTTTTGATAAGATTTATTAATTGATTTTCCGTATAAGGCCGATATTCTCCTTCTTTCCATAATTTATATAAAGGACTTTTTGCCAGGAGAGCACAGGGATAGATCTTCAATAAATCCGGCTGAAAATCGGAGCTTTTAAATAATTTTTCAAACATTTTCTCGTCTTTTTTCAGATTGGAGCCCGGTAAGTCAGGCATCATTTGATATAGAACCTTAAATCCCGCGTCTTTTAAGAGTTTAGTCGCCGCAATTGTTTGTTTAACGTTGTGTCCCCGCAAATTAAATTTTAAGACGTCATCATAAGTTGATTGGACTCCTAACTCAACCATTGTTGCCCCTAATTCTCTCAGCCGTTTTATTTCTTTCTCGTTGATAAAATCCGGCCTCGTTTCAACTGATAACCCAATGATTCGGCGTTTTGCTTTTTCGTTTGCTTTTTGAGATTCCTTTAAACTCCCGGCATTTTTTTCATTGCAGGCCTCAAAACATCTTTTTATAAACCAGTTTTGATATTTTTTGGGATAATACGACCACGTTCCGCCCACAACTCTTAATTCAATTTTATCTGTCGGATGTCCTTCGGCCCTTAGCATTTCCAGCCGTTTTTTAACCTGCAAATAAGGGTCAAAATTCAGTTTTTTCGCTCTTTCCACTGCCGGCTCTCCGGAAACATAACTTTTAGGGATTCCCTTTTCAGTCGGGCAATATAGGCATTTTCCCGGGCAAGGATATGGCTTGGTTAAAACAGAGACATTAACGATGCCGGAAAGCGAGCGAACCGGCCTTGTTTTAAGCAAATTTTCAACACTCTCTCTTGTTTTTACGCTTTTATTCCCAGCTAATTTATGATAAAGTTTTAATAGTTCAATATTGCTCGGGCAGGGAACTTTATATTTTTTAGCCACTTTTCTCTTGAAAAAAGCCAAATCCGCCCGATTTTCCAACCGGCTTTTCATTAAATCTTTAATCACTTTTTCATCAAGCATGGACAGAGGATACGCTGAGTATTTGCTAGAAAAAACCAAAGAAAATTATAATTTAACGGCAGAAGAATATACTCGGACGCGAGCTTTTATCCCAGAAGATATAAAATCTTTAGGTGATTATACCGAAAAAGGAGATAAGATTTTAGATTCTGGCTGTGCCAGCGGTAGACTGTACAGAGTTTTAAAAGAAAAAAAAGTAGAATATTTCGGGGTGGATATATCCGAGAGATTAATCGAGATTGCTAAAAAGAATTATCCTGAGGGAAATTTTCAGATTGCGAACACTTTGAACCTTCCCTTTGTCGATAATTCTTTCGATAAGATTTATAGTATATCTGTTATTCATAACATTCCCTCCAGAGATTTTCAACTCCAATACCTCAAAGAATCAAAGCGGGTTTTAAAACCGGGTGGGCTGCTGATTTTAAGAGTTTGGGATTTTTGGAAAAGAAAAGAAGGCTGGAGATTATTTTTTAAATACGCTCTGTTGAAATTAACAGGTAATTCAAAAATGGATTTTTATGATGTCCTTGTTCCATGGAAAGATTCAAACGGAAAAATATTAATCCAGCGCTATTTTCATTGTTTTACCAAAAAAGAAATTGAAGATTTAGTTAAAAAAGCCGGGTTTAAAATAAAACAAAGTTGGCGAGAAGGCAAGGATCCAAGAACCAACATTTATATAATAGCTGAAAAATAAATGTCCCCGTAACTCAACGGATAGAGCGTCAGCCTCCGGAGCTGAAAATGTGCGTTCGATTCGCACCGGGGACACATCAAATAAGAAAAAAGTCGCGAAAGTTCTAAGATTAACGTTGATGGGCTGATAAAATGATTGTTGCAAAAAGTGCCGGGAAGGGTAAGCTATAAGTAAGGTCGTATTCAAAAAATAATTAACTAATTTTAAGGATAAAAATATGCAAATCGCACAAAGTAAAACAAGAGAACAGTTTCCGCTGAGTTATAAAAAGATAATCAAAAAAACAATGGCGAGTACTATCGCCGTAACAATTCTTTTATTGATTGTTTGGGGAGCATTGGTCTTTATATCCGGCTCGATTGGTCAAGAAACAATCGGCTGGTTTGGCGTAGCAACATTTGGAATTTTAGTATTTCTATTTCTTGTAATTTTACTGACCTATCTTTACCAGAGGTGGTACTTCGCAGTTTATTTCTACGATTTAACTAATGATTTTATCCAGATTAAAAAAGGACCAATAACGCCGCGAGAAATTACGATCCCATATGAACGTATTCAAGATGTCTATGTTGATCAAGACCTTTTAGACAGGATTTTTGGACTCTATGATGTTCATTTATCGAGTGCAACGGTTTCATCTGGAATGGAGGCACACATTGATGGAGTTGAAAAACAGGCCGCGGAGGGATTACGCAATATTCTTCTCCAAACGGTTCAACAAAGAATCAGTAAAAACAGAGGCGCGAATGTTCTCCCAAATAATAATCCAACAAATTAAAAACATATGAATGAATTTATTACCGAAAAAAATTATCCTGTTCAGGGATTATGGGTTTTTAAATCCATATTGGGCTCTTTGTTCGCCCTAATTTTTTTCGTGCCATATTTTTTACTTTCTCGTTTTGGCGAAAATGACAGAAGTAACGAAATAAATTTTTACTTTGTTATAGTTATCGGCTTTGCGATTTTTCACTTCATCTTCACAATTTTAAGAAGGGCAAATTTTCATTATTCTATTGAGGGAAATTTTTTAACCTTAAAACAAGGTATTCTATCAAAACAACAGCGACATATTCCGTATGGAGTTATCCAGAATCTTTTTGTAAAACAAGATTTGTTTGACAGAATTTTCGGACTTGCTTCTTTGACGATTGAGAACGCTTCGCAGGGAGCGGGGGTTTTAGCGGCTCCGCAAAAGCAGAGAGTTTTTGGAATGAGAATTGGCAATCAAAGACAGCAACAAATGGAGATGGTCGGATTTTCTGGAAACAAAGTTAGTATCCCAGGGCTTACAAAAATGAATGCCGAAACTCTAAAAGGAATTGTCTTGCAAAAGATGAAAGAGAATCCGATTGAAGATAGCCAATCCGGACTGTAAAGAAGGATAAGGCACCATCGCTGTGGAAATATTGTGGATAATAAAAAGTTGACAGAAAAATTAAAATGGCTAATCTTGGAAATGAGGGGATGCGGGATGTTATTCCTTAAGGACACAGCTATTAATGAAGGAGGTTTAGCGCAATTGCATGGATAGGTCCAACTCCAGGGGAAGCCCAATTAAACCGAGTTCAGTAAGGCTGCTCCCCTCACTAAAAATGGGCAAGTTTAACTCGCCCATTTTTAGTTTAATGGATTTTTGGTATACTAAAGACAGAACATGAAGTACAATATTGTTGTTTCGGGCGCCGCTCAAATAAGCCACTGTTGTAAAGGAATTGAGAAATTATCCAGAGAGGTCGGTAAAGAAGTCGCCCGGCAAAAATGCGTTTTAATCACCGGAGCGACAACCGGCGTCCCCTATTTTGCGGCTCAGGGGTGTAAGGATGTCGGCGGTTTTAATGTCGGTTTTTCTCCGGCAATTTCCGAAGCCGCGCATTTGAAGACCTACAAACTTCCTGTAGATCCTTTTGACGTGATGATTTACACCGGTGCTGATTATGCGGGGAGGGATGTGATAATGACAAAAGCGGCCGATGGAGTAATTATCATTTGTGGCAGAATGGGCACTCTGCACGAATTCTCTACCGCTTTTGAGACGCGAAAGCCAATCGGCGTTTTAGAAGGAACAGGCGGGACTGCCGACAAGATAAGGCAAATTGCCGTCGGCCCTTATCGTGGGGTAAAGAAAATTATTTACGAAAGAGAACCGAAAATATTGGTCAAAAAATTATTAGAAGCAATAAGAGTTGAGAAAAAACATAATTCAAAGGTCGCTCAAAAAAATAATCGTAAATAAAAAATGCCAAACGAAGCACCTGAAGAAGGAAAACTGATAGGCAAAATAAGCCATTATTTTTCTCATATTGGAGTGGCGGTCATTGAATTGTCAGACGTCCTTGAAGTTGGCGACAGTATCAGGATTATCGGCGGAGAAACCGATTTCATCCAAAACGTTGACTCAATGGAAATTGAGCATCAGAAGGTTGAAAAAGCGAAATCCGGGGACTCGGTCGGGACGAAAGTTGAGCAGAAAGTGAGAGAGGGCTATAAGGTATATAAGCAGTAAATCAGACCGTAAATTTTAAATAACTCTATGGCATTGGAGACAATTTTCCAGTTTCTTTTAGCTGTATTTTTAGGCGCTTTAATCGGACTGGAAAGAGAAATAAAAAGAAAAGAAGCTGGACTTCAAACCTACAGCTTGGTGGCCTTGGGTTCTTGTCTTCTCAGTGCGATTGCTTTTTCTCTTGATAAAATAGGCGTTATCTCTGATCCTTCCCCGATATTTTTAGCCATTGGCATCGGAATGGGATTTATTGGAGCTGGCACCATTTTCCATCGAGAAAACAAAATCGAAGGACTGACCACAGCTGCCGGGCTTTGGGTTACTGCCATGGTCGGGGTGGCTGTCGGGACCCAGCTTTATTTTCTTGCCGTCTTCGCCACTTTTTTAATTTTGTTAATTTTCGCCGGCTTTGGATATTTGGAAGGAAAAATCTTTAAGTCAGAATCTCGGGAGATAAAGTAGAGCATGAGTCAAAAAGCAAGAGCTCATATTTTTGTTTCAGGCAGGGTTCAGGGCGTATTTTTCCGGCAGAACACCAGAAAGAAAGCCCGGGAATTAGGTATAAGCGGTTGGGTCAAAAATCTACCCGACGGCCGCGTGGAAGCCGTACTTGAAGAATCAAAAGAAAAAATTGAAGAAATAATTGAATGGGCGAGGCAGGGATCGATTATTGCTCGGGTTGACGAGATTGAGGTCTTTTGGGAAGAACACAAGGGCGAGTTTAATGATTTTGCAATAAAACATGATTAGCAAGATAAAAAATCGAAATCGCCTAAAAGGCGGTTTTTTGATAAGATAAAGAATGAGAGAAAATCACCTTGAAAAATTATATCGTGAATTGAGAAAAAAATACGGCAAGCCGAGCGGGCAGTGGAGATTATGGTGTAAAAGGCCGAAAACGGAAAGAGAAAGGGAAGAAGTGATTATTGGCGCGATTTTGACTCAGAGAACCAATTGGAAAAACGTGGAAATAGCCATTAACAATCTGAAAAAGGCGGGGATAAACTCCCTGAAAGATATCTGTAAATTGGGAGTAAAAAAGTTAACCCCATTAATTAGGCCGTCGGGATTTTATCGGACTAAAGCCCGATATCTTTTTTCTCTGGCAAAGTTCATTGTTGAAAATTATGGCAGTTTGGAAAAAATGAAAGGCGATGAACTTCGTTCATCTTCACGCTTCGCTAATGCTCGCGCAAAAGAAGAACCTGAAGAATTGAGGGAAAAATTATTGAAAGTCAAAGGTATAGGACCTGAAACCGCTGACTCTATCCTGCTTTATGCCTTGGATAGACCTATTTTTGTAATTGACGAATATACTAAACGTTTGGTAAGAAAAAGAAGATTATCGTCAGATATTTCCTACGCTTTTTTACAAAAATTATTTGAAAAGAGCTTAAAAAGAGATTTTAGATTATTTCAGGATTTCCACGCCCTTATTGTTATCGACGGCAAAAATAAATGAAGATACTCAGAGATAACGGAAAAATTTTTTGGACAAAGCACTCTAAAAGTAAAATGCAGCAATACCGGCTTTCGGAAAAAAGAGTGCTGCGGATTTTACGCAAACCCGGCAGAAGAGAAGAAGGAATCCTTCCTGGAGCCATAGCCCAGATGCAAATTACCGGCACTAAAAAGCATCCGACTGAAGTATGGTTGATGTATATGATATTAAAAAGGCCGAAAGGATTAAAGGTTATCAGCGCCTGGCGGTATCCTGGAAGAACACCCGAAGGTCAAAGACCAATTATTCCTCAAGACGTTCTTGATGGTCTCTTAAAAGAGGGTATAATATAAAAAGATATGGACTCAAAATTGCAAAATCTTATTGGTTGGGTTTTATTATTAGCGGGCCTCGTGGCAATACTCTGGACCGTTTATTCTTCTTATAATATTTTTACCGCTAAAGCGTCTGCCCCGGAAATTTTTAAGATTGAAATAGAAATTCAAAATCAGTCGGCAAAAGGAAAAACCCTTACAACACAAGAAGAACTTCAAAAAGAAATGGAAAAGTTAATCAGCGAACAATTAAAAGGGTTGTTGCCCGTGAATACCCTGCCCAAACTCTTAAATCTAATTTCTTGGTCAATTTTTGCCGGCATCTTGATTTTGGCCGGCGCTCAGACGTCGGGATTGGGCATTAAAATGATTAGTCGATGAACTTTGTTCATCTTCACCCTTCGCTTCGCTCGGGTAAAAAATAAAAAATTTACCTATGTGGGACGGCCTGCGGCCGCCCTTTTTTTATTGAACGAATAGTATAGAATAAAAATATGAAATTTATCGCTGATTTTCACATTCACAGCAAATACTCAAGGGCAACTTCAAGAGATATGGACCTTGAAAGTTTGGATAAATGGGCAAAAATAAAAGGAATTAAGGTCTTGGGTACAGGAGATTTCACACATCCAGAATGGTTTAAAAATTTAAAAGAGAAATTAGAGCCGGCTGAACCCGGACTTTTTAAATTAAAAAACTCTAATAGCGAAACCCGTTTCATCTTGACTGCCGAAATCAGCTGTATTTATTCTAAAACCCGAGCCGCAGCGAAGGGTGGAAAAGAGGATTTATCCTCTTTGACTAACGGCAGAGTTCGGAAAATTCACCTGCTCATTCTCGCTCCTTCTTTTGAGGCAGTGGAAAAAATTAACGTCCAGTTGAGCTGGATCGGTAACTTAAAATCAGACGGCCGGCCAATTTTAGGGCTGGACGCCAAAGAACTTCTAAAAATCGTTTTGAGCGCTTCGGAAGAATGCTTGGTGGTACCTGGGCATATCTGGACGCCTTGGTTTTCTCTTTTCGGCTCCAAATCCGGCTTTGACTCAATTGAAGAATGTTTTGAAGATTACTCAAAATACATTTTTGCCGGCGAAACGGGATTATCCAGCGATCCTGCCATGAACTGGCGGCTATCTGCCTTAGATAAGATTACCTTAATTAGCAATTCGGACGCTCATTCGCCTGCCAAAATTGGCAGAGAAGCCAATGTTTTTGACACCGAAATTTCTTACCCGGCAATCGTTGAGGCGATAAGGTCAAAAAATCCCAAAAAGTTTCTATACACAATTGAATTTTTCCCCGAGGAAGGAAAATATCATTTTGACGGCCACCGGCTCTGCAATATTGTGTTGTCGCCTCAGGAATCCAAAAAATACAATAACATCTGTCCCAATTGCGGAAAACCTTTGACCATCGGGGTTTTGAATCGGGTTAATTCTCTGGCTGACAGGCCGGAAGGATTCAAGCCAGAAATAGCCATTCCTTTCAAGAGTTTAATCCCTTTGGGGGAGATAATTGCCGACGCCTTGGGCGTGCTTTCGGGAGCAAAACAAGTTGAAAAAGAATATAAAAGCTTGATTGAAAAATTTGGAAACGAATTTGAAATTTTGCTCAATGTTTCTCGCCAAGATTTAGAAAAAGCCACCCTGCCGGAAATCGCTGATGGGGTTGGAAAGGTTAGAGAAGGCAAGGTCTTTATTGAGCCCGGTTATGACGGCATTTACGGAAAAATCAAAATTTTTTCTCAAGGAGAAAAAAAAGATTTATCAAAGCAAGGAATTCTATTTTAAAAAATATGATTGAATTGGATGGGTCATTTTTGGAAGGAGGCGGACAGATTTTGAGAACAGCGATTTCTCTTTCAGCAATTACGGGAAAAGATTGCCGGATTTTTAATATCAGAAAAGGAAGAGAGAGGCCGGGATTGGCATCCCAGCATTTATTGGGAATTCAGGCGGCAGCTCAATTGTGCAGCGGGAAATTAGAAGGAGATTTTCTTGGATCAGAAGAGGTAAAATTTTATCCGGGAAAAATCCAAGCCAAAGATCTTCATATAAAAATTGAGACCGCTGGCAGCATCAATTTGGTTTTACAGGCATTAATTCCGCCGGCGCTACTTATTTCCCCTTCGGCAGGTTCAGGACAAGTTTCGCCGATAAAAATCACGATTGTCGGCGGAGCGACCGACACTTTTTTCTCGCCAACAATGGATTATTTCAGGCATGTTTTTCTGAAAATTTTGGAAAAAATGGAAACAAAGGCAGAAGTTAATGTTTTAAAAAGAGGATATTATCCGGAAGGCGGAGCAGAAGTGGAAGTAAAAATTTACCCGACAAAAATAGAAAACCTTAATCTAACCGAAAAAGGAAAACTGGAAAAGATTTTGGTGATTTCCGGCGCTTCAAGATCTCTTAAAGACAAGAAAGTAGCGGAACGCCAGATTGCCGGAGCAAAAGAGGTTCTTGGAAAATTAAAACTTCCTTCGGAAGAAAAAATTGAATATTGCGATACCCGTTGCCCTGGCAGCCAGATTTGTTTAGTCGCCGAATTTGAAAATGCTGTAATTGGCACTGATAATTTGGGGAAACTGGGAAAAAGGGCGGAGGACGTGGGTAAGGAAGCGGCGCTGGAATTGTTAAAAGAAGATAAATCCGGCGCTTGTTTAGATAAGCATATGGCCGACCAGATTTTACCTTACCTATCATTGGCTTCGGGTAAATCTCAGGTTTCGGCTTCAGAAATTACCGACCACGCCAAAACCAATATCTGGGTAATTGAAAAATTCATTGACGGAAAATTCGAAATTAAGGATAATTTAATCACATGGAAACCCTTTTGATTCAGGCAAACGCTAAAATAAACCTTGATTTAAGGATTTTAAGGAAATTACCAAATGGCTACCATCAGATTAAAAGCACATTTCAGTCGATTGACCTTGCCGACTTTTTGTTATTTGAAAAGTCAAAAAAGGACAATTTAACCGGCGCCATCATCTGCCCAGAATCTCAGGACATTATTTTTAGAGCAAAGAATCTTTTAGAAAAAACCATAAATAAAAAACTACCCTGCCGCATTCATCTTCATAAAGCAATTCCCATTGCGGCCGGTCTCGGCGGCGGGAGCGCCGACGCCGCTGCCGCCATAGTCGCCCTGAACGAAATCTATAATTTAAATTTATCCAGAAAAGAATTGGTTAAAATAGGGGCTGAAGTCGGAGCGGATGTCCCATTTTTCTTCTATGGGGGCACATGTAAAATAGGCGGTATCGGAGAAAAAGTGTCTAAAACAAAAAAAACAATTTCAAATTTTTTTGTTCTCTTCCGTCCCCATAAAAGATTGGAGACGAAAGAAATGTACCGACTTCACGACAAGACCGGAAAGACCTTTTTTGAGCTGGCAAAGGAAATTTGCCCGGAAATTAAAAGATTAGAAAGGTATCTTCAAAAATTCCCCATTAAAGAATTCAATCTTTCGGGGAGCGGCCCGACAGTTTTTGCCGGGGTTAACGATTACGAGCTGGCTCAAAAAATTACCGAGGGTTATCAAGATTTTAATGGCGATATTTTTATCTGCCATCCTCAAGAAAAAGCGTTAGATATTATTGAATCATGAATACAGCTATTATTTTGGCGGCTGGCGCCAGTAAAAGAATGAAAGGGGTTGATAAAATTTTTTACCGGGTTAAAAATAAACCCCTGATTTTTTACACTATTTCAGTTTTTGAAAAACACCCTCAAGTCGAAAAGATAATCTTGGTAGTTAAAAAAGATAATTTCAAAAAAATCCGCCTTTTAATTAAAAAATATAAATTCAAAAAAATAGCAGCGATAACAGGAGGCGGTAAAGAACGCCAGGAGTCGGCTTTCAATGGATTGAAGGCGGCTGGAAATTTCGGAGCAAAACCAGGAGATTTAATCTTATTTCATAACGGAGCCAACCCTTTAGTTCAAAAAGAGGAAATTGGCGAGGTGATGAGGGCGGCAAGGAAACATAGGGCGGCTCTGGTTGGCCAGTTTGCCAGAGATACGATAAAAAAGATAGATAAAAATAATTTTGTAGAAAAAACCATTGACAGGAAGAAAATTTTTCTGGCTCAAACGCCTCAGGTGATAGAATATCGATTAGCCAAAAAAGCGTTTGAAAAAGCGATTGCCGAAAAATTTCAGGGGACAGACGACGTTTCCCTGGTGGAAAGATTGGGAAAGAAAGTCAAGGCAATTCCTTCCAGTTACGCAAACATCAAAATAACTTATTCCGAAGACCTGAAATTTCTGGAAAGTCAATTAAAACGAAAATGAAAGTTATTTTCGCAAAGCATATTGGTTTTTGTTCCGGGGTGAAAAGGGCAGTATTCTTGGCTGAAAATTCATTGAAAAGAGACAAAAAGCCGATTTGGTTTTTGGGCAGTTTGGTTCACAACGAAAAAGTACTAGAAAGATTCAGGAGAAAAAACGTCAAATTTATCTCAAGTCCCAAACAAGTCGAATCGGGCACATTGATTATTCAGGCGCACGGCTCCCCGCCTTTTTCTGAAAAAATCAGCAAAAAACTCTTAATTAGAGACGCCACCTGCCCTTTGGTTAAAAAGGTCCAGACATTGGCGAACTCTCTTTACAGAAAAGGTTATCAGGTAATTATTATAGGAGACAGAAGTCATTCGGAAACAAAAGGGATAAACGGATATGCCGGAAATAAATCCGCAATTATTGAAAACGAAAGACAAGCAAGAAAACTCCCGGAATTCAAAAAAATTGGCGTAGTGGTCCAGACAACCCAGCGACTGGAAAATTTCAAAAAAATCTTAAAAATTTTAAAGAAAAAAAGCCGGAA
>Ga0315293_10001241_pt1 | contig 24787 bp, 21 predicted proteins | sample YL17G13_20_MG_FD_203071 | JGI IMG/M metagenome (GOLD analysis project Ga0315293, IMG submission 203071) | Sediment microbial communities from Yellowstone Lake, YNP, Wyoming, USA - YL17G13_20 | ecosystem: Environmental > Aquatic > Freshwater > Lake > Sediment | place: USA: Wyoming | collected...
TCGGTCTCCATCAGCCCCAGGGCGGCATAATCGTGGTTGCCCATGAGCTTGACGCTGGCGACCTCGTTGATGAGCTTGACGCATTCATCGGGGAATGGGCCATATCCGACGGCATCACCCAAAAAAAAGAGCTTGTCGAGTTTCTCGGAGCGAAAATCGATGATGCAGGCCTTCAGAGCCTCCAAGTTGGCGTGGACGTCGGAGAAAAAACCGTATTTCATCTAGGCTCTATTTTCTACGAAGCGGTATACCGTCTTTCCTACTTGAATTATATCATCGTTTTTCAAAAGATGGCGTTCGACTTCCTCGCCATTAACCTTTGTCTTCCCCTTGCGGCCGAGGTTGACAACCCAGAAACCCTCGGTCTCGTTCACGATTTTGGCCTGGATCTTGGAAACCATAAGGCCCTTGGCCTTGACATTGGCCAGTCCCGATTTGCCGATGGTGATGACGTTGCGCTCGATCGGGAACTGCTCGAAATCGGCCCCCGCTTCTCCCAGGAGGACCGAGCTGCCGGCTTTGGAGGTAAGTTCCCTGTTGCGCTGATCCTTGGCCAGGAGCTCGCGCTGCTTCTTGGTCTGCAGGACCATGGTGCCATCCATTTCGAACGGCGAGCCGGCGCGCTCGATGGCGGAATGGAAGATAAGGGCATACTTACCGATGTTGATCGTATCGCTGTCTTTGAGGATTTCCTCAGACACCCGGCGGGAATTGACAAACGTGCCATTAAGGCTTTCGTTATCGATTATGACCGCCTGGTTTTCGCTGAATTCGATCTGCGCATGCCGGCGCGAAACCCCTCTGTTGTCGAGCACGATGTCGTTATCGGGCGTACGTCCAATCGTGATCCGCTTCTTTTCGGTGATGAATTTTTCGATGACTTTGTCCTCGAACTTAACAATAATCTCCGGCATATTTCCCTCCCTCAAAGGGTGCCACCACAATTTGAATCAGCGGCCTGATTTTGTCAACCGTTTGTTACGACACTTAGAAAATCGTCCCTCAAATGGCCTTGCCTGATCAAGGGGCTTCCTTTATATTGTCGGAACGATGAGTTTAAACTTTAAGCGTTCAAGGACAATAATATACGCTCCCATGGCTGGAATTTCGGATTCGCCGGCCCGTAAAATGGCGCGGGCCCATGGAGCCGATATGACGGTATCCGAACTTGTGGCATCCGAGGGCCTTGTGAGAAACTGCCGGCATACCCGGGAGCTCGTGAAGTTCGACAAATCGGAGCGGCCCATAGGAATACAGATATTCGGCTCCGTGCCGGTGCGAATGGCGGGGGCAGCCGCAATAGCGGCCTCAGCGAATCCGGATTTTATCGACATAAATTTCGGATGCCCGGCCAGGAAGGTCGTGGACAGGAACGGTGGCAGCTCAGTCCTGAAGGACTTGAAGCTTCTGGAGGCGATAGTTTCGGCAGTTGTCGGGGCCGTGGAAGTCCCCGTTACAGTGAAAATACGCGCTGGATGGAATTCCGATTCGCTGGTCTATCTCGAGGCCGGGAAAATAATCGAGGATTGCGGCGCTGTTGCCGTGACGCTTCATGCCCGCACCAGGGAACAGGGGTTCTCAGGGGATGCCGATTGGGACATGATAGCCCGGCTCAAGGATCATGTGGGAATTGCGGTCATCGGCAACGGCGATATATTTTCACCGGAGGATGTTATTCGCATGTTCGAACAGACCGGGTGCGACGCCGTTATGATCGGGCGGGGATCAATGGGCAATCCCTGGATATTCCATAGAACGAAGCATTATCTGGCCACCGGCGAGATTCTGCCGGAGCCAACGTCGCGGCAGAAGATCGAAATGGCCTTGAGGCACCTCGATATGATGATTGCACATTACGGCATGCCGCGAGGGGTGTTCAAGATGCGCGCCCATTTCTGCCACTACCTGAAGGGATTTCCGGAAAGCGCCGCAATCAGAGCCGCGGTCAACAGGCTGTTGTCAGTTGATGAAATCAGGGCGCTGCTTAAGGATTACGCCTCGAGGCTCGAGGATCAATTGCTGGGCGCAGATGTCCGCCTCTCCGCATAACGAATACGGAAAGCACGATGAAAATTCCCGATATAAAAAACATCCTGGAAGCTGTCGCGCGCGGGCGGATGACTGCCGACGAGGGCTTGAAGCGGCTGGGGGACCTTCCATTTGAGGATCTCGGTTTCGCCAAGCTCGATCATCATCGTTCGCTTCGAACCGGAGTCCCGGAGGTGATATTCGCCCCAGGCAAGACCGACGAGCAGATATTGAAAATATTCGAGCGGATGGTGAAAGCCGGCTCCGATGTACTGGTGACGCGGGTAGAATCGCGCGTTTTCAAGAAGATAAAGCGTAAATTCAAAGGTGTCCAATATAGCGAGGCTGCCCGGATAATTTATCTTTGCAAGCATCGTCGGAATAAGGACAGCGGCTGGTCGATCGCGGTGGTCAGCGCCGGCACAGCCGATATGGCGGTGGCTGAGGAGGCCGCCGTTACGGCCGAGGCGTTTGGGGCCAAGGTAGAACGGATTTATGATGTCGGCGTCTCGGGCATCCATCGCCTGCTGGCTTATCAGGATATGATACAGGAGGCCAAAGTCATAATCGTGGTGGCCGGCATGGAAGGCGCTCTGGCCTCGGTGGTGGGCGGCCTGACCCCGGCGCCGGTGATTGCGGTGCCGACTTCGGTGGGATATGGGGCATCGTTTAATGGCCTGGCGGCGCTTTTGGCGATGCTGAACTCGTGCGCGCCGGGCGTGACGGTGGTCAATATCGACAACGGTTTCGGCGCGGCCGTAGCGGCGGTAAAAATGATGTATGTGAAATGAGGAGAATATTTGTAGTCGGGTTCATGGAGGCCATTTGGCCGGCGGAACCCGACAACTAAAAAATGAAAACGCTACGCAGAATCGATTTTAGAGGAGGGCTTTATTTCATCGCGGCGGTAACGGACGGTCGCCGAGGCCTTTTATTGCGGGATATTGATATCTTCTGGAAGAGCTGGGACAAGCAGGAATTAGACGCTTGGGTTATCCTGCCCGAGCATTTCCATGTGATGCTGGCCAATGAAGATAGGAGTATTTCGGAGATATTGCACCGCTTCAAGCGTAAGTACTCGACCCGCTACGCCTATAAATTCGGATCAGGCAAGGTTTGGCAGAACCGGTTTTGGGACCACATCATCAGAGATGAAGATGATTACATTCGGCACCTGAACTACATCCACCTCAATCCCGTGAAACATGGAATTGTCGAAAGAGCAATAGATTACCCGCACTCGTCAAACAAGAAATTCAAGGATTGGTATCCGGAAGACTGGGGTGTGAGAGAATCCGACCATTCGGAAGGCGATTTCGGGGAATAAAAAGAGTCGGGTTTCCTCGTCCCGACATTTCCTGTCGGGACTTGATAAACCCGACCTACAATCTATAATAATTCGCGGTCACAATAAATTGTGACACGCAATTCAGGAAGTTTCGGCGCGGCCGTAGCGGCGGTAAAGATGATGAGAGCGAAATAATGGCAATCGCATATTTCGATTGTTTCTCCGGTGTGGCCGGGGATATGATAATCGGGGCGCTCCTCGACACCGGCTTGCCAATTGGCGAGCTCAAGGCTGAAATCGATAAGCTCGGCTTAAGCGGATACGATATCTCTGCCCGCAAGGTGCAGAAGAACCATATCGAGGGCACCAAATTCGGTGTCGAGATTCAGGCCAAGCAGCCGGAGCGCTCACCGAAAGAAATCAACAAGATCATATTAGGCTCACGACTCGATACTGATATCAAAGAGACATCTATTCGCATATTCAGCCGTCTGGCGGAGGCCGAGGCGATCGCGCATGGGGAGCCGGTCGAGAAAGTGCATTTCCACGAGGTCGGGGCGGTTGATGCCATAGTCGATATCTGCGGCGCGGTGATCAGCCTGAAATTGCTCGGAATAGACAAAGTATATTCCTCTCCCCTGCTTCTGGGCACCGGAAGCGTGGTCACTGCGCATGGGCAGATGCCGGTCCCGGCCCCGGCCACGGCGGTGCTGGTGAAGGGGTTCCCGGTCAGGATAACGTCCAACGATTTCGAGATGACGACCCCCACCGGGGCGGCAATCCTCACCACCCTGGCCTCATTCACCGAGCCCGGCGATTTCGCCGTTCGCGATATCGGCTACGGGGCGGGAAGCAAATTCATCAAGGGACTGCCGAATCTGCTTCGGGTGATGATTGGCGAGCCGGCCACAGACCTGGAGTCGGACACCGTGGCGCTGCTGGAATCGAACCTTGACAGGATCACCTCGGAGAACCTGGGCGGGCTCATGGACGAGCTTCTGCGGGCCGGGGCGCTTGACGTTTTCGTGACGCCGATCATCATGAAGAAGAATCGGCCGGCGCACCTGCTTTCAGTCTTGTGCGAGCCTGACAAAAAAGATAAATTGGCGAAAGTCATTTTCGGGACGGGAACGACATTGGGGATAAGGATGGGGGCTGCCAGCCGTCTGAAACTGGCTCGTCGGCAAATAACCGTGGCGACCTCGGGAGGCGATGTCTCGGTCAAAGTGGCGGAAATCGAGGGACGTAAATTGATATTCCCCGAGCATGACGATATGGCGCGCGCCATGAAAAAAGCAAATGCAAGTTATGATGATATCTATTTTGAGATACAGCGTGCCATCCGTGCGGAGCAGTATGGAACGAGAAAGGAGTAAGCGATGGCAGGTGTTTCTGGTATGCTGACTTTCGCGGAAGTCAAGGAAGGGAAACTCTCCTCGGCGGCCAGGCAGGCGGTTGGCCTCGCGAGGAAAATGGCCACGGAGAAGGGCGGGAAAGTGGCCTCGGTCCTGATTGGCGATAAGGTTTTCGGGCTGGCCGATGAGCTTATCAAGATAGGGGCCGACAAGGTCATCGTTTTCGATTCGCCGAAGTTGGCGCATTTTGTCGATGAATCATACGCCAAGATAATGGCCGATGTTGCCAGGCGCGGAAATGCCACTGCCATATTCGCGGGAGCGACATTCTACGGCAAGTCGCTGTTCGCCAGACTGGCGGCCATGCTGCAATCGGGGCTGGTGGCCGACGTGACGGCGCTGGAGTGGGACGGCGATAACCTTCTGGCAACTAAACCGGCGTATGGCGGCAAGGCGATAATCAAGATCTCCCCTGTTGGCCCGGGGCCGCAGATGGTGACGATCCGCCCCAAAGCATTTCCGGAGCCAACTCCCGACCCCAGCCGCACTGGAGAAAAGGAGTCGCTTCCCTTTGACGAGGCCAAGTATGGCTCGCGGGCGAAGGTGCTCGAGCATGTCGCCGAGGGCGGCCAGGAGATCAGCCTGACAGATGCCGATATCATAGTTTCCGGCGGCAGGGGACTGCGCGCGCCGGAGAATTTCAAGCTGGTGCGCGACCTGGCGGCGGCTATCGGCGGGGCGGTGGGCGCCTCACGGGCCACTGTCGATGCCGGCTGGATACCGTATGCCTATCAGGTGGGGCAGACCGGAAAGACTGTCAACCCGAAACTGTATATTGCCTGCGGGATCTCGGGGGCGATACAACACCTCGTTGGCATGCAATCATCGAAAACGATAGTGGCGATTAACCGCGATGCCGAGGCGCCTATCTTCAAGGTGGCGACATATGGCATAGTGGGCGACATATTTGAGATACTGCCCAGGCTCGCCGAAAGGCTCCGGCAGGTCAGGGGTTGAAATAGTTTTCAAAGACCCGAGGTCTCAGGGAGACCTCGGCAACAAGAAACGGTTAGATAACAATGTCGGAAGCATCACTAACAATTCTCATTTGGACCGCGATTTCAATCGGCTTTATCCACACGCTGATCGGGCCGGACCATTACGTGCCGTTTATCGCAATCGGCAAGGCGCGCAAATGGTCGACCGCGAAAACGCTGAGTGTGACCGGGGTCTGCGGGGTGGGGCATGTGCTGTCTTCGGTGATCATAGGGGCGATCGGGATTGCGATCGGCACTGCCCTTGGAGACCTGGAAGCCATAGAGAGCGTCAGGGGCGATATCGCCAGTTATGCGTTCATAGGCTTTGGCGTGCTGTACGGTATCTGGGGCCTGTACCGGGCCAAGCGAAGTTATCACCACGGCCATAGCCATCTCCCCGGCGGAAAGCATCTGGATGAACACAATTCGAAAACAGTCACATTCTGGACGCTGTTCATAATCTTCATTCTGGGCCCGTGCGAGCCGCTGATACCGCTATTGATGTTCCCCGCACTCACCGGAGGCTCGGCAGGGGCAAGTCCAGCTGTAGCCCACAACTGGCATGGCGTGGCGCTGGTGACAGCGGCTTTCGGGATCACCACAATCGGCACGATGTGCGCGATAGTCTATTCGGCGATCAGAGGGTTGTCGCTGGTGAATACGGCGGGCCTGGAACGTTATATTCACGCCCTGGCGGGCGGTATCATTGCGGTCTCGGGGATATCGATCAAGTTATTTGGATTGTGATAAGGTCGGCGCCAATCTATTCAAACATTGCGGAAGGAATTGAATTTTATTAATATCCCGATGCCAAGGTAAGTATCGGGATAATAATTGGGAGAGGATATGGACCTACTCGATCTCATCAGGACCCGAAGCTCAATCAGGACATTTATCGACAAGCCGGTTGAGGACGACAAGATCGCGCAGATTCTCGAGGCCGGCCGCTGGGCGCCCACCGGCGGCAACAAGCAGCCGTGGCGATTCGTTGTAGTGCGCGACAAGAAAAAGCAGGCCGAGTTCGACCAAAGGTTCCATCAGCCCTGGATTCTAAATGCCCCGGCTATCATAATAGTGCTGGCGGCGCCATACGATACCTGGGAAAAATATGACGAGCTCGACCAGATGTATGTCCAGGACGTGGCCACCTCGACGCAGAATATTCTTCTTATGACCCATGCCCTTGGCTTGGGCGCGGTCTGGGTCACCACATTCTCGCGGAAGGCGGTCCGCAAGGCGCTTGATATCCCAAGGGAATTTCTAATCCAGGGCCTGGTCTGCCTGGGCTACTATGACAAGAACGCCAGCATCGAATACCATGGCGAGATCATTCCCAACAAAAAAGACCGGCCCCGACGTCCGCTCAACGAGATAGCCTTTAATGGTGAGTTCGGCAAGCCCTGGACCGCAACGCCGAAATAGCATCGATTAGGCAATCCCAATTATATTATCGCGGGCGGCATAACATTGCCACCCAATTCATGCCTATATGAGCGTGCCACCGATTGCCGAGTTTTTTGCCTTTCAGTAGCACCCGGTTTCAATCATCTTTGGCGTAACCTGGCGCAATAATAATTCGACCATAGGGCCACATTAAATTCCGCATGGCATAGGAAAGCGTCAATTGGGCGTCTTGGACTATATTTTGCTTGCGGCAAGCCCTTATTTTTGATATCATGTCAAGGGTGTCCGGCCCCAATTCAAGGTGGCATTCGAATTGGCCGATAGTCTAAAAGGTGGGTATAGAGAGAGAGAAAGTGTTAATTTAGGTTATGGCAAATTTGAAAATGTCGCAGACAGTCTCGCTTCGGCCCGAACTGTCTGTCAGACCGGACCTCATCCAGTCCCTCAAACTCCTTATGGAGCCTATACTTAACCTTGAGCAGGTGATTCGCCAGAACCTTGCCGAAAATCCACTATTGGAGGAGGTCGAGGAGCCGCCGGAGGAGGCCAACCAGCCGGAATTTCGCGAGCCGGAAAGACAGAAGGAAGATAACCACAAAAAAATCGACTGGCAGGAGTTTCTTGGTGAGGATAATGAGTGGGTCTCGGGGCACTATAGGGATTTTTCGGAAAATGACGAGGATAAGCCCGAGCAAATCCAGGCCGCCGAGAAGACCCTTTATGGTCATCTCTTTGACCAGCTTGGCTTTACGCGCCTGACCGAGGACGAGCTTGATATCGGCGCCTATATAATCGGCAACATAGATGATGCCGGATTCTTAACCGGCGATGTCGCCGCCATGGCCGAGGACCTTCGGAAGCTGCCAGAGCAGGTTCAAAAGGTGCTCGATATTATCAAGACGTTTGATCCTCCTGGTGTTGGCTCCCGCGACCTTCGCGAATGTCTTCTGGCGCAACTAAATGAGCAGGGTCTCAAAGACACGCTGGCTTGGGAGCTTGTAGATAAGCAGCTATATGTCCTCGATAAGAAAAGCCCCATGCAACTGGCCAAGATGACGGCCTCGACTCCTGAGCGAGTGGCCTCGGCGTTGGAGATAATAAAAGGCATGTCGCCCAGGCCGGCCCAGGGGCGGTTTACCCGGGCGGCAGCGGCGGTAGTCCCCGACCTGATTGTTGAGAAGTTGGATGATGGGTATGTTGTCTATCACAACGATAAGAATCTCCCCCGGCTTCGGATAAACCAATCTTATAAATCTCTGATCAAGCGTGGTAACAAGACCCCGGAGACCACGAAAAACTATGTCCGCGAGAAGCTCGAACAGGCCCGCTGGCTGATAAACGCCATCAATCAACGTCGAAGCACTATGATCAATGTCATGGAGGCTATAGTCGAGGAGCAACTTGATTTCTTTGAGCACGGTGAGGATTATCTCAAGCCTCTGACCATGGAGCAGATTGCCGATAAGGTTGGCATGAACGTGGCGACTATCTCGCGGGTTGCCAACGGCAAATATGTTCAAACGCCGCTGGGGGTTTACGAGATCAAGTATTTCTTTAATACCGGCGTGGCCACGGCCGGCGGCGACGACCTTTCCAAGAGGGTGGTCAAGAACAAGATTCAGGCCATTGTCGAGAAAGAGGACCTTTCATCCCCGCTTTCAGACCAGGAGATCGCCGAGCTGCTGAAAAGAGAGGGGATCACACTGGCCCGCCGCACGGTCACCAAGTATCGTGAGGAGATGGGAATCAAGTCGGCGCGTTTCAGAAAGCAATCCCCCAGGAGGCCTGCGCCCGAACCTAGCGGGGGCGAATCTGAACCGACGATCCTGCCGCCAAAGCCCGATAGCGATAATGGATTAGAGATGAGGGCCTGAAATCCCCCAAATTTCTCCAAAAACCCTTGCAGTTTGTTAACAAGCCTCCTATAATTGTTTGCACCGTTGATTATGCGTATTGTGAGATGGAAAACGAGTTACTTTCCGGCCCAGGCCTGAGCCGGAATTTATATTGTTAACCGGCCAAATGCCGAAACTCGAGGTGGGAGATGGATAAGAATCTGGCTTTGGACTTCGTGCGCGTAACTGAGGCGGCAGCGCTGGCATGTGCCAGGTGGATGGGAAAAGGGAATGCCAACGCGGCCGACCAGGCGGCTGTCGAAGCCATGAGGAAGGTTTTCGATGCCGTTGATATAGACGGCACGGTCGTTATCGGCGAGGGGGAGCGGGATGAGGCGCCTATGCTCTACATTGGCGAAAAAGTCGGCACCGGAACAAAGAGAATGAAAGTCGATATCGCGCTCGACCCGCTGGAGTGCACTAATTCAGTGGCCTTTGGCCGACACAATGCCATAAGTGTCCTGGCCGCGGCAGAGGCCGGCAATATTTTGCACGCACCCGACACGTATATGGAGAAAATCGCGGTCGGACCCGAGGCCAAGGACGTCATCGACCTTGGTGAGACGGTAGAGACCAATCTGAAACGGATTGCCAAGGCCAAAAATTACGACATTACCGATCTTACAGTGGTAATTCTCGAAAGGGAAAGGCATAAGGACCTTATCAGCCGGGTTCGGAAAGTCGGGGCCAGGATCCATCTCATCCTCGATGGCGATGTCTCGGCGGCCATGGCCACGGCCCTGCCGGGAACCGGTGTCGACGTGCTGATGGGAATCGGGGGAGCGCCCGAGGGCGTGCTGGCGGCCGCGGCGCTACGATGCCTGGGCGGGGCGATACAGGGACGGCTCGTTCCCCGAAACCCGGAGGAGGCCGCCCGCTGCAAGAAAATGGGGATAAAGAACATTAACAAAATCTTCAGAACCGAGGAATTGGCCAAGGGGAACAATATCATGCTGGCCGCCACCGGGGTCACCGATGGCGACATGCTCAAAGGTGTTCGCTACACCAGCACTGGCGCCTACACGCATTCGATTGTGATGAGGTCAAAATCGGGAACGATCAGGTTCATTTCGACAGAACATCACTTTACCGATGAGCCCGACTATCATTAGGAAAAGGGAGGTCTTAAGAGACCTCGGCCTCTGTTGAGAGGATAAGGAGGGTACGTTATGGATATAAGAATTACAGCGCGTCACTTTCAGCTCACCGACAACCTGCGCAAATTTGCGGAGGATGAGATCAAACGTCTCGAAAAGTATTACGATCACATAATCGGCTCCGAATTGACCTTATCGGTGGAGAAATCGTCACGCCAGATAGCCGAGTTGACTGTCAAGGTCTATGGCACGGTCCTGGCCTCCAAGGCCAAGGCTTTCGACATGTATATCGCTGTCGAGCAGGTCATCTCCAAGATGGAAACGCAGATAAAGAAATATAAGGCCAAGCTCAGGGACAAGAAGGCGGCCAAGAAATCGTCGATTAAAACCCAGCCGGTCGTATCAGCCGAGGAGAGCGAGAGCGAATAGGCAGATGACTACTCTTACAGTTGGGAAATTGCTATCCGAGAAGCGGGAGTTCTTCGAGTTCTTCCCGCTTCTCGAAGACATTGGCTACGAAAAAAACCTCACCAATAGTCTGACCCACAGGCCGGGGCTGGCATTGTCCGGCTACATGGACCGTTTCGCCCACAGCCGCATTCAGGTTCTTGGCCAGACAGAGATATCGTTTTTGCTCAGCTTATCGGAGGAGCAGCTCGAGGATCGGATGCGCCAGCTATTCACTTTCGATATACCGCTTTTTATCGTGACCAAGGGCATGGCACCGCCGAAGAAGTTTCTCGAGCACGCAGCCCGGACCCAGACGCCTGTGTTTCAGACCAATCTCTCGACCACCGAGTTGATCACTCGCCTTTCAATCTATCTCGACAGCTTCTTTGCGCCCCAAACCACCATCCATGGCTCTCTGGTGGACGTATATGGCGTGGGGTTACTTTACACGGGCAAGTCGGGGATCGGCAAATCGGAATGCGCCCTCGATCTTGTGGAGCGGGGGCACAGGCTGGTCGCCGATGACGTGGTCAAGATAACCAAGAAAGCAACACAGGTCATCGTGGGAAGCGCCGTAGAGAAGCTCGGGCACCATATGGAGGTCCGCGGCATCGGTATTATCGATATCGAGAAGCTTTTCGGGATCCGTGCCATCAGGCTTCAGAAGAGGATCGAGGTTGAGGTTCGCTTGGAGGCCTGGGACGACAAGAAGGACTACGACCGCCTCGGTATCGACGAGCATCGCACGACCATATTGGGAGTCGAGATTCCGGTGGTGGTAATCCCGGTTTCGCCGGGTAAGAATATCACGGTGATCTCGGAGGTTATCAGCATGAACCATATGCTGAAAGTCTATGGTGAAAACACCGCCCAGCGATTTATTCAGCGTCTCTCCGAGGAGATTGCCCGTCGGCGGACCACGTTCACATATCTCGAGGCCGACACCGAATAATATTATGACATCAGGCCCATTGGGCCCGTCATAAGGCCTCGGATTAGTATAATTCAGTCATAAACTGGCCGGACATTCTCCGTATTCTCAAGAAAATAGGCATGGCTGACATAGCAATAGCCATGAATATCGGATTTAATATCAATTGGGGGGTTGTTTCGACCATTGGAACCGTAATATCCTCGCTGCGGTTTGTCGTTGGCGCAAGCGGTTAATAGAAGGGGCCATTCTTGTCGAAAAATAATAGTGTGAGCGGCGGATCTTTAAAACAATTCCGGGGTGCACACGGGCCGGCAATCGCCAACATACTCACTTTCGAAGTCGAGGACCGTTTTCATGTCGACTATCCGGAACTGGAGCAGGTCGATATTAAGTCCCGGATAATCCCGCTTCTGCTTCGCCTGCTGGACATATTAGACCAACAGAAGGCGAACGCCACTTTTTTCGTACTGGGTTGGGTGGCGCGGAAATTTCCGGAGGTCGTGACCCTGATCGATGCCAGGGGTCATGAGGTGGCCAGCCACGGTTTCTCGCACGCCGATTCCAGGACGATGCCGAAGGCCCAATTCGAAACCGAATTGTGGCGTTCCAAGGCGCTTCTCGAGGAAACGCTTCGCAAACCGGTGCATGGCTTCAAGGCGGCGGCGCCTTACCTTGGCCGGAATCATCTGCATTATTACAAAATAATCGCCGAGGCTGGATACCTGTATGATTGCAGTTTCCTTCCGGAAAATTCCCGTATGGAGAGCAAGAAGCCATTTCTGGTTTCGACTGATTCCGGCAAGGCGATTTGGGCTATCCCGCAGACCACACGACGGCAGATGGGTGTGATGATCCGGATCGGGGAAAACATGAGAGTGTTGCCGGGATGGTTCGGGCTTTCATCGATCGAGCGGCTGAACGATGCCGGCTTTGCCGCCATGGTAAACATGAAACTCTGGGAACTCGACTACCATCACCCGCGTTCGACGGGCAAGAAGGTATTCAGGTATTCCGAGTTCGGAAATTTAAACCTGGCCGAGGAGAAACTTCGCCGAATCCTGGAGTATTTCAAGTTCACGTCGTGCCTTGAAACAATGAAATCAATTGAGAACCAAAAGGCGCTAAAGCCGTAAAAAATAATATCATATTCTTCATCCCGGGCGGTTGATAGGCCGCCCTTTTTTTATGATCGGCTTTTAAATCGCAGGGAAGGACCTGCCAAATACCCGGATTTCCTCTTCAGTAATGCCCGGACCTTCCGAAAAGAATAAAGGATGTTCGAAAATTGACCATTCATTTCGGAGGGTTTCAAGTTGAATCAGTTTCAACATCAGCGGATGAGGATCATGATCGTGGTCGGGGCCAGGCCAAATTTCATCAAGGCCGCTCCCATAATAGAGAGGATGAGGCGTTTCCACGATTTCCTGGAGCCGATACTGGTCCATACCGGCCAGCATTACGATGAAAAGCTTTCGGGGCTGTTTTTCGAGGAGCTCAAAATGCCCAAGCCCGATATTTACCTCGGGGTTGGCTCGGGCTCGCACGCCGTTCAAACCGCCAGGATCATGATGGAATTCGAGAAGGTCGTCCTCGACAGCTTGCCGAATCTCGTGGCCGTAGTGGGCGATGTCAATTCCACGCTGGCCTGCGCCCTGGTGGCCAAGAAATGCCACATTCCGGTCGCCCATATCGAGGCCGGGCTACGCTCTTTCGATATGGGAATGCCGGAGGAGGTAAATCGGGTATTGACCGACAGGATTTCGGATTATCTATTCGTAACGGAGGGCTCCGGATTCCAGAACCTGGTCATGGAGGGGGTCGATGAGGACAGGATATTCTTTGTAGGCAATGTCATGATAGATACACTCCTGGATCACCTTAGGATGGCGTCGATAAGGCCGGTGCTTTCCAATTTGGGGCTTGCGGTGAAGAGGTATGCCCTCTTGACGCTCCACAGGCCGGAAAATGTCGATGACCAGAAATCGCTGGCCATGCTTCTTGAGGCCATGACGGCGATATCGCAAAAGATACCGGTGGTATTCCCGTGTCATCCCCGGACGCGTTTAAATATTGATAAATTCGGCTTATCCTCTTATTTTGACGATTGCCGATTCCGGTTGATCGAGCCTCAAGGTTACCTCGACTTCCTCAGGCTCGAATCGGAGGCGGCGCTGGTGCTGACCGATTCCGGCGGTGTCCAGGAGGAGACGACCATAATGAATGTCCCCTGCCTGACTCTGCGCAAGAATACGGAGCGGCCGGTCACGCTGACCGACGGGACCAATATTTTAGTTGGGCCATACCCCGAGAAGATCATGGCCGCGGTCGAGAATATACTGGCGGGCAAGATCAAGTCGGGACAGGCGCCGAAATATTGGGACGGCCGGGCATCGGAAAGGATCGTGGAGATTTTCCTTAGGATCGGCGACGGTGCGGTTTTGCCTCTGCCGGGCAAATCCGGCACGGCCAAGATCAAGACCCCCGAGTCGGCCGCGAAATGATAAGTCGAAGAGGAGCCAGGACCTGAGTCAGAGTACAAGACCCATAGCATTGGTAACCGGCGGGGCCGGATTTATTGGTTCGCACCTTTGCGAGGCCTTGCTGACCCGCGATTTCACGGTTCGCTGTTTCGACGATCTCTCCCACGGCTCCAAGGATTTCGTCGATGGATACAAAGGACACCATCATTTCAAATTCTATCTCGACGACGTCCGCAACAGGCCGGCGCTGGAGATGGCGGTTGACGGCGCCTCGGTCATATTCCATTTGGCTGCCAGGAAGATCCCGCGTTACGGCGATGCCCTTGGCACGCTCAATATCAATAATGAGGGCACCAGGAATGTCTTCGAACTGGCGGAACAGCAGAGGTGCAAGGTTATCCTGGCTTCCACGTCCGATGTTTACGGCAAGGGAACGCCGCCTTTCAAGGAGACCGACAACCTGGTCGTTGGGCCATCGCATATAAGACGCTGGAGCTACGCGGTCAGCAAGATTTTTGATGAGCATCTGGCGCTCTCACACCATGCCGAACGGGGCCTGCCGGTGGTGGTCCTGCGTTTCTTTGGAAGCTATGGGCCGAGAAATCATCGCTCCTGGTGGGGTGGCCCACAGGCAGTTTTTATCGAGCAGGCGCTGAGAGACGAGGAGATTACGATTCACGGGGATGGCCTCCAGACACGGTCATTCACATATATCGACGATTTGATTGACGGCATCCTGCGGGCCTCCGAGTCAAGCCGGGTGATTGGCCAAATTGTGAACCTCGGCTCCGAGGAGGAAATCAGCATCCTCTCCCTGGCGCGCCTGATCTACAGCCTGATTAAGCCCGATGGATCCCCCAAGCTAAAATTCATACCCTACGAGAGTTTCGGCGGCGGGTACGAGGATGTCAGCCGTCGCCTGCCGGACCTCACCAGGGCCAGGGAGCTACTGGGGTATGCCTGGAAAACATCGCTTGTGGACGGGCTTGTCAAGACGATAGAATGGCATCGAAATATGGGATTAAAATCGAGGACATGAGGGCGGTAGGAATGGCAGCACGGTCCCCCCTGTTGCCGGACGGCGATTGCCACAATCAGGACCAGGCTTGAGTTTCAGTGCATCATTCTGAAGTTCATGGGGTTAATAGGGATGGGAACATACAGGAACGGCTCTTGGTTTGAGAATTATTCAATCGACTTTGCGGTCCGCGATGATGAGCTTGTTATCGATGTCGAGGTGAAAGCGGTATTGCGATAAGGAAAGCGCCAAAATCGATTCAATAATGTATTATGGCGGAATCAATTGCAATTTTCCAATGCCTTCCAAAAATCGGGAGCAAACGGTAAACAGAAGTTGACACTTCTCGATAAATCATATAAGCCTTAGTTAATAGAATTTAGGAGACGGTAGAATATAATCATGTGCGGTATCGCCGGATATTTTCAATTGCATTCCGAGGCCCCGCCCGACAAGGAGCTGATCGGGCGCATGGTCAATATCATCCGTCACCGCGGCCCTGACGAGTTCGGCGTCTACCTGGATAACAGATGCGCCCTGGGACAGGCCAGGCTCTCCATTATAGACCTCTCCAGCGGTTCGCAGCCGCTCTCCAATGAGGACGGCACCCTCTGGATAACATTTAACGGCGAGATTTATAACTACGTTGAACTGCGTCCCGAGCTTGAAAGGCTTGGTCATAAATTCCGGACCCATTCCGATACCGAAGTTATCGTACACGCCTATGAGCAATGGGGTAGGGAATGCCTGGGCCGATTCAACGGCCAGTGGGCTTTCGCCATATACGACAAGAAAAACAAGTCGCTTTTCATTTCGCGCGACAGGCTGGGTGTGAGACCGGTCTTCCACACGACCAGGAATGGACGTTTTTATTTCGCCTCCGAGATCAAATCGATATTCTGCGACCCTGCGGTCCCGAGGCGGATCGACCTTAAAGGCCTGGATGAAATCTTCACATGGTGGACCACCTCGCCGCCCCGGACGGCATTCGAGGGGATAGACGAGCTTGAACCGGGTTCATACCTCGAGGTGAAAAATGGAAACGTTTCCGGCGGGCGCTACTGGCGCATGGAATTCCCGGAGGCTTATGACAAAGAGCGCAGTCTCAATTCCTGGGCTGAGGAGCTGCACGCGCTGTTAGTGGATTCTGTCAGGCTGCGGCTTCGCGCTGACGTGCCCGTGGGAGCATACCTTTCCGGGGGCTTGGACTCATCGGCAGCGACCTCTTTAATCAAGCATTTCACGTCAAACCGAGTCGAAACGTTTTCCATCGCGTTCCATGATAAGGCATATGATGAATCGGCCTATCAGAAACAGGTGGCCGATTACCTTGGCACCAACCACCACCAGATACAGTGCGGTTACCGCGACATCGCAGAAAATTTCCCGCGAGTTATCTGGCACACCGAACGGCCGATCCTGCGCACCGCGCCGACTCCCCTTTTCATGCTCTCGGGGCTTGTCAGAAGGAATAATTTCAAAGTTGTCCTGACAGGCGAGGGCTCCGACGAGATTCTGGGCGGCTACGATATATTCAAGGAGACGCTGATAAGGAGATTTTGGGCCAAGAACCCCGATTCGACATGGCGGCCGGCGCTGCTCCGTCGGCTCTATCCGACCCTGCCGCTTTCGGCCAGCCGCGCAAAATATTACCTTGAGACATTTTACAAGGCAGGATTATCGGAGTCGGACAAGTATTATTTTTCGCATATCCCGAGGATCAATACCACCACGAAGATCAAGGAATATTTCACCGACGGCGTCAAAGGGGCGTTAGGAGGATACGAATCGATCTGTGCCTTCGACAAGCACATACCGGAGAATTTCTACCGCTGGCATCACCTGGCGCGGGCACAATACCTGGAGGCGACCTCGCTTCTCTCCGGTTACCTGCTCTCCTCGCAAGGGGACCGCGTCACGGCCGGCAACTCGGTCGAGGGCCGCTTCCCGTTCCTGGATCACAGGGTGGTCGAGCTGGGGGCAAGGATTCCGCCGGCTCACAAAATCCTTGGCCTAAGGGAAAAGCTGGTGCTCAAAAAAGCCATGAAGGATGAGCTTCCGCGCGAAATTACGGCAAGGGTGAAGCAACCGTATATGGCGCCCGATTCGAACAGCTTCGCGCAGCCCGATTCCCCGGGTTATATCGATGAGATGCTCTCCGAGCCGGCCATCGAGAAATTCGGCATTTTCAATCCCGCGTACGTGGCGAATCTGAGGGAGAAATGCGCCAAGCTTTATCATGCGCACTTGTCGTTTAAGGACAACATGTCGTTCATCGGCATTTTATCGACGCAGCTTTTGATGGACCAGTATATTGATCATTTCCAGCCTGCCGAGGGGCTCGGCAGGGAATCATTTAAAATCTGGCATGACTATTCCATATGATTCGATTTATCAATGCGCTTTTTCGGGCAGGAGCTCTTGACCCGTTAAACATTGACTAAGTCGGTCCGAACATATTCATTAAGAGTCGCATTGGGAAGATAATCACCACATAAACAAGGGGAGAAAATATGATCGGGGTTAAAAACGCCGATGAAGCGATGAAAATCATAGACGAAAAGGGGATAAAATACATTCGCCTCTGGTTTACCGACGTGCTGGGCGTGCTCAAAGGAATGACCATCACGCGCACGGAAATCGAACACGTATTTACTCACGGGCAGGGATTCGATGGCTCATCTATCGAGGGCTTCGTGCGCATCGAGGAATCGGATCTGATGGCGCATCCCGACCTGTCGACGTTCACGGTTTTTCCGTGGGCCATCAACAATGAGCGCATCGCCTCCGTCTTTTGCGATATCAAAACGCCGCATGGTGAGCCCTACATGGGGGATACCCGTTACGTGCTGCGCCGCATTGTGGATCGCCTGAAAGCCGAGGGATTCACCGCCTACATGGGACCTGAAATAGAGTATTTCTATTTCAAAAGCCCCAACAATCCGGAATTTGTCGACCACGGCGGGTATTTCGATTATTCCACGGTCGAGGAAACCACTCACCTCCGCAAGGCCGCTGTTGGCGCATTGGAGGACATCGGTATCCCGGTGGAGTGCTCGCACCACGAGGTGGCCCCCAGCCAGCATGAGATCGACTTGAAGTATCAGGACGCGCTTCGAATGGCCGACTATGCCATGATGTACAGGCTGATTGTCAAGGAGCAGGCCCTATCGCGCGGCTACTACGCCACCTTCATGCCCAAGCCGATTTTCGGGGTTAACGGCTCCGGCATGCACACACACCAGTCGCTTTTTAAGGATGGCCACAACGCCTTCTACGACCCGTCCGATGAGTATCGGCTGTCTGATCTCGCCAGACGTTACATAGCCGGCATACTTGTTCATATAAAGGAATTCACGCTCATCACCAACCAGTGGGTCAACTCCTACAAACGCCTGGTACCGGGCTACGAGGCCCCTGTCTACATATCATGGGGTCGACGCAACCGGTCGTCGCTGGTTCGGGTTCCGATGTATCAGTTGGGCCGCGAAAGCTCAACCAGAATCGAAGTGCGCAGCCCCGATCCGGCCTGCAACCCATATTTAGCCTTCGCCGTAATGCTGGCCGCCGGATACGAGGGAATCAAGAAGGGTTATCCATTACCGGAGCCGGTCGAGGAGAACATTTTCGAGATGGATTCCAGGCAGCTTAAGAGAAGGAAAATCGACACCCTGCCGGGTTCGCTCATGGAGTCGCTGAATTTCTTCAGGAAATCGGACCTCATGCGGGAGACGCTCTGCGATCATATCTTCGAGACGCTAATCAACAACAAGATGGTGGAGTGGGACAATTTCAGGACAGCGGTAACCGATTATGAGATCAAGAGCTATTTAGGCACGCTTTAAGAGGCCGATGACTAAAGAAGATGATCATCATTCAAATGATTGCTTAAGGGAGTGTTAAATTGCGCGATGTAATCAAGGCTTTCATAATGGATAATTTCATGATGGGGCGCAGCCCCGACGAGCTCACCGATTCCGATTCCCTGCTCGATAAGGGGGTCATCGATTCAACGGGGGTGCTGGAGCTTGTCGGATTCATCGAGGAGCGATTTGGTGTCGAGGTGAAGGATGAGGACTTGGTGCCGGAGAATCTCGATTCGATAGATAGCCTGGTGGCCTACGTTGAGCGGAAAACCAGCGGGGTGGTATCGAAATAGTAAAGGCGCGCCGGGGGAATCGGCCCTAGTGTGATCCGACTATATTCTTGGGGACATTGCACCTGTTTACGCAGGAGTTAGATGCCGGAGGTTATAGGGACCTCCGGTCGCTTTTTGTAAGGGCCGCAGGCACAACAACAGTCGGCTGGTAATCTTAAGGCATCGTCGATGCCTTAGCGTGCTTTAGAATAAATAAGAGTTGACAGGCGATTTTTATGATTTTATTATTTAAGAAATGAAGCTGGAAGAATGCGATAGTCCACGTTCTGCAATTGGCATGCGGCGGCTTCTTATTCCTGTTTTTAAGTTTCTTCTAGGGGCAATCAACATCTATCTAATAATACAGCTATATTTGCAGTTAATCGGGGCAATTTATGTTTACGCGGGTATCCGGGTGGATTATTTCTGGAAATACCTTTACCACCCCCAAGATATCCGATACGGGGATTCCTTTTTCCCACTCCCGTCGGGATTCTGGGTCGAATACGCCGAAACCGACGGTATCACCAACGCCTATTACGCCCATGATTTCCATCTGACGACTTTTCAGGTCAGATTACCAGCCAAAGATATAATGTGCGACGACGAACGGGTGGAAGCGGTTCTGAAGACCCAGGGCCTGGTCTGGTCCACGGCTTTCTCGCGGCAGTTCTATGGTTTTACAGGGCACTACAAATTGGACAATTTGGACATTTTCATTTTCGCCGACATCATGGTCGCGGACCCGCATGATTTCTCTCTGCTCTACATCGCCACGATTCCCCAGATCTGCTGCCACCTCATCGTCACAGGGCAACGGGCGGACGAAAAGCTCATCAAGGACTTCGTCACACGCTCGCTGTTCCCCGATGCCCAGGGGGAACTGAAATTGGTGGAGGTATTTTGAGATGGGCCGCCGGTTGCATCAACTCCTAAAAAGCGCCCTACGGTTTATCACGTCATGGAAGTTGGCTCTGGTACTGGCCGGGGTGTTCGGGCTCTGCCTTCTGTGGGCCGAGCTTTTTTTGGCTGGCAGGCCATTCCCCGTGATTCCCGATTCCGGGGAAAGGATAGCGAAGCTCGGGCCGACCGACCTGAACGTGGGCGGGGAAATCAGGGTGGCGCGGGAAGAATGCGTGCCTGGCACCGACAGCCTCTTCGCGATCTTCATGAAAAGCAGAGACCACGTCCTGGTCGCGAGCCTGGCCAAGGGGTGCCCCGATTCCAATCGGCACGGCTTCGAGCCATTCATCATCGACAGTCTGGCCGTCCTGCACGCCGAGTACCCTCAGGCGTATTACCTTTTCGACATGACGCTAAACTGTGACACGGCCCATTGTTACCACTACTTCAATCAAACGTTGAGGAATATCGAATCGGTGTGCATCTACATCCCGTCCCGATGCCTGTATTTCGAGGTCTACGGCGACAAGGTATCGGAAACAACCGCCTTGCCCTATCTGGAAAAGATGGTGTACTACGATGCGGATAGTTTCGAGTGGGCTGTATTGAAAACGCCGGAATACCGCAAGAAAGGTAGCTGAGGAGCCGGATAGTTCTGGAATTAAGCCTTGTTCTTGGGCGGCTTGCCGCAGGCGGGTCCTTGTCTGCCCTTACAAATTGCACAAAAACAAGATCGGCGGCACGGTTTACCGCCCTACTTCATGTTTCCGGCCCTGATTGCGTATCACCCTTATTCTGACCGCAATTTGTGGTTGGCGTACGTCCCCGTGCGCCAACCCTATCTTACTTTCGGCCTATGGCTCTATTTCCCGTGGCAATGTTTATATTTTTTGCCGCTGCCGCAAGGGCAGGGGTCGTTGCGGCCGGGTGTTTTGGTGACGCGGATCGGTTTCGGCTTGTCCTCGCCGCGTTGAGCGGCCTCGGCCATAGGCCCGGCATAACCCTCGGGCGCGCCGGCGCGGACACCCATTCCCACAGCCGATTGTTTGGCGGCCACCATCTGGCCGTGGGGTAAGCGTGTCGGCTCGGTGGCCGGCTTCATTTTGAAAACCATCCCGACCACTTCTTCATCGATTCTGCCCAGCATCTCCTCGAACGCCTTATAGGCCTCCTTTTTGTATTCGATCACCGGATCGCGCTGGCCGTAGGCGCGCAGGCCGATCCCGGTACGGAGCTGATCCATTTCGTAGAGATGCTCTTTCCACTGTGTGTCGTAGACCGTTAGGAAGGCGTAGCGTTCGAGGCGGCGCATGATATCCTGGCTCAAAATCTGCTCTTTATCGTCGTAGATCTTGAACGCCGCATTGGTAATATCCTCGATCAGCTTGTGCTGGTTGAGGCCTGCGAGGGCTTCATCCGCATAGTGTATATCGAGCAGGAATGTCTTGCGCAGCTCCTCGCGAAGTCCCTGGAAATTCCACTCCTCGACATATGATTTCTCGGGGCAATATTCCCAGACCTTTGATCCGATTATATCGCGCATCATTGCCTGGGCCTCCTCCTTGAGGATTTTGCCCTTGAGGATTTCTGTGCGCAGGCCATAGATGATCTCGCGCTGGGAGTTCATGACATTGTCGTACTCGACCAGATTCTTTCTGATGGAGAAATTATTGTATTCGACTTGTTTTCGCGCCCGCTCGATGGCCTTCGTAACCATGCGGTGATTGATCGATTCACCCTCTTTCCAGCCAAGCGTATCCATTATGCGCTCGATCCGGCCGCCGCCGAAGATGCGCATCATGTCGTCCTCGAGCGAGAGGAAAAATACGGAGGCGCCGGGGTCGCCCTGACGGCCGGAACGGCCACGCAGCTGACGATCGATACGGCGCGATTCGTGCAGGTCGCTTCCGATGATATGCAGGCCGCAGGGGACATCATCGTCGCATTTGAGCTCTTTGTAGAAAGGGCACTCCTGGTCGTCACCGACACGCGAGACCAACATGCAATAACTCGACTTCAACACATCCTTATGCAGCTTGATATCGGTACCTCGGCCGGCCATGTTGGTGGCGATTGTAACTGCGCCGGGCGTGCCGGCCCTGGCCACGATCTCGGCCTCCTGCTGATGGTACTTGGCGTTTAGCACCGAGTGGCCTATCCCCTGGCGCTTTAACATCCGTGAGAGCGTCTCGGACACCTCCACAGAAATTGTGCCAACCAGGATGGGGATGTTCTTGTTGTGGAGCCTGACTATCTCCTCGATTATGGCGTTATATTTCTCGCGCCGCGTGCGATAAATTACGTCATCAAAGTCGATTCTGCGAACCGGTTGATTGGTGGGAATGACGATGACATCGAGTTTATAGATTTCCCAAAATTCGGCGGCCTCGGTCTCGGCGGTGCCTGTCATACCGGAGAGCTTCTCATACATGCGGAAGAAGTTCTGTAAAGTAACTGTGGCAAGGGTCTGGGTCTCGCCCTCGATAGTCACACCCTCCTTGGCCTCGATCGCCTGGTGGAGGCCATCGGAATAGCGACGGCCAGGCATGAGGCGTCCGGTGAACTCGTCGACAATGAGGACCTTGCCCTCCTGAACGACGTACTCGACATCCTTCTCGAATAGCTGATAGGCGCGCAGAAGTTGGTTAATGGCATGGTTTTTCTCCGATTTTTCGGCATGGAGGCGGTAGAGATCCTCCTTCTGGCGGGCTTTCTGCTCGGGCGTGTAGACTTCGTCGGAATCGATCTGAACAATTCCCTCGGTGATGTCGGGTATCTCGAAGAGCTTCTGGTCCTCAGTGGCAAGCATCTTGATGCCGGGCTCATTGAGATAGACGGCATGCTCGCGCTCGTCGATAGTGAAATATAGCTTCTCATCGACCTCGTGCAGGATCTTGTCGCGACGGTAGGCCAGCTCGCGCTCCTCGACCAGTTGGCGGACACCCTTCTCCTTGTAGAGCTTCATAAGGCGTTTGTTCTTGGGCGCTCCCCGGTGGGCCGCCAGGAATTTTTCGGAGGCCTCGTCGTTTTTCCCCTCATCGAGCAGCTTCTCGCCATCGTCAATAAGGCTGGCGACCAGTTGGTTCTGGCGCTTGACGACGTTGGCCACCAGGGGCCGCATGTCGTTGAATCGGAAATTGAGCGTTGATTCGACCGGGCCGGAAATGATGAGCGGCGTGCGGGCCTCGTCGATCAGGACCGAGTCGACCTCGTCGACTATGGCGTAGGCGAAACCGCGCTGGACCTGGTCCTCGGCGCGCACGGCCATGTTGTCGCGAAGGTAGTCGAAACCGAATTCATTGTTGGTGCCGTAAGTGATATCCTTACCGTATTGGATCATGCGCTGGGCGTTGTCCATCTCGTTCTGGATACATCCAACCTCGAGTCCGAGGAATTCGTAGACCTTGCCCATCCACTCGGAGTCGCGGCGGGCCAGGTAATCGTTGACAGTGACAAGGTGCGCGCCTCGTCCAGCGAGGGCGCTGAGGTAAAGCGGCATGGTGGCCACGAGAGTTTTGCCCTCGCCGGTGGCCATCTCGGCGATCTTCCCCTGGTGCAGCACGATTGCGCCGATAAGCTGAACATCGTATGGCACCATCTCCCATCGCATCTCGATTCCGCACACTTCCCATGATTTGCCAACCAGCCTTCGGCAGGCCTCTTTGACCAATGCAAAGGCTTCGGGCAGGAACTCGTCGAGCTTATCATCGAGGCGCTTGCGATGTTCCTTTTTGTAAAGCTCAGGTTCCATCGATTGCGGATTGATCTCGGAATCGAGCTCGACCAGGAAGCTTTTCAGCTCGGTCTTAAGCTCGGCGGTGCGATTTGGGAACCACTCGTCCGGCTTATCTCGAAGGGTTTCATATATATCATTAATTTCGTCGACAATCGGGCGCAGTTTTTTGACATCGCGGTCCGACTTGCTTCCGAATACTTTCTCGATTACATTCATCACCATCTAATTGTCTCTCTATTAGTTACAATGGGTCACAGCCACCAGGGTCCTGCGGAAAAGCTGTGACGCCCAAAGGAAATGACTTGCATGGACAAGTCAGTCCCGCACAAGGCAGGGACAAGCCCCGCACTCGCCCATAAGGCTCGGCAGGGGCAAGTATAGGAAGTTGTATATGGCGATTCAAGCGAAAAGTTGCAGGGAGGGAGCATGCTTGCGGGAATAGCCGGTCTTGCTTTCTCCTTGCTCCTCACTACCTCCCCGATTATCTTTGATGCCGGCAATTGAGATTAATGTGGCGCCCTGATGTCATCAACAAGGAGCCCGTTCTGGCGCATGAAAACGGACAGCAAGATGTAATGTTCCCACAGGTGGAGTAACGATGATTGATGCGTTGTTGAAAAAGATTGGTGATGGCAAATTCGAATTTGTCGATTTGAAATTTACAGATATCCGCGGCGCCTGGCGCCACATAACTCTCCCCGCCGACAAATTTACAGACAAAATATTCACTGAGGGTATCGGTATCGATGGTTCCTCCATAGGCTTCCTTTCAGTCAAGGCGGGTGACATGATCGTCATTCCTGACCCGTCATTCCACTTTATCGATCCATTCTGGGAGATGCCGACCATTTCCGTGCTCGGCAATATCTGCGAGGTCAATCCCACCGAGCCACACGCCCGCGACCCGCGCTTCACGGCCGCCAAGGCGATCAAGCGCCTTAAAAAGCTATTGCCCCAGGCCGAGGTCATCATGGGGCCGGAGTTCGAGTTCTATTTATTCGACTCGGTCCGTTATGAGCAGACT
>Ga0315293_10001242_pt1 | contig 24778 bp, 22 predicted proteins | sample YL17G13_20_MG_FD_203071 | JGI IMG/M metagenome (GOLD analysis project Ga0315293, IMG submission 203071) | Sediment microbial communities from Yellowstone Lake, YNP, Wyoming, USA - YL17G13_20 | ecosystem: Environmental > Aquatic > Freshwater > Lake > Sediment | place: USA: Wyoming | collected...
TCGTCGGTATTTGAGAAAGTTTCGAGAATCAGAAAATCGGCACCTGCCTGGGCAAGTATGTCTGCCTGTTTTTGAAAGGCCGATGCGGCCTGATTTTCGGTCAGTTTGTTGTACTGGGCAAGCTCAACACCCAGCGGGCCTATTGCCCCTGCCACGAGGACATTATTTACTGCCGATTCCTTCGCAATTTTGACGGCGGCTTGGTTTATTTTTTGCACCTGCTCAGCAAGGCCGTACCTGGCGAGTTTGAATTCATTTGCGCCGAAGGTGTTTGTTTCGATGAAATCGATGTCGCACTGCACGTAGGCATCGTGGACTTTTTTTACAAGGTTTGGGTGGCTTAGATTTAGTTCCTCAAAGCAGGTGTTAATAAAGACGCCGGCCTGGTATAGCATTGTTCCCATACCCCCATCACCGAGAACGGCTTGTTTGGACAGCAATTCAACGAGATTATTTTTTGATGCCATAAAGTATGCCTATACTTTTGTACTTTTATTTTCAAAGAATAACAAAAAATTGGGATTAAGTTAAGGCTTTATAGTGTAATTTATATAAAATTCTGTGTTGGATGAATTACATAAGTCCTTATTTGGTAAGATAAATAAGATTTTGGTGCTAAATTGCGTTTAGTCCTTTGCTGTAAAGGGGTTAGGGGGATTTTAAAAAGTGACAAAAATTGACACGAATTGAGCATTTTTTAACACTTTTTTACACTTTTTTACAAAAAAAGACACTTTTTTGACACGGTCGTTAAAAAAAGACCACCTGTGTTAAGCATGTTAAAATGGGAAAGACAGGAAAAAGATTTTTCACCACCAAGCCTCCAAGACACAAAGAAATTTTAGACGCAGATTAACGCGAGATTAGCGCAGATTTTTTTGGGTGGTAAAAGAATTGGCAAAAAGGGAAATTTTGGGGGTGTTGATTTTTTGAAACATCGGTCTACGAAGAAAACACGCAGCAATTCAAAAAATTATTTTATTTTCATCAACATTCAGGCCGCATCTTCCGCCTTATGTATATCTGTCAAAAGGGTAAGTCCTTTTTGACGGCTGATGCAGTTGTTGGATATATAAAAAAGATGAAAGGTTGTTGAATAGAGGATCTCAGAATATGAAGTGGGCGTGTAACATAGCGATGAAATTATTAGGCCTGTTATTGATGGCAGCCGCTGTTTTGAAGGGCTGGCAGCTTCTTACCATTGCAGTTGACAGCACTTACAAAAATTGCACGCAACAATTCAAACTTTTACTAAACGTTTACTTCTTTTTTGAACCGTTTTATCAGTTAATGATGTCAGATATACAATGTTCTAAATGGGTATCAAAAATATGAAAACGGCATAGCTTAATAAATGAAGGATTGATGAATATGAAATTGCCCGCTGACATAGTATCAAAGTTATTAGTGGTATTGCTAATAGCAGCAACCGCAGCAGAAGTTAGTAGTGCCGGGGAAGTTGATGATCTTACCAGCCAAGCTCATAAATATGATAGTGCATATACGCTGGGACCCCAGACCAGCCAACAAAAAGCATTAGAACTTTATCAGTCAGCTTTGGCAGCAGGGCCGAGTAAAGAACAACGTCTGGATATCCTGTTCAGAATGGCCCAGCTTTATGGAGCCAATTATCAATTAGATAAAGGCGAAAAACCAGATTTTCATAAAGCAATTGAGATTTATAAGCAAATTGTAGACTTATATCCTCCCGAAGAACCCATTGTTTATCAAGCGGCCATCTTAATTTCTTCCCACTATACCTCTCTTGGTGAATTCGATAAAGCGTTGAAATGGTCAAAGAAAGTATTCGAATTTGACATGACAAATATGACTGAACAGATTCATGCGTTAGAACATGAAACAAAAGCTTATGAACTCGATCCCAGTGAATCAGGCGGTGTTAAACTTACAAGAGAAGAAAAAAATAACTTTAAAAAACAGTATAAAAAGTTGCGAAACTTGAAAAATAATCTAACTAAAATTCAGCGATTTCAAGAAATCGCAGTTAGCCAACTCGCTTTCTGTGCCAGTTCTATAGATCCGCTCATAGCTCATGGAGAGCTTCGCTCTCTAACAAAAGAACATTATGACGGCCCTATTGCTGAAGAAGCAACCAGATTGCTTGCTATGAATATGAATAAAATGGCAGACTTGTGGGCACCACAGTTAGATGGGATGCCCGTAATAGCAAAAGCTGGCGATAGTACTCTTCTGGCAAATAATATAGTGCCGCAAAAAAGCATAAACGTGAAGAAAGTGGAATCCGTCTCCCCCAAACAAGAGCCAATCAAACAAGTATCAAATAAATTACAAACCCAAGAAGCTAAAACCCCTTTTTTGTATGCCATTTTGTTACCCTGCCTCTGTATCGTACTAATTGTTATTAGTGCCAAACTGTTAATGAACAAAAACCATAAAAACTCTTTGAAAGGAGCCCAAAATGAAAATTAGAAAACGTATAATTGCAGCAACATTTCTTATCTTAATGTGCATTTTCCAAATTGCAAATGCATGCCCACAGCCACCGCCTGTGGACATAACCTCTCACAATACCAACGATTTAGCTATCGCCGGAGGCGAGATTACATTAACATGTACCGGTGGCTCCGGGACACCCACATGGTCAGGCGATGGGATTTTTGTCCCCACTACCGGAACCAGCGTTCAATGGACGGCACCTACTACTTTAAATTCAAATTCTTCTGCTGGATTTGCTGATGCGGTTGTTACTGTTACAACGAATAACAGTAGCAAAACCATAACTTTACAATTACAAAAGATTATATATGTAGATAAGGATGCGAGCAGCGGCGGTGATGGTACTACGTGGGCGAGCGCTTTTAACGATCTTCAGGATGCATTAGACCTCGCCAATACGAATGGTGCAACAGATATCTGGGTTGCTGAAGGCACGTATAAACCCGGCACCAGCCGCACATCTACTTTCCAGCTTATTGAAGATGTGTCTATTTATGGCGGGTTCAATGGTACTGAAACAAGTCCGGGACAACGAACACCAAATAACGAAACTATCTTAAGTGGTGATATTGGAACTGTTGGTACTGCTACTGATAACTGTTACCATGTAGTAACAGGAGCAGCAAATGCTACACTCAATGGGTTTATAATCAAAGATGGTTATAGCGAAAATGCCAGTGCTGGACTGACTTCCTATGGTGCAGGAATGCTTAATTATATCGATGCTGATTCGATATTGATAAGTTGCACCTTCGCCGACAACCACGCACGTTTCGGTGGCGGTCTATACAACGTAAAAAGTGAAGCGAAAGTTATTAATTGTCTCTTTAATAACAATAAAGCTAAATATGATGGCGGAGGTCTTCGAGAAGTGGATGGCACTTCAATACTGACTAACTGCACTTTCTATGATAATGAAGCGGATACTGGAAACAGCGGCTACTGTGGCGGTGGAATGGCTAACTGGGACAGCACCTCTACTATTACCAATTGCATCTTCTGGGCTAATAGTGACAACAGTGGTGTTGATGAGTCTGCGCAAATTCATGTTTATGGTGATAATGTTCCAGTTCCGGGCCCATGCGTCAACTACTCTTGTATTGAGGACTTCAGCACTTTGGGCGGCACAGGAAACACGGCTAATGATCCATGTTTTGTCAACTCAAGCGACCCTGATGGCAGTGACAACATATTTATGACAACTGATGATGGCCTTATCCTTGATAGCAATGAAAGTGCTTGTATTGACGCTGGTGATAACTACGCACCATCTATTCATTATAAAGACATTCTTGATAGACCCCGTTTCATAGATGATCCCAATACCCCTGATTCTGGCAATGGCTATGATCCAAATGATCCTAATGCTGATGCAATAGTTGATATGGGTGCGTATGAATTCTGTGGGCCTAATAACACTTCCCCCCCTGTAAGACCTGTCCATTTTACAGGCGCAATAATGGCTGGTGAATTCAAGTATAGTCATTGGTCAAAAGCTTTTGAAAATGATATGTATAGTAATATTCTCGCACCTGAGTCATATCCGAGCACTGCTGTAGCAATTTCTAAAGCAATAGGAGCCACACTTGATGGTATTGCTATTCACGAAGGTACGAGACTTATAATTTATCCACAAATTAATTATGGCGGAACCCCTACCTTGGTTGTAGACGGACCGGTAGTTATAAACAATGCTATATGGAAAAATGATAGTCGATATAATGTTGTGATGACTATGGATTGGCCTGAACCGTTACAGACTGAATTTCCTCCGAATGTTAGGTTTTGGAGTGATAATGTATCTCTTAACGTTATTGGATCAACTAATATGCACTCAAGTAACTGGATTAGTGGTTCATTGAAGATAGAAGCTACACCGTAACAAGTTGGCAGAGTGATTTTTTGAGCCAAAGTGTTCATACGACAGTATTTCAAACAAAAGGCTGGCCTTAAAAAAGTCAGCCTTTTTTATTATTCGTTCGATACAAACAATCCGCAAGTTTATATTCCGTCGTCATTTTTTAGTCGATACTAAGTTCGAGCCTCCACTCGATACTTACAAAACCCTTGGATGGCCCGGGAATCTGCGTGTCAATATTTTTGTCGACGATAATAAATTTCTAAGCAAGCTTTTCAGTTATCCACAACATTGTAAAGTTTTTTGCCATCCGAAACGCTTTTAGAAAATTCCTGTACAAAACCATGATTGTACTCACCATCTATTTATCAACCTACTTTCGCGGGTGCTCAAATCCCGCAGTAACCCAATTCTTGGCACAATCAGAAAATATAAATATGGGTGCCTTCTATCTAATTGATTAGTGAAAATATATTTCAAGAAACCCGCCGAATAAAGTTGGGGGCTAAATATGTCACTTGCAGCGTGAAAAATCCGCCTACAAACCTGATGTGTAGCCGAGGGGTGTGCCAAAAGGAGAAATTATTTGCAAAAAGCAGCTTTTATGATTATACTCATCAGGTTTAATCGACTTTCTGCTTAAAGAAAGGAAGCTGCTATGACCCAAAACGATAGCGATCTGGCGCGGATAAAAGAATTGATAGATATAATGAAGGATAACGACCTTGTCGAGGTTCAGATAGAACACGGCGACGACAAGATTCTGCTTAAACGTTCTGTGCCCGGTCATGCCGTAACAGCAGTTCCGATTATCAGTCCGCATATTTCAGCGATGCCTGGTATGGCTGGGGCAGGGCAAATTCAGATGGCGGGGACGCAGGGCGGGGCTATTCTGGATGAGAGGCTGGTGGAGATAAAATCGCCGCTGGTGGGTACTTTTTATGCCAGACCAAGCCCTGATTCAGAACCTTATGTCGAGGTCGGCTCCCAGGTTAATCCGCAGACGGTTGTCTGCATGGTAGAGGCGATGAAGGTGATGAACGAAATAAAGGCAGAGATGAGCGGCACAATCGTCAAAATAATGGTGACCAGCGGTCAGGCGGTCGAGTATGGCCAGGTGCTTTTCAAGGTCAAACCGGAGTAATTCTAAATACTGACGACTAATTTATGTTTTCTCGAATTCTTATAGCAAATCGAGGTGAGATAGCGCTGCGTATCATCCGGGCATGTCATGAGCTCGGAGTTGAGGCGGTAGCGGTTTATTCGGAGGCGGACAGGGATGCGCCATATCTGAAGCTTGCCGATGAGGCGATTTGTATAGGGCCCGCCAGTCCGGCGGAGAGTTATCTTAATATCGCACGCATTATGAGCGCTGCCGAGATTACCGATGTCGAAGCGATTCATCCCGGGTATGGTTTTCTTGCCGAGAATGCAAACTTTGCACAGATATGCCATGATTGCGGGATAACGTTCATCGGGCCGCCGGTTGAGGCGATGAAGATGCTGGGTGATAAGGTACAGGCCAGAAGACTTGCGAAAAAGGCCAATGTGCCGATTTCGCCCGGGTCGGAAAATGCGATAGATAATGAGTCGGAGGCGATGAAGCTCGCAGGTCAGATAGGGTATCCTGTGATTATAAAAGCGACGGCTGGTGGCGGGGGGCGGGGAATGAGGGTTGTGCATAATGACGTCAGCTTCCGCTCGGCGTTTGGTGCGGCAAAGGCGGAGGCAGCGGCCGCTTTTGGAAACGCAAGCGTCTATATCGAGAAATTTATTGTCGAGCCAAGGCATGTTGAAGTACAGGTAATGGCCGATAAGGACGGAAATGCGGTTCATTTTTATGAAAGAGACTGCACCATCCAGAGACGACACCAAAAAATGATTGAGGAGTCGCCATGTCCTGTTATCGAAGAACGCAAAAGAGAAGAACTGTGCGAATCGGCGATACGGATTGTAAAAGCGGCAAAATACGTCAATGCGGCAACGGTTGAATTTCTGCTGGATAAGAACGGAAAGTTTTACTTTATTGAGGTCAATACGAGAATCCAGGTCGAGCATCCGGTTACGGAAATGGTAACCGGCCACGACTTGATTAAATGGCAGTTGAGAATTGCAAGCGGCGAGGATATCGATTTGAAGCAGAGGGACATCAGACACAATGGCGTGGCTATTGAGTGCCGCGTCAATGCCGAGGACCCGAAGAATAATTTTTCATCGTGCCCAGGGACAATAACCAGGTACATTCAGCCGGGCGGCCCGGGCGTAAGAATAGATACGCATGTCTGTCAGGGATGGACGGTTTCACCGAATTATGATTCGATGATTGCAAAGGTTATTGTACACCGAAATACACGTGCTGATGCGATTGCCACGATGAAACGAGCTTTGGGGGAATTTGTAATTGAGCCGGTCAAGACCACTATACCGGCATGTCTGGACATCCTGTCGCATAATCTTTTTGTCAAAAACAAAATCGACACAGGCTTTGTCGAAAGAAATTTTTAGACAAAAAGTACAAAGGCAGGGGTATTTACTTTTCCAGAGCGATAAGGTCTTTGTAGGTTTCGCGTTTTCGAATAACCTTGAATTTATCGCCGTCAACGAGGACTTCTGCGGCACGGCCTCTGGAGTTATAGTTGCTGCTCATGGTAAAGCCATAGGCGCCTGCGGTAAAAATCGAAAGCAGATCGCCGCGTTTTACCGGCGGCAGAGCCCTGTCTTTGGCAAAGAAGTCCGCACCTTCGCAAATCGGCCCTACGACATCGACTATTTCTGTGCCTTGCGGCTGCCAATCCTTTTGACGCTGAAGGGGAACAAGATTTTTATCCACTTTTGCAGGCCAGATGAAATGGAACGCACCATAGAGCGGCGGACGAATCAAATCATTCATACCCGCATCGACGATGACAAATTTTTTCTCGCCGCCTTTTTTGAGATATAGAACCTGCGTTACAAGGATTGCGGAATTGGCTGCGATGCTGGCGCCTGGTTCGAGAATGAGTTTGAGATTTTTATCCTTGAGCAGCGGCACCATTGCAGCGGCATACTCGGCAGCAGTTGGGGCGGTGCCGGTAACGTAATCGGCACCCATACCGCCGCCTATATCAACCGCTTCGATGGCGAATCCGTCATTGCGTAATTGTTCGATAAGGGCCAATATTTTTTCAAGGGCTTCCACGTACGGCTCAACGGTATGTCCGGCAGAACCAAGATGTATGTGGATTGCGCAGAGTTTTACCGTTTTATTTTTGCCGTAGTCGGAAAAGACCCTTCGTGCCCGCTCGATATCGACGCCGAACTTGGTTTCCTTTTTGCCGGTGGTGGTATAAGTGTGAGTTTTAGGGTCAACATCAGGATTGACACGCAGGGCGGCTTTGGGCTGTTTATTTTTTCCAGGGCGAGTCTGTTTTGTCAGACGAATCAGGTTTTCGAGTTCCGCTTCCGATTCGATATTGAAATAGCCGATACCGGCTTTGAGTGCTTCGACGATTTCCTTGTCGGTTTTACCAACGCCGGCATAAACTATTTTCGAGGGGTTTGCCCCAGCCTGCATGGCGCGGTATAGCTCGCCGCCGCTGACGATATCAAAGCCGCTTCCTGCCGCAGACATAAATTTGAGGATGTTTATATTGCTGCACGCCTTGACGGAATAGCAGACAGTTGCATCAAGTCCGCTATAGGCCTTCTGCACCTTTTGCAAATGCTCTGTGAAAGTGGCCTTACTGTATATGTAGACTGGTGTGCCGACTTTGGCGGCTATTTTCAGGACATCCACGTTTTCAGCAAATAACTTACCGTTTTTGTAATTGAAACTATCCATATACTCACTTCTTTTAATAATCTACGATTGGGATTATGGGAATATAGTATAAGGGATTACCGAGCGATTGCAAGAAGACATTTAATGATATCGGAAAGGATGGAAGGTGATGACTATTTGAAAATTTGTATACAAATAAAAATGGAAGGTTTTACACTTTCGGCAAAACCTTCCATTTTCGCATAACTTGCTAAATTGGGTTAATTTGTTATGCTATTTTTTCTTCTTGCTTTTCTTCTTACTTTTCTTCTTTGCGGCTTTTTTCTTCTTAGCCATTATGTGTCCTTTCAAAATTATTCTATGTTCGAGCCACTAAACGAAACTAATATTTATATATTTTTTATCGTCCAAAAGTTTGAAAATACTTCATTAAATTTTTTGCTGTAATGGTTTTACGTGATTTTGTATACTGCTTATGATGGCAGTCGCTCTGGTGACGGAGATGATTTGCCGAGGCATAAATTTACACCAGGGCAATGCTGCAAATGAATTTTTCTATTGAATGGAAGAATCCGTTCATGGGATGGGTTTTTATTAAATGTGTTATATTGCACTTATGGACGTATTTGTGAATATATAGGTTTCAATGGAAATATAACTTGTTTGTTAATGGTTTTATGACTAACAGAAAAATAGTATTGTTCGGCGGTACATTTGACCCGATTCATCCGGGTCATACGGCTGTTGCGTCAATTGCAGGCGAATATACAGGCGCAGAAAAAATTATTTTTATTCCGGCAAAACGTTCACCTTTGAAGCATTTTCTTCCAAAAGCAGGCGACGACGACCGGCTGAATATGATAGCTTTGGCGATTAAGGGTAACGAAAATTTTGAACTGAGCGATTGCGAGCTAAAACAGCCTGAACCCAGTTATACTCTTGAGACAGTGAAAAAATTTCAGGCACGGTACGGCAGAGAAACTATACTTCACTGGCTGGTAGGGGCCGACAGCATAAACGACCTGCAATATTGGTACAGAATTACCGAACTGATTGACCGGTGTAATTTGTCTGTTATGTACAGGGCGGGATTTGATGCGCCTGATTTCGGCAGATTCGAGGGTGTCTGGGGTGCCCAGCGCATTAAGAAACTTCAGCAAAATGTCATACCGACGCCGCTGATTGATATAAGCAGCACGGAAATACGAAGGCGATTGGCGGCACGCCTTGATATAACAGGTATGCTCGAGCCGTCTGTTGCTGACTACATACGCGAGCACGGCCTTTACCGATAAACAGCCGGGCATAAGCGGCTAACTTCCCTACGCCGGGTCGCGATAACATTCCGCAGGACCGATGGCGGATTTCGCAACGCCCTTATCAAAGAGGAACTGCCTTATATCGGCGCAAAGGTGGCACTTGCCCGCATAGGCCGTTTTTTGTCTATAACCCAGCTTCAAGGCCTTTTCGAGAAGACCTGTCGGGCCGGACTGAAAGAGCATATCAAGCAATTCATTATTGGCAGGCTGGAAATTTTTCCACACAACATCGAGCGGAGTTTGATTTATGTTGGCGATGATGATGCCGCTGCAGGTGCCGCTGAATATATTGCCGTATGGGTCGATATGTACGCCTTTTGAATCGAGGAAGCTGTGTCTGCAATCGGCTGATGCAAAAACTTCGATTGGTTTTTCAGCGGCAAGTTCCGCCAGTTTCCCCACAGCCCTTCCTGTAAAGCGGCAGGGATAATCCTTCATCGCCGAGATATATTGCTGATTTCGCTGCTCGTCTGAAAGTTTTTTCATGTCGATGGAGTTGGTAAGGTATTTTTCCCAGCGTACCATTATCCGCTCAGCTCCAAGGCACTTTGTTCCAACCTCGGCCAATCTGCGGACAAATTCTATATCGACGTATTCCTGATGAAACGGGTCGCAGCTGATTTTCAGACGCTGCATGCCAATCTCATCGAGGATTTTCAGCCGTTCGGTGATAATTTTTTCGTCGGCAGCCCAGAAGCCGTTCGTTTCAATCATATCGACAGGGCCGAGGTTTTGTTTTTTTGCCTCCTTAAGGATTTTCAGCAGGTGTTCCCAATATAGGAAAGGTTCGCCGCCGGTAAGGTGAATCCTGGCGGAGCTGCCCGCAAGAGTTTTTAACGACTGCCAGGCGGCGACGGCGGTATCTGTCGGCATAAGGCCGTTCTGCTCCGGGGAACAATTATAATAGCAAAACTCGCAGCGGCAGTTGCACTTGTATGTAAGGAGCAATCCAGCCGAACGCCAGAGCTTGAACTTCGGCTCATCGCGGCCGACGGATTGATTATAAATATTTTCGGATAGTTCAGTCATAGTTTTTTCATTGAGCTATCGGCTGTGATATTTTTTCAAATGAATTTGAATCACGATGATGTCGGCAGGGGTGATACCGCTTATTCGTGATGCCTGCGCCAGTGTCGCAGGTCTGAACCTGGTGAGTTTTTGCTTAGCCTCGGCTTTAAGGTGTGCGATGCTGTCGTAATCCATATCTGCGGGAATTTTTTTATTCTCGAGATTCTTGAAATCCGCTGCCAATCGCTGCTGTTTATCGAGATACCCCTCGTATTTGGCATCGATGATTGCGGCCTCTATCACGTCTTTTGAAAACCCGGCGTTTATGACATCGGGATTATCAAACAGCGTTACGCAAAGCGAATTCCCGGGTTGGCCGAGCTGCTCCCACAGACTTAAGCCGACAGAACGCGTGTTCCGCAGATAATCTTTAAGCTTTTCAAGGCTCGCAATTTTGTTTTGGTATTTTTCCCATCGCCTCTCGTCAACAAGTCCGACGGATTTGCCGATGGGCGTCAATCTTCTGTCGGCGTTGTCGGCCCGCAGCGACAGCCGGAATTCCGCACGCGATGTAAACATTCGATACGGCTCATCGATGCCTTTGGTCAGCAAGTCGTCTATCATCACGCCGATATATCCCTGGTCTCTGCCGAGAATAAGCGGCTCTTTGTTCCGTACCTTTCCTGCGGCGTTTATGCCTGCGATGATTCCCTGGCCGGCAGCTTCTTCGTAACCGCTTGTCCCGTTAATCTGGCCTGCCAGAAACAGGCCTGATATCTTTTTTGTCTCCAGATTGGGACATAGCTGTTCGGGCGGGCAGTAGTCGTATTCGATGGCGTAGGCATAGTGAATAATCTTTGCTTTTTCGGTGCCGGGCAACAGTTTCAGCAATCGCTCCTGGATATCCTTTGGAAGCGAGGTGCTGATGCCGTTGCAGTAAATAGTCCTGACATCTTCCTGTTCCGGCTCGAGAAAAATCTGATGCCGTTTCTTATCGGCGAATCGAACGACTTTAGTTTCAATGCTCGGGCAGTACCTCGGCCCGGTCGACTTTATTTGGCCTGTGTAAAGCGGCGCCTTGTCGAGGTTGTCCCTGAGCAGCTTGTGAATATTCTCATTGGTGTAAGTTACCCAGCAGGGGATTTGCTCGCGGTCGATTCTGTCGGTGATGAATGAAAACGGGACAGGTTCCTTGTCGCCATACTGGACTTCGAGCTTGTCGAAATCAACGGTGGATGCGTCCAGCCGAGGGGGTGTGCCGGTCTTGAGGCGTCCGAGCTGGAGTCCGATACGCTCAAGTGCGAGGGACAATTCCTCGCTTGAGGGTTCGCCGAGCCGGCCTCCGCTGGACTGCTCTGCGCCGACGTGCATCAGGCCGCGAAGGAATGTCCCCGTGGTTACAATAACTGTCTGTGTGCGATAACTTGAGCCGTCCTTACAGACCACCGCTCTTACCTTATTATCTTCGATGGTGATATCGGCAGCAGTTGCTTCGATGATGGTAAGGTTTTCGGTTTGCTCGAGTTTTTCCCGCATCCAGGCGGAGTATTTGTATTTATCCGCCTGTGCCCGCGGCGATTGAACGGCAGGGCCTTTGGAGATATTCAGTATCCTGAACTGAATGCCGGTTGCGTCGATGGCCAGACCCATAAGACCGCCGAGTGCATCGACCTCGCGGACAATCTGACCCTTGGCAAGACCGCCGATAGCAGGGTTGCAGCTCATCGCTGCGATGGTTTTTTTGCTCATTGTCACAAGGGCGGTTTTGCACCCAATTTTAGCAGCGGCATAAGCTGCCTCGACGCCGGCGTGACCGGCGCCTATGACGATGCAGTCAAACTCGTTTATTTTCGTGTTAGACATATTTAGTCAGTATAGCCTTTTGAACTTTTTAATCAATCGTGATACGCATTTATTATCTTGACAACTAATGTCATTTTTCTAATAATAACAACAGAATGAGTATAATATACACAGTCCATCTGAAATTTCGATTAAAGGTGAGAAATATACCGTATTCTTTGCCTAAAAAATTTTTTAAGGAAGCAAAGGAGCATTACTACGATAGTTTAACTGGTCATTATGTGGCAGTTCACAAACTTGAATTCAATAATAAAATAAGAGAGTTTGCCTTAACGTATGACAAAGAAGAAGATATAATAGAAATAATTACAATTCACCCTTTAAAAGCTTATCAGAAAATAACCAGAATAAACTCTGGAAGGTGGCAAAAAATATGAGCAAGAAACCTTTAATAAATTATGATTATAAATCAGATGTTCTTTACATTGCAGCCAAAAAGGCAGTGGAAGAAGAATTTATAGAGATTGCTCCGGGCATAAATGTAGAGCTTGATGACAGGGGCCGGGTGATTGGGATAGAAATCCTGAATGCCTCAAAATGCTTAAAGCACATCGCTAAACCTTTATACAAACACATGCAGTTGGCTTAGGGAAATAATGTAAATTTCGCCGCGTCTATTTTTTGGTCAAGGCAACTGCGGATGCAATTGCGAAATTTGCGGTATGTGTAATGCTTACGCTGATTTGTTTGATGCCGAGCTTGTCGACCAATCTTTTGACCTCGCCGCTGACGGTAACTAACGGCTGACCCGCGGGGTTATTTATTATCTCGATGTCGGTCCATGCGATTTTACCGCGCCAGCCTGTCCCAACCAGCTTCAGAACTGCTTCCTTTGCTGCGAACCTGCCTGCCAGTTTTTCTATCCTGTTTTTATTTGAATCGGCGTATGCCTGCTCAGCGGATGTAAAGACCCTGTCTAAAAAGCGTTTGTTGTGCTCTTTTACCATTTCCTCTATCCGGGGAAAATCAACAAGGTCTATGCCGTGAGCTATTATTTCCATTTTCGAACCAGGTGGTTGTTTTTAATTTTTAATTCTTTACTCACTTGCCATTTTATAAAGCCTGTCCGTACAAAAATCAATAAAGGCGTCTTTTTCTGCCACGGCTGCCTGTTCCGCAAGCTTTAGGCCGAATTCATCAATTGCTTTTTTCCTGCGATTAAAAGTAATCTTGGCCTCAATTTCTTTTTGTACCTTATCGAGCGGCTCGACGGATTTTGGTTTTTTCTCATCGAGCTTCATTATAAAGATATGTCCCTGGGCTTCGATGGGGCCTGCAAGCTGACCGGGCTCAATTTTATCAGCTTCCAGTGCCAGCACATCGTAGGGTTCTTCCAGCGATTCTTCTGGGTCATTCGAGTCCCACAAACCGCCTGCGGAGGCCATGTAGTCATTGGAATATTTTTTTGCCAGTTCGCCGAAATCGGCGCCTTCGTTTAGCTGCCTAATCAGTTCGCCAGCGAGTTTTTTCGCGTATTCCTGCCGATTCTGATTGGCGTCTGTCAATTCCACCTTTGAAATTTCAATGTCGATTAGGCGGAATTTTAATTTCGCAGGATTAGTGAATGATTTATCCTTCATATCGTTGTAGCAGAGCAAAACCTCGTTATAGGTTATGGGTTTTTCGTCAGGCAGTTTTTCGTGCAGATAAGACTGACTCAGAATCATTTTTTTCTGGTAGTCCTTGAAACTTGCCCAGTCCATCCCCATTTCCTTAAGGGCTTCTTCGGCCTTGGCATAATTGCCGTTGAAACTTACGATGAATTTTGCGACCTCTGAATCTACGGCCTTTTCCAGTGCGTCTTCGATCTTGTCGCCCGCATTATTTTTGGCCTGCTGGTAAAGAAGTATATTGGATATTTTGCTTACAAGTGCCTTATCAATTTGGGGCCGGACATGTGCCCTGAATTCTTCGGCGCCGGTTGATTGTGCGTATTCTCTGAAATGGTCAATCATAGGGTTCACTATTTCGTCGGCGGTTATTGTTTCGCCGTTCACCGCCAGTACCAGCCCGCCGGAGGCCATGGGCAGATTCTCTCTTTGAGGCTGGGGCATAAGAGCCAATTGGGCATCGGTGTATCTCGGCTTATCATCGCCACAGCCGCCAATCAGCAAAAGCCCTAACATTAGTGGTAAAACAATCTTATACATCTAACAATCTCCTGTCTATTAACTACGAACTACGAACTATAAACTATGAACTTAGGATTCTACGCCAAAACCGTAAAATAATCCACAGTGAGTTTTGTGTCGGATAAATTTTTCAGACAGGATTACAGAATTGGCAAACAATCGTTTTTATCGGCCCTTACATCGTAAAATTACTACCCTGGCTTCTAAAAAGGCCTATATTCAATTTCGTGGTAATGCGACCGTTTTCTTACGCCGATAACGGCGATACAGCTTAAAAGCTGGGGTATGGCTATACTTTATTGGTTTTGGAGTTTCCTAAAATGACTGCAAAAAAATTTAGATTTCAAAGCGGAGCATCGCTGATTGAAGTAATGATATCTATCGTTGTTTTGTCGATAGGGGTGATTGCAGCGTCAAGTTATAGATACCATTCCACCCTCGATATCAACAGGGCAGATACTCAGGCAGTCGCCGGCGGAATCGGCTGGACGCTCTGCGAAAGTTGGCGAGGCGTTAGAGGCGACCCCAGCTATAATCCGGTAACCTGTTTGACGCCGGCTCTGACTATAGCCGCCGATGATGGACCGGCCACGCCGACTGGTTTTACCTTACTGGGAAAATACCAGGTTACTTCGAATAGTGTAAATTATTTTGTGAATATGTCATGGAAAGACCTTACTGCAAGTTTAAGGATATTGGATGTTGCGGTGGCATGGGCACAGGCAAAACGTGGACAAACAACCTTAAGCGACACTGACAAACAGTTTAAGGTTGTAACCTATACACAATATTAGTTGAACAGGGATATTTATGAATAGGCCCGTAAAAAAACAGAAACTTCGTTCCGGCTTGACGCTCGTTGAGTTGTCTGTTGTCATAGCGATATCCGCTATCGTGCTGTTGAGTCTTGGGATTGTGCTTGCCGATAGTGTACACAGTTGGCAAAAAATGTACGAACGTGCCAATGGCCAGGTGGAAACCGACACTCTTATAGCACAGAAAACTTTCAATGCTATAGTCAGAAAAGCTATATCTAATAATTTTTTATTGGATGCCGGCGGCCGCTGGGTTGAGGTCTATTACAGTTCCAGTGTGGATTTGACTTCAGCGGACAGATACGCACGTTTCTATTGTATCGGCGACCCGAACGGTCAGCTTAATGTTGAATACGGACAGCTCGACCCAAAACAAACTCTGTCCACGCAGACCCTTTGTAATAATGTATCGAGCTGTGTTTTCAAAAACTCAGGAAAATCAATCTTTATGATACTTACCCTCAGCAAGGGTTCGCTGACTCTTACTACTGTTTCATCTGCATTTATGCATAATAAACAATAAAATTCAATTATTACGGGGTTAATGTAAATATGAACAAGCTGCTGAAATCAAAAAAATATGGCTCAGTAATGGTGCTGGCGGTGCTTGCCATAGTAATATTAGCTGCTGCGGGACTGGGATTGCTAAGCCTTGGGCTCAACAGCCGGCTTTCGGCTGTTCGAGGGGCTTTTGAGATTCAGGCCAAGGCCGCAGCCGATGCTGGTTTGGTAAAAGCGGTTTATGAAATGAACGAAAAGCTAAAAGTCAAACCCTGGAGTGATTCATCGCTGCCGTCCGAGACTGACTCTGCTATACAAGATAGTAGCGAAACCTACAGTTATATAATTACTGGCAGCAGCTCTGCCGGTTATAGTGTTGAATCAACCGGTAAATCGGGCGGGGTTCAAAAAAAAGTCGTTTCCTCATTGCCATTGCAGGGACCATTCGATTACTCCCTATTCAGTAACTCATACATTTGGTTAGCCAGCAACACCACGGTTGACCAGTACAATACCGATGCAAGCACGCCTAATCTTACCGTAGGCACCAACAGCAAAGCGTCGGCGGCGATTAGTTTGTTCAGCAACGCCCAAATAGACGGCGATGTCGTTGTAGGCCCCGACAGCGACCCAAGTGTTGCCGTCTGGAATAACGGAACCATCACCGGTGATATTTACGCCGCTGCCGAGTCGCAGCCGACTCCGTCAATCACGGTACCGGCGGCACTCGCGGCGCTGCCCTCAAGTGGAACGCTGACGGACGGAAACGTGACCGCATCGGCCAAATACACCAAAATCGATATGGGCAACAATGCAATCGTTACAATCAAAGGCCCTGTGAGCCTTTATGTTACCGGCGATATAAAGCTCGGTAATTCGGCCCAGATCATAATAGATAACAATACCCCCAATTCTTCCCTGACAATTTATCTGGGCGGGAATCTTGTCAGCCAGAACGGAAGCGGCATCAATAATCTGACCCAGGATCCGCAAAAGTTTAAACTGTTCGGCCTCGACACCTGTGCCAGTATGGGATTTAAGAACAGCAGTGCTTTTTACGGAGCGGTCTATGCGCCAAAAGCCGATATAATATATTATAATTCCGCCGATTTATACGGCTCCGTCATAGCAAAAAGTTTCCAGACGAAAGCCGCCGCCAATATCCACTATGACGCTTTCCTTAGGAACGTAACCGTCAACGACGAGGCCGTCACCTTCACCATCAAAAAATGGCATGAATAGTAATCTCGCCCCGCCGCATCTCTAAAGTCGGTTCTGCCGGAGAAAGAATTCTCGCTGCCATTCTCATGTAATCATTATTTGCTGCTGGACCTAAAAAATGTACCGGACCTGCTCTGTAGAAAAGCTTTTTGACCAATAGGATAATTCCTATGTTATGGGTTAATACTTTGAGCATCATTTCACGATTTTGTGTCCAGTAGGTTTTTTTATCGAATTCCTTGCGCATCAATTCACGGTACTTACCCTTCAAGGGTTTTGAGATTAAAGTTGGGCGGCCATGTTACTGTCGGGATGGTAGGTTCCCTTGGCTACGTAAATCATCGAAACGCAGGGGTCTGCCAACGTGCGGTCGTCCACAACCGAATAGCCGTGCTGCCCGCAAACTCTCACCGAGACTATGACCGAGCTGCCAACCTCAATAACCTAATGAATACTTGTAAACCGTACTCGTATGAATTTGGGAAAGTAGATGCGAGAATCCGCCGCCATCTTCCAGAAATCGTCGGAGTTGCATACATAGGACACGATGAGTTCGTCGTCTCGTTGCGATAATTCAGGATGCGCCTTGGCCGCGTAGCAAAAGTACGTCTTGTCCCAGCCCATCTCGGGCGTGCGGTAGATAGTCACTGGGGCGCTCCACGGACCGACGGGAGAGCGAGCAAATCGCATCAAAATCTTTTCAGAAAGCCCGTTCTCAGTGTAGACGAGGATGTACTGCTTGAGCCGCGGGAGATATGACACCGATAGTTCGGCGCCCATCTGGTTGCACAGACGTGATGCCTTCCGAAAGTCGCTCTGCCAGCGGCCGTCCGCGTAGAACTCCCATGTTGAGAAGTCTTCGAGCGAAGCGACGTTGGCACGACCAACGAGGAGGTAGCGGTCAGGGGCCGCCCTGTCCTCTTCGAGCCCGTAGAGATAAACGATGTTGCCTTCTCGCAGCAGAGGCATTCCAAAAACTTTTTCGTTGCCTGCCGCCGGGTCGAACTGCGTCCAGGGTACTTTGATTTGCTCGATATGCCAACGGTTCGGGTCATCGAGCGGGTTCGTAACCTTCGCCATGACGACCCCTATCGATTTGAAATTCCAGACCGATGTGTCGCCGGGGATATTGACTATCTGACTCATAAAAAGATAGAGACCCTTGTCAGTCTGTATCCCTCCATCAGTCAACCAGAACACGCCGACACCGTCAGCCGGACGGATGAAAGCGGCTGGCTTGGCATCTTTATAGCCGTGGAAGAATTCGAGATGGGCTGATGCAGGGTCGAGTCCTTCTTGAATCCCGATGGTGTTGTTGACCATGTTCGAGTCGGTGCGCTTCCCATCACGAATCTTGCCGACCCAGCTGTCGCCGAAAAGCCACAGTATACGCCCGTCCTGAAGAGGAAAGGAAAATGCTCCGTCCGAGCCGACCCACCCATCTTCACGATAAAAAAGTCGGTTGTAATCCTCTGCCGTCTCAACAACGAAAGATGGCCTTGTACTGCACGAGGATACAGTTGCTAAAATAATAATGCCACAAACTAATGTACGCATCGACGTGGCCGTTTCTTTGGTATTCTTATTTGGCAGCAAAGGCATCTTTGGTTTTCTTTCATATTTTCTATCCGCCAATTCTTATTTCATAAATCACATGGATGTTGCCAATCCCGATATTACAACCTATTGATGTCAAGCGGGTTGTAGTCATTGTTAGTTATTCTTGGCGGATTATAGTTAGGATTAGGGTAGAACTCACCACAAACATTACAACGCCAGCCATTCTGTTGCTCTCTTAATGGAATCTTCTTAGAGGACGAGTGCCAACATTTAGTACAATACCTAAGTCTATCTTCTTTAGAAATATAAGTACCAGAAGCTTTCTCAAATTCTAAATCATCTTGCTGGGGTGATTTGGAATGTTCCGCGGGGGAAGTTTTGTTCAATCTCTCCCGCCAAGCACTAATGGCTCCAATAATTGGCTCTTCTGAAAACCAAGTGCTGTTACTAAGGTCTACTTCGTGAAGAAACTTACTGATAGCGCCTCTGTCAAATATGCCTCTTTGCACGCCCTTGTGATGAATAACAAGGAGAGGAAATCCTTTGGCATAGGCTAAGCCTGCTTCGATATGATTCCATTCAGTTGCCAAAATAACAGATGAATCAATTGTTTCACCTTTTAAAACACCATCTTTAACTTCGATTTGGGGGTAGCCAAGAATTATAGTACCAACGCATTGATCCATAATCGATATAACTTCATCAAGGGGAGTGTTCACTGGATAGTCACTTACACCCAAAGTCCTGGGGTTCATTTCATAGCTTTTTAGGATATTTGTAAAAGCTTCAAGTCCCTGTTTAAACTCTGGCCCCACCCAGTTTGGTCGACTTAAAAATATATCTTTCATAATTTAATCCTTAGGATAGGCTTTATTTGCCTGACCTTGTCCCCGCATGTCTCTGGCGGGGAACAGACTGTTTCTGCCATTATAAGAAGTTCCCGTTGTTTCTTCAATAAATTGCCCATCCTACGGTTCGACTTCCTTCCAAACCTCTTTCTCAAAAAGCATTTTCTTAGCGTCAATATCTTTCCAGTAGAAAGTGACATCATAGATTCTATTACTATAATCATGAAATCTAAACTCAATTTCTTCAAATCCTGCAGCTTTAGGGTCGTTTGATTTTGGCTTCTCCACTATAAAACTAACATAATAAGGGTTTATTTTTCCCCTTTCCAATGAATTTATATAAATGAGCTCTTGATTTGCAGGAACAATCAGCTGCATTTTTTTCCCGTTGAAATTATGTGTATATTCGTTAGCTCTAAAAGTATGTGCAAGATATTTTTGTTTATCATTAGGGTATTTTACAAACATATCAAATGACTTAATAATCAAATCGTTACGAAGGACAGTAAACGAAGTTTTCAAATTGTAGCCGTATCCTTCCAACGTTTTTGATTGATAATCAATATCAAAATAGGTAAAGGTCTGTGATGGGCTAAGATTTAAGCTTATAATCTTACCGTATACCTCAGGTTTTTTTGGACAATATTGCCAAATAGTTAAAACGAGAGCTAAAATGGCAACAACTGCTATGATGCCTTGAATAAAGTCAGCAGTGCTCCATGGATTCAGAATATTCAAAAAATTTCCTTCCACTATCGGTTTCGCTATCACTTTATCCATAATTTATTGCCCCCCTTATTGTATCTATGAAATCTCGGAACACCATACCTATTTCTCCATATTAAACGCTTGGCTACGCAACCAAGCCTTTCGATTCCATAATAATATCAAAATCAACGATTAACCCCGCGATGCTCTTTCTCCGCCGTTGCTCACCAAATTTTACCCTCGTAGCGAAGCATAGATCCCCGAGCGTCGCCCACTCGGCCAGGAACAGGGGACCCATATCCTAAATCCATTTTCAGCCCCCGTCAACACCAAAACCGCGTTCAAGATCCGGCTCGAATTTGCTTCCTGTACAGCCAGTTGATCAGGAACAGAAACCCCACGAGAAACAATGGTCCGGATATTATCAAGTATACAGGCCACTTGAACCGCCCCCAGAACATAACGATATACAGCACCCCAAGAGCGCTAAAAATAATTGCGCCAACCCACTCCCATCGCCAGGAAACCGCCAACACAACAAGGATGATACCCGTTGGGACTAGATGCATCAGCAAGGCTAAAATCGTTTTCCAGAAAGCATAGCCTTCACCAAACACATCGAAGGCAAACAGACTCACGAAGACAGCAAACAGAATACATAGAATTCTGGGCATCCAGAACAGCAATCGTTTCACAGGTTTTGTCATAACTGTTACCTCCAGCTAAATGATACGGCTCACCAACACCGCGATGCTTAAAATCTGCATTAATTTTTGTCCCAAAAATCCCGCTAACTCAAAACTAAAAGCTTAAACTTAAAAACTAAAGTTTATCGCCGTTGCTCGCCCAATTTTACCCCCAAGTTCTCCAATCCGTCAACCTAAAAAAACCACAACTTTTATCTGAAAATTTCCCCGCGTTTCCTTTTTTTCAGCCAGCTAAAAATCAGTGTCAATTAGTGTTAACCAGCGTCTAAAAATTCTTCGTGCTCTTCGTGAACTTCGTGTTGAAAAAAATCTTGTCAACCCTGTAATCCTGTCCAAAAAATTCGTGCTCATTTGTGTTTATCCGTGGTTCAGATTTTTCTCTCATCTTCACTTTGCGACTTGGCGCCTTTGCGGGAAACAATCCCGTCTAAAATCTTCTTCCAACCTCTTTGTTTTGAAATTTCTTCTTTTGGTAAATTGAAATTTGTTTCGGATTTCGAGCTTCGAGTTTCGTGTTTTCCCTTTTTTATCTCTGCGAGCTCGGCGTTCTCGGCGGTAAAAAATCTTTTTCCCATTTTACTCATTTTAACATATTTAACACAGGTGGTCTTTTTTTAACAGGGGTGTAAAAAACCCAACTTTTTTTGTAAAAAAGTGTAAAAAAGGGTTAAAAAGTGAACGATTTTTGTCAAAAAACGCTCAATTCGTGTCAATTTTTGTCACTTTTTGCACGCCCCAAAATTCACCTTAACTCCTTATCTGCTAACGACTAACGACAATTTTCCTGAAAATTCTTACCCATTCTGCCGAATAAGGACTTACGTACATCACAGGCAGCTTTTATTAAACACTCTTCATTCCGCAATTTTGAATTCTTGTCACGCCGAAGCTTTACGCGAAGGCGGATTACACTTTAACTTTTACACTTCCTTCTTGACCATGCCTTACCTGGCTGGTAGTATATGCGAGCGAAATAAAAGGAGCTAAGTTGTGGAATTATCGTATTTAACGAAATTGAAAATCGCCGCTGCGGCGGCTGTTGGAGTTATCCTCATAGGCATCCTCGCCTGGCCATTGGCAAAGCCGGCTGACCCGTTTCTGCCGGTACTTTCAGGCAACATAACTCTTGTATCTGCAATAACTTTGGCGGCTTTGGCTTTTTTGGCAGGCCTTGCTGCTTATTTTCTTTCCTGGCCTTACGGCAGAGAAATCGGCATCATCGCTGTTCCTGCCGGCCTTGCAATCTGGGCCATGCGTGGCGGCTCTGTCAGCAATATGATTCAGCTTAATCCGTCACTGGCTCACAGAGAGGTGTTGTTTGCCTCGCTTAAATGGGAACCGATTTTTTGGCTGGTAATTGTGCTTATTGGATTTGCAGGCGTATTGCTCGGACAAAAAATCCTTTCCTGCCCCAGGCCGGAAATAGAAAAAACAGATGATAAGTCCAGGTCGGATAAATACATAAATGCAGCCGTTGCGGTTGTCGGCTCGATTTTAATATCGCAATTTTGTCTTAGTATATTCACTCAGGATATTCGGATTTTCGACACGAGATTAGGTTCTGTAGTAGCACAGCCGGCTGCGGGGCAAATCGTTTTCGCCGTACTGGTTTCATTTGCAATAACCGCTTTTGTGGTTAAGAAATTCCTGAACGCAAACTACATCTGCCCAATAATCGCAAGCGGCTTTATAACCGCATTTATTACAACCATTTATATCAAAAAGGATTTGTTGCAATACACCGCTGAGCAATGGCCTGCGGTTTTTTTCCCGCGGGCGGTCAGTGCCATTTTGCCCATCCAAATGGTAGCTATTGGAACACTGGGTGCAATATGGGGCTATTGGCTGGCCATTCGCTATAATTATTGGCGGCAAAATGAGATATGGGAACCTGCTTCAAAGGAAACTGCAAAACGGGATTTCATTTAACAAGTAGGACGCTGCAGCAGGGTTGAGGAAAATTTAATTTATCTTTTTTTGCATCTTTTCTTTAACTAAGTCCATATATTACCATCGCTTACGCACCAAACGTCCAATAACTAATCCAGTTTGCCAAAAACAAAATAAAAATCGTTGTTTTTGACCTTCAAATTAGCCGAAAACATAGGTGTATTCAGCGGTTTGTCGGTTGGGTACCGGCTGGTCTGTGCCGATATGGCATAACAGCATATCGGGAATTTCGGAAGTCAGCATGGTGAACATTTAGCTGGTTTTTATCGTATATGTAATAATATAAAGCCAACCCACAAAAGGAGTTGAAAATGTTGGTGTTAAGCAGACAAAAGGATGAGTCAATCATGATCGGCGACAATGTGGAGGTAATAATTGTCGATGTCAGGGGTGACAAGGTTCGTTTGGGTATAACAGCCCCCAAGGATATCAGCGTTCACCGCAGAGAGGTTTATGACGCCATCCAGCGTGAAAAAAACGAAAAGAAAGAAAAAAGTCAATAACATCCGTTGGCAGAAGGATTTATAGGTTGTTCTTTGGAAATGATAGGGTAAACATTCTGTGAACCCATATTTTTGTTGGGGGGTTTTAAAAACATTTTTTTCGCCGAACACACATCGTTTTGCTGCATGTTGTGGTAAATATCACTGACGAACTTAAGCAATTGCATCCCTTCTTCGCATTCCCGCCGGCGCTTTTGGCAAACTCGACCGCCAAAACCTCTACCCGCTGCCCGTCAAAGATATCTTTTTCTACCCCCTTGATAAGCACTTCCGCCAAACACTCCACAAACAACCCTAAACACATCTGGGTTCACTGAATGTTTACAAAATCCCCAATAAACAGGCCGCTTGGGGAACTTTTGGACGACTCGGGTGTCTGATTACTATGGGACGGCTGTGGAGTATGAAAAATGCGGTTATTTCAACAGTTTTTGAGGTAAGTTGTCCGATAAATAGTAAAGTAACCTTGTAAATTATGCAGTTTTTTTAAGTTGTTAGTTTTGGAGCAACTTATGGTGGCAAAACGGCGATGTATATGCCGCAACCATGGTGGGATTTGTGTCTTTATCTTTACTGCAACTCTTTTGTTTTGCAGCAGTTATATGTTTGGTGCAGCGGAGGAACCGGCGAAACAAACAGAACAGTTGTCCGAGCCGAACAAAAGCGACAGTTCGAAATCGGCAAGATACCGCGTATTTTCGTTAAAAAATATCTCGACCAAAAAAGCCAAAGAATACCTCAGCGAACTTGAAATCGGCACAGTTTCGGAACTTCCCAGCCCAAATACCCTGCTTATAACAGCGTCATCGCATGAGCTTATCAAAGCTGGTGCGGTTCTCAAACTGGTGGATACCACCGAGCCGTTTGTTGTAAAGCCGATATTCTTAGCATCGCAGGCCGCCAAACTTCCTTCAAATGAACATATTGCGTCGGCTGTGGGGGATATATCCATCGGGACTTTCTTTGAGCCGCCGCCTGGGCAAAATAAATCCAAGGCAATTATAGATGTTCATAATGATGCAGTGTTAATTGTTGCACCAGCCGACAAGGTGGACCAAATTGTCGCAGCTATTATGAAGCTGCAAAACGCAAAGGAGCAGAGCGATACTTCTTTGCCGAACGAACCAAACAAAACCGCTGAGCCGAACCAGATAAGCGAACCAAATAATAAAACCCCAGCCGAGTCGGCAGCATCCTCGCCTGCAAGCCTACCCAATGATGTTGAATCAGAAGAGCTTTTCGGCAAGGCACTTAACTCACTTGCACAGGCCGAGAAACAGTTAGCCGAGATGGAAGCCCGAGTTGATAGCACAAAGGCAGAAAAAGAGACTTCTGAAAAGGAAGCGGAGCAGGTAAAAGAATGGGATGGTGAAGAAGAAGCTGCATACGATGCAAATAATTTGCAAGCCGTTGCCGCCGGGAGCGAAGATAGCAACCAGAGCGGTTCAAAGTCTAATCAGTATGTGCCGGCACCAACGGCACTTGCCAATGAGGAGCTTGAACTGAATCTGCCGGAAAAATTGAATGTCATCGACCTTTTGGATCTG
>Ga0315293_10001244_pt1 | contig 24723 bp, 25 predicted proteins | sample YL17G13_20_MG_FD_203071 | JGI IMG/M metagenome (GOLD analysis project Ga0315293, IMG submission 203071) | Sediment microbial communities from Yellowstone Lake, YNP, Wyoming, USA - YL17G13_20 | ecosystem: Environmental > Aquatic > Freshwater > Lake > Sediment | place: USA: Wyoming | collected...
TTTTAGAGCCGGAAGAGCGGAAGAAACTATTTCAAGCCATACGTAAAGGAAAATTGCGGGTTTTTTCATATTTTTGGCCAGCGGGCAAAAAAGTCGACCGTGCTTGCAACTTTTAGGCCAAAATAAGCATCTTATGGACTAGTCATGGATGATCTGATCAAACTGCTGAAAGCCGGGAATGAAACTGCCTTGAAAGAATTGATGACCATGTATAAAAAACCGATATACAATTACCTGAACCTGCTGCTGGGAAACCGGCAGCTGGCCGAAGAACTGACCCAAGACACCTTTGTCAAGGTATATTTCAAGGCCCACACCCTGAAAACCGATCACCCGCAGGTTTTGAAAGCCTGGATATACACCATCGCCACCAATCTGGCGCGCAGCGAATTCCGCAAGAAAAAACTAAAAAAGATATTGTCCCTGGCCAATGTCAATCCCCGCCAGGCCTCCCAGGACCCCGATTTAGAGGGACGGATGATCCTGGCCCAGCTGGTCACCCGCATTCCAGAAAAATGGCGGGTGCCGCTGGTGATGAAAGAGATGGACAATTTTTCATTTTCCGAAATCGCCCAGATATTGGATAAGCCGGTAGGCACGGTCAAATCATTGGTCTTCCGGGGAAAAGAGCACCTAAAGAGACAATATCTCGATCCCGAAGGAGCAACCCATGTCTGATTGGCAAGACATTTTTCAATCCCGTGACATACTGCAGCCTGGAGCTGATTTTGAAGAGCAGGTTTTTTTCAAAATCAGGAAAAAGAAAAGATTGAGAAAAATCGGCTACGGCGCGACGGTCATGGGCAGCCTATTGCTGTTGTTCTCGTTGCTGCAGATATTCCGCCCGGCCGTTCGTCCCGTTTTGCGGACCAACACCGACACGCCGGTCATTCAAAAGGAAGAAATCCCCTTGCGCGAGGACCTGTTTTTCTCGACTTTTGACAGTCACACCCGCTATTCCATTGAACCGGTTTCCCTTAAGAAAAAACCGAAAAGTAATGATATTGCCATCAACCAGATTTAGGAGAAAAACATGAAAAAAGCATTATTCCTTCTGTTGCTGCTTTTATGGACCGTCCTTTCGGCTGCCGCTGCGGAAAAAATAGACGCCATTGAAAACGAAATTAAAGTTGTGCTGAACCAGGTTTCGCCATCGTTGGTCAAAGTCGTTTCCGAGAACGCCAAAAAATACGTGGCCACCGGTATTGCCCTGGAAAACGATCTGATCATCACCACCTCGCTGGTCACCAGCCACCCTTTTGAAAAGATTTACGTGGAAGACATCAACGGCGCCCGGATCGCGGCCGCGATCGCCGGCCAGGACGACCGCGCGGGCTTGACCTTGTTGCGTCTCAGCCAAAAAGGGCCGCGGCAATTGCCGCCGGCCAGGCAAGCCGCCGTCGGTGACTGGGTGGCCTTGATCGGCCTGTTCTACGACCGTTTCCCGGCCATCTATCAGGGGATCATCAGCAGCCGTTCGGAAACGGAATTGATCGTGAATGCCCCGGTTGCTCCCGGCTCGGCCGGCGGCGCCGTGGTGAACAAAAAAGGCGAGCTGCTGGGAATCATCCGCGGCAGCGTGGGTTTTTCCTTTGCCCCCGAGTACACCTTCAAGGACCATTCCGCGATGATCGTAGTCAGCGGCTCCAAGAATGAGAGCGGCAGCCTCTGCTATGCCCTGCCGATCGAAAGAGTCAAGCGCATTGCCGAAAAACTAAAGACATCGGGAAAAATTGTCTATGGCTGGCTCGGCGTCAGTTTCCATGGCGATTCTAACCTGATCCAGGCGGTGGAAAAAGATTCCCCGGCTCAACGAGCGGGAATCTGCAAAGGAGACCAGATAGAAGAAATTTCCGGGAATGCAATCTCTTCATTCCGGGACATCTCAGCCGCGCTGTACGACAAACTGGCCGGGGAAAAGATTGCCGTCCAACTCAAGCGGTCGGGAAAGTCGCTGCGTTTGGACATGGAACTGGGCGAACGCAAAGGTGAAATTCCCTTCCCCCCGGGAACCAGCGCTGAACCCGAATGGCCGGAACTGCCCCCGATGCCCGAGTTGAGCGAGATCTCCGAATCACCGGGATTGGAAATCGCCCTGCCGAAAATTCAAAACTATCTTATCAAGTTCGGCGGGCCCCGGCAGCTGGGGGTCGAAATCATGGAATTGACCCCCGAACTGAGCCGAAAATTCGGTGTCAAGGATGAATTCGGACTGATCGTTTCGCGTTTGGGCGAGTCCTCGGCCGCGCAAAGAGCCGGCCTCAAAGCCGGCGACATCATTATTCGGGCCAACGGCCGCGACTGCAGAACCGGCTTCGACATGATGGACATCATGAAGTCCTTGAAAGACAAGGAAGCGGTAAGGCTCGAGCTCTACCGGGACGGCCAATTGAAAAGATTCGCCATCATCCCGGACAAAAAAGAATCCCGAGACTGGGACATGAAAAAATTCTCGAAAAAAATACAAAACCTGAAGGACAGTATCCGCAGCGAGGTCAGAACAATCAATAACGAAAAGCTCAGTCAGATGCGCCAGGTAAGGGAAAAAGCGGCAATTGAACTGCGCAAGCAAAGGGAACAGGCCATGCTACAATTCCAGCTGGAAAGCAAAAAACTCGCCGAAGAAGTCCTGATTTTAGAGGCAGAGAAAAGCAAAATCAATGTTGAAATGGGAAAAAAATACGCCGAAGAATTGCGTGAACTCAAAGAAAAGATCAAAGAAATCCAGAAGAACATCGCCAGCGATCTGGCGGCGGGGAAGGACGTTAAACACCCCGGATCTTCATCCCAGGAGTGATTCGGCCAGGCGCAGGGCCGCCAGCATGCTGACCGGATCGGCGATACCCTTGCCGGCGATATCGTAGGCTGTGCCATGGACCGGGGAAGTGCGGATGAACGGCAGCCCCAGGGTCAGCTGCACTCCGGAACCGGCATGCAGCAGCTTGAAGGGAATGAGCCCCTGATCGTGGGTCATGGCAATGACCACAGCATCTTTCATGGCCCGGGCCTTGGCAAAGACCACATCGGGTGGGAATAACCCGGCCACCGACATTTCGTGCTGCAATTCCTCAAGCGCCGGTACGATCGCCTCTCCCTCTTCATGTCCCAAATGGCCGTTTTCGCCGGCGTGCGGGTTCAAGCCGCTGAACAGGTAAGTGAATTCCCGGGCAAAGAGGCGCCGCAGTTCATCGTTCACCAGGCGGACGAAAGCAACTATTTTTTCCGGCCGGATGCGGGCAAAGACGTCGCGCAGGGGAAGGTGATGGGTAAACAGGGCCACCTTCAAGGGATCGGACCAGAAAAACATGGCCGGCGGATTTCCGGCGGCGATTGTATTGAAAAAGTCGGTGTGGCCGCGAAAGGGGAGCCCGCTCTGCAGCCATTTGTTCTTGTTGACCGGCGCCGTGACCAGGGCGTGGACCTGGCCCGCCAAGGCCATGTCCACAGCTTTTTTCACAAAAGCAAAGGAAAGATCTTCGCGGCTGGAGTCGCCGGCCACTTCCAGGAAAGCGATTTCACCCTTTTTCATCTCGGCGATGTTATGGATATCCGGGATGGCGGCGGCAGGGAAAAAACGCCGGCTGCCGACGATGACCAGGGGAAGAACCGGGGAATATGAAGCCAGACTTTTCTGGATTACCTCGGGGCCGATTCCCTGCGGATCACCGATCGTGACGGCAATGACTTTATTTTGCCGGTCCGGGTTCTTCGTGTTTTTGTTCGGCAAAGTCGGGATTTTTATAGATGTACTTGATCTGGGATTTGAAGACGATCAGAGTGCCGCCATCCAGTTTTTTGATTTTGAGACATTTTTCGTCATACCAGTCAAGCAGGCCTTTCAGCAGGTCGCCGTTCACCAGCTCCAGCACTAATTGCGTACGGTTGTTCATCTGTTTGATGTAATAGTAGTTCTCGGCATGGGTTTTGTACGGCGGCGGCGGTTTGCGCTTGTTTTCCTTGTCCGATTTTTGTTTTATTTCTCTCAAGTTCGGTTTTATCAGTTTTCTGATCATGACGACTCTCCTTCCAGGGTTGCAGCCATTATAATTTTGTTTTCAAAAAATGTCAACTTCAAGGTGAAAAAGGTTTCGCTCCTTGTGTTAGGGCCTATCGAGGCTTATGCGAGATCAGGCTTCCCTTTTTTCGAAAATGACCTTTTCGTTGTCAGCGACACGGACGTTTTTCAAGTAGGCGTAGGGACCGATATGGCAATTTCTGCCGATGCGCGTGCCGGCGGCCAGGTAGGTGCAGGGATAGATGACCGTGTCCATCCCGATCTCCACGCCGTGTTCAACGGTCACCGTCGCCGGCTGCAGGATGGTGACGCCGCATTCCAGCACCAGCCGCCGCTGATTCCCAAGGTTGAATTTTTCATGCGCCGTTTGCAGATCCCGGCGGTCGTTGATGCCGATGGCGATATCGCAGTCATCGGCCTGGACCGCGGTCACCTTGAAATTTTCGCTGCGCAGGATGGCAATGATGTCGGTGAGATAGTATTCCTTCTTGGCGTTGTGGTTGTCGATCTTGGCTAACCGCGGCAGAACGACGCGGTTGTCAAAAAGATAGATGGCGGCATTCACTTCGCGGATCAGCCGCTGTTCGGGATCGGCATCCTTTTCTTCCACGATGCCCTGAACTTCCCCCTGCCCGTCGCGGACGACGCGGCCATAGGGCGGCGGGGGGCCAGGGAATACGGCGGAAATGAACGTGCACTGGGCCCGCTCCCGACGGTGAGCGGCAATCAGTTTTTGCAACACGTCAGCGGTGATGTACGGGTTGTCCCCGACCAGCACCAGGACATCGCCCTCAAATCCGGCGATATGTTCTCCGGCGGCGAGCAGGGCGTGGGCCGTACCGAGCTGTTCGTGCTGCAGCGCGTAAACCATCTTGCGTTTCACCGCCCCGGCAATTTCGGCGTGATTGTCGCCCACGACGACCAAAATGTCCTGCTCGGCGATATCACAGGCAACGAGGCTGTCCAGGAGGTAGTTGATGATTTCCTTGCCGAGAATTTTATGGAGGACCTTGGTTTTTCCCGATTTCATGCGCGTGGATTTGCCGGCGGCCAGCACCACCGCCTTGATTTTGTCAGTCATGCGGCAATTTTAGTGCTTCAACGGTCCCAAGTCAACGGAAATAAGCAAATCGCCTCGCAAATTATATGGACAATATTATCGGGCGCATCCAGATAGTTGACAAATAAAATAAAACATGTTAATATATCTATTAGATATATAAATGGGAAATATGAGATGACAATAAACAACAACAGCAAGCTGGCGATCCTGGGTATGCTCTCCCTCAGGCCGATGACCGGCTATGAAGTAAAAAAAACGATAAATTATTCAATCGGCATGTTCTGGAATGAAAGCTACGGTCAAATTTATCCAACTCTTAAAAAACTGGCAGCGGATGGTTTGGCTGTCGCAAAACGAAGCAAAGGCAGGGGCAACACCGACAAGTGCTTTTATAAACCGACGGCGAAGGGGCGGCAAACATTGAAAGCGTGGCTGGTTGTACCGGCAAAAACGAACATTATCCGCAGCGAAATCCTGCTGAAGATATTTTTCGGCGGCCAGGCCGATCTGAGCGTAACCAGGATGCATATCGAACAAGAATTGGTTGAATGCCAACAGTCCCTGGCAACATTAGCCATTGCGGAAACCACGCTGGCCCGGCGAGCGGTCGCGGGGCAAAACCTGGCAGATTTTCATTCTGGCCTAACGGTTGCTTATGGAAAAAAATTCCTGGTTTCTGCGCTAGAATGGTGCGAAGAAAGCCTGCGGCTTTGCGCGAAAAAAGAAAGAATGGTGAAAGTCGCCAATCTCAAGAAGAGAATATGAAAAAAACTTGGGGCTTTGGATTGTTCCTTGCGGTTTTTGCAATGGTCGTTGGCAATATGTATGCCGAAAATAAAATGTCGGCCGCCAGCCTGGCCGAAGTTCAGCGTTTATTGGGACAGAATCAAGCCAAGGAAGCGCTTACCATGGTCCGGATACTGCTGCAAAGCGAGCCCAACAATGCCGAATACCATGCCTGGCATGGCAATATCCTGGGCACCTTGGCCAACGAGTCCAAGGATATGATGAAGATGGCTGAATATGGGATAGCCTCCCTCGCTGCTTTCGACCGGGCTATCCAGCTTGATCCCGATAACATAACCGGCCGCTTGGGCCGCGCTATGGCCAATTTTATGGCTCCGCCCCCATTCGGAAATGAAGAAAGCGCACTGGCGGACCTCGCAAAAGTTGTGGTGCTCGATGGCCAAAATATCGAAGGCCATTTCTACCTGGGATTGCTTTATAAAAAAAAGGGGGATTTGGACAAAGCTCGGGTTGAATTCCAAAAAGTCATTGAACTGGATTCCGGCCATGCCGAGGCTGAAAAAGAACTGGTCGCCATAGGCGAACCGGAGCGATTCGCCAAAAAATCAACTGCCGCCACGGCCATTGCCGGATTAGCCCTGGCTATCACCCAGGTGACCGTCATCGATGTCAGCAGCGGAAAAGAGATGCCGGAAATGACTGTTTTGATTTCGGGTGAACGCATCGAAAAAATAGGTAAAAGTTCGGCAATAAAAGTTCCACAAGGCTGTCAGGTCGTCAATGGCAGGGGACAGTTTCTGCTGCCCGGATTTTGGGACATGCATACCCATATCATCGGCGAACCATCACTCTACTTTCCCCTGTTCCTGGCCAATGGGGTTACTGGCATCCGTTATATGGGCGGTTCCATCATCCCGGCTGAATGGAAAGTTTTGAAGGAGAAAATAACCGGTAACCTGGTTCTTGGGCCCCGGGTTTATGCCGGCAGTCCGATTCTCGACGGCCCGAAACCCGCATGGCCCGGTTCAATCGCTGTGGCCGATGCCGAAAATGGCAGACGTATTGCCGCCGAGATGAAAAGCCAAGGGGCGGAATTTCTCAAGGTCTACGCGTTCTTGCCCAGGGATGCTTATCTGGCGATCGGCGAAACCGCCAACAAACTGGGAATTCCCTTTGCCGGCCATGTGCCGCTGCTGATGAACGCGTTCGAATCCATCGCCCTGGGGCAGCGCAGCATGGAACACCTGGACGGAGTCCTGGCTGTCGCTTCCAAACGTTATTGCGAACTGGAGGCTCTGCGCCAGGCCGGTGATTTACAGGCCTTGCTGGCCGGCCCCGCTTTTAAAACTATGTTAGAAGACTATGATGAATCCAGGGCGGAAAAACTTTTCGCGGCCATGAAGGAAAATCAGGTTTGGCAGGTGCCAACCCTGCAGGCCTTTCATGGGTTGCTTCTAGTGCGCGAGCCGGCAAATGGCCGGCCGTTTCCGGAAAGCAAATACGTGCCGTCGACCATCAAGCAGTTTTTCGGCTGGCAGCTGCCGCAACAGGATCAAGTCAAAACAAAGAATGAACGGCAATACTTCAGCGCTTGGCTGAGTAAAGCCAAAAGGATCGTTCGCCGCATGCAGGAATTGGGAATTACGCTGCTTGCCGGTTCAGACGCGCCATATGTCGACTGCGTGCCCGGATTTTCCCTGCATGAAGAATTGCGATTGCTGACAGACGCCGGCTTGTCTCCTTTGCAGGCACTGCAGACCGCGACCATCAATCCAGCGCGCTTCATGGAGAGAACCGCCGATCTGGGCACCGTGGAAGCCGGCAAATACGCGGACCTGGTAATGCTTGCCGCCAATCCTCTGCTCGATATCGCCAATACAAAAAAGATCACGGCAGTGGTTCACAATGGCCAGTTGTTGACCCAAGAGAATCTTCGAGCAATTTTAGCTGAAGTGGAAGGCAAGGCCAACGCAGACAAATAACAGCAAAGCGTAATGGGACCGGTAACGATCAGGAACCCTGCTCGGCCAGCCCGCGATAACGGGTAAAGCCGGGTGCGGATGATTCCTTCCGGGGGCTATGCTATAATGCGCTATGCTCATACTCGATATTCTTTACGTACTCCTCCTCCTTTGCACGTTCCCCTTCTGGGTCAAGTACATTTTCAAAAAAAAATATCGCCGCCTGCTCAAGGACAGGCTGCGGCCGCAAATACCGGCCTGCAGCGAACCAACTATCTGGCTACACGCCGTTTCGGTGGGCGAAGTGCGCAGCTTGAAGTCGTTGATCCAAAAATTGGGCGAAAAAGAACAGCCGGTCATTCTATCGGTCACCACGCCCAGCGGATATGAATTCGCCCGCAAGGAATACCCGGGGTTGCGCGTCATCCTTTCGCCGCTTGATTTGTCCTTCACGGTCAAGCGCTTTATTCGCTGCCTGAACCCCAAACTGGTCATTTTCAACGAGCTCGAAGTCTGGCCGAACTGGATATCGTTGCTGCGGCGGAAAAACATCCCCATGCTCTTGATCAATGGCCGCATATCCGAAGCGGCGTTCAGGCGCTACCGCTTTTTCAGCTTTTTCTTGTGGCGTTTCTTCAGGCAGATCGACTGTTTCCTGGTGCAGAACAATATTTACAAGAAGCGCTTTCAGCAATTGAGAATCCCCGCCGAAAAAATTGTCGTCTGCGGCAACATCAAGGCCGATGAAGCCGACCGCAGCATGCGACAACTGCCGACCCGGCAGGAAGTGCTGGCGCACCTGCGCCTGGGTTCCTTATCCAAAAAGATCATCACCCTGGCCAGCAGCCATGGCGGCAGCGAAAGTATCGTCATTCCCGCCATCGCGCGCTTGAGCGCGGGCTTTTTGTTCATCATCGTCCCCCGCCATGTCCAACGCGCACAGACCATCGCCCGGCAGCTGAAGCGTAGCGGTTTGAAATACACCATTTTCAGCCATATGCAAGCCGTGTCTCCCGACATCCAGGTCCTGATCTACGACCGCATGGGCTATCTGCTTCCGATCATGAGCGTCACCGACATTGTGTTCATGGGCGGTACCCACGATCCGAAAATCGGCGGTCACAACCTGTACGAACCGGCGGCCATGGGCAAATTGATCGTGGGCGGTCCTCATTACAACAATTTTCCCGACATCGGCAGCGAGCTGGAAGCGGCCGGAGTGTATCACCAAATCAATCAAAGCCAAGAACTGGTGGATTTTGCCAACCGTTTCCAGGAGCTTGACCTGGAACAGATCAACGAGAAAGCCATGAAAGCAGTTTTAGGAAGAAAAGGATCCCTGGCATGCACTTTAGAGCAAATTCAACGCTTCATCGGCTGAGCCGCCCGGCGCTGAACCTGGTTTCGCTGCTTTTCAAAACTGTTTCCCTGGTCAATTTGAAAATCAAAGCCCTGCGCCAAAAGAATTTTCCGGACTTGTTCATCATTTCGGTTGATAACCTGTCCTTCGGCGGAACCGGCAAGACCCCACTGGTCATGGCTATCGGCCGGGCTTTAGCCGAGCGGGCGCTTTCCTTTGCCATCATCCTGCGCGGCTACCGCTCCGGCCTTGAAAACAAGGGCGCCCTGGTCCAGGCAACCCATTCGCTGGAAGAAGTCGGGGACGAGGCCTGGCTTTTAAAAAAACACTTCCCTGACCACGACGTCCTCATCGGCCGCGACCGGCTGCGATCCATCGCTACAGCGGCGGCCAGGAATAACCATGTCGTGATCCTGGATGACGGATTGCAGACCAGCCAACTCAGGAAGGACTTCAGCATCATGCTGGTCAACCCCGGCCATCCATATTTTTATTTGCGGAACTTCAAGTTCCTGGCCCGGGGCGAGAACCTGGTGCTGCATTACCGGCAGCGGGATGAAAAGGGGGAAGCTCTCCCGCCAGGAGCGTATGACTTTGCCATGGAAGGTTTTCGCGACAGCCGCGACCGGTCGGTGGATATCGGCAGCGCCAGGATCATCGCTTTTTCGGCGCTGGGCGACAATGAGCGCTTTAAAAGGGACTTGGGCCGGTACCATTTGGAGGCTTTTCGGGAATTCCCGGATCACCATACCTTTTCCCTGGCCGACATCCAAGCCATGGAAAATCTGCGCCGGGAGAAAGACGCAGTCTGGGTCGTCTGCACAGAAAAAGATTTTTGCAAATTAAGCCATTTCCTCGATGCGTCCTGCCCTTTCATCTATGTTCGAAATAGGATAGAATTGCCTGGCAATGCCATTGAACAAATCATCCAATATGCCGCAGAAAAAAAATCCCTTTAAGCACCGTCTGGAGTACTCGCTCTTTGCCGCCCTGATCTTTTTTATCAAATGTTCGCCAGCCTGGTTCGTACCCGCCTGGAGCAAAATACTGATTTTTTTTTTGAAAAAGGGCAGCCGCAAGCATTCGCGCCTGATCGCGAAGAATCTGGCCGGCGCTTTCCCGGCAGCCTCGCCGGAATGTCTTGAAGAACTGCAAAACAAAATCTACAGCCATTTCGGCCGCATGTTCGTGGAAATCGCCCGGACTTTCGCCCGCCGTGAGCCCCAGGCCGTCCTGGCTCGTAGCCGCATCCTCCATCCCGAAGTGATTGAAAAGGCATTGCAAAAAAAGCGCGGTCTGGTCATCTTTTCGGCCCATTTCGGAAACTGGGAATGGATCCCGCTGATCCTGCATACCCATCTGGGCCGAGACATCCACAGTATCGCCCGGCCCATGGACAATCCCCTACTGGAAAAAAAAGTAAGGGAATTCCGCGAAGCCATGGGCTCAAAAATAATCTATAAAAAGGGCTCGTTGCGGACCATCCTCACCCGCCTGGGGGATAACCAGATCGTGTACCTGCTGATCGACCAGAATACCGTGCCGCGGGAAGGAAGTTTTGTCGATTTCTTCGCCCGTAAAGCCAGTACCAATACCACCGTGGCGCAATTGTATTTGAAAAAAAATATCCCGGCAGTTCCTGTTTTTCTGCACTACGAGGGGAAGGAAATAATCCTGGATGTCTTGCCGGAAGTCGATTTCTCCGCCGCTGCCGGCGGTCCGGACGGCTTGCTGGAACTGACCCAACAAATGACCGGGTTGATTGAGACGCAGATTAAAAAATTCCCCGAACAATGGTTCTGGTTTCATGACCGTTGGAAAACCAGGCCGCAAGGAGCAGCGCATGAGAGTTAATGACAGGTCCGGACGGCAACTGCGGCCGATTGCGTTCATTCCCGGGTACATCCGTAACGTCCCCGGTTCAGCCCTGTGCGAGCAGGGGAATACCCGCGTGGTCGCCACGGCCATCATCGAGGAAAAAACGCCCCATTTCCTGAAAAAAAGCGGCCAGGGGTGGATCACGGCTGAATATTCCATGCTGCCGGGTTCTTCGGGCAATCAGCGCATCGCCCGCGAACGCGGCAAAATCAATAACCGCAGCGGAGAAATCCAGCGCTTCATCAGTCGGGCCTTGCGTACGGTCACGGATCTGAAGGAAATCGGCGCTAGGACCATCACCATTGACACCGACGTGATCCAAGCCGACGGCAGCACCCGTTGCGCCTCGCTCAATGCGGGTTTTCTGGCCTTGATTCTGGCTCTCAAGTACATGGTCTACGAGCAATTGATAGCCGATTTCCCTGTTTTTCATTTCATGGCCGCCGTTTCCGTCGGCGTCAAGGAGAGGGAAATTCTGGCCGATCTGGACTATGAAGAGGATTCTCAAGCCGACAGCGACATCAACATCGTATCCCGGGAAGACGGTTCCCTGATCGAAGTCCAGTCATTTTGCGAAAAAAAACCGCTGGCACTTGACCTTTTTCAGCAAGCCATGGCCCTTGGCATAGAAAAAAACAGGGAGATCATTGCTTTACAGAAAAAAACACTCGCCGGCGCGGGCATACCTTTCTGACTTTTCCGGGCCTGGAGTTTCCGGTTATAAAGCCGGAAAAATTTATTGGTATTCCTTCAAAATCTTGATGTAACTTTCTTTTTTCAATTGCTCGATGTAATCTTTCAGCTTGACCTGCTGAATTTCTTCGCGCAGCTTACGGATGATCTCTTCACGAACATCCTTGACTTCTATTAAGTGGTCGGGGCTGAAATCGGCGAGTTGAATGATGTACCAGCCGTTGTCGGTCTCGATCCAGCCGGAATATTCATCCTTCTTTAACTTCAACACCGCTTCTTCCAGGTTCTTATCTAGTTCGCCTTTCTTGAATTTCCCCAGGACGACGGAGTTGGCTGCGTCGGGAAGTTCTGAATATTTTTTAGCCGTTGGCTCGAAGAGTCCGGGTTTCAGTTCGGCTGTGACCTGGTCCATTTTTGCCTGCGGCTTTGGTTCTGCTGCGCTTTTTTTCAGGAAGATGGCATTTAATGTGATCTCGGCGGGCATGGTGAATTCTTCGGGATGATTCCGGTAATACTCCATGACCTGCGGATTATCCACCTTGATCTTGGCTCCCACCTCTTCCGCGATCAGCCGTTCCTGCTTGCGCCGTTCCTTCCACATCTCCTTCCAAGCGCTGAATTCGATCCCTTCCGCCTGAAGGGCTTTTTTCAAGTCATCGTCACTGGCGAATTGGTACTGTTTTTTGATTTCCTGGATGATCATTTCCACATCGCTTTCGACGTTGTAGTTTTTTTCCTTTATCTTGGACAGCAGCAGTTTCTGCTCGATAAACCTGTTCAGCAGATCCTTTTTCAATTCCCGGGTCGCCTCGGACAGTTGTTCTCCCGCCATTTGCGACTGCAGGGAACGCAGCATTTCCGCCTCGAATTTCCTTAACTCGCTGCCGGTAATCACTTCGTCATTGACTATGGCGTAAATTTCCTCGATCGTTTCCGCTGCCGCGAGACCCCGATTAATCGCCAGGGCCAGGATCGCTGTCAGAAAAATTTTTAGCTTCATTTTGGCTCACTCCGGAATCAGATTTAATATAGGAAAAGTACAAATTGTCATAATGCAATTGCAACGGGACTTCCGTTTTCAGCCCGACCAAAAAATCCTGGTACGCATCCGCCAGCCTGGCCGAAAGCATCTTGCTCTTTATTTCATCCTTTACCGCGTCCAACAAGCGCATCCTGGCCTTTCTTTTCTGAGTGATCTTAAACAGATGGAAGCCGTAAGGCGATTCGACGATCGGGCTGATCTCGTTTACTTTCAGTGAAAAAACCACCCCTTCCATTTCCTGGGGCAGCATCCCTTTTTCAAAAAACCCCATGGCGCCACCATTGGCTGCCTCGGGAGAGATCGATTCGCTTCGGGCAATCTCTTCGAAACGCGACGGCTGGTTCAGGAGTTCCTGACGGATTTTTAGCAATTGTTCGCGATCCTTGACCATGATCTGAAAAAGCCGGATTTCCTCGCTCCTGCGAAATTCAGTCAGATGGGATTCATAAAATCGCGTCACTTCGGCGTCGCTGACCGCCACATCCTTGTAGACACTGACCAGGAGATATTTCTGCACTTTTAATACCTTGCGAATCGTCGGCACATCCACGTTCAGGTCCTGGCGCCGGGACTTGATTTCTTTCAGGTAATCCGCCACTTCGCTCTCGCCGAGCTGAATGTTGGCTTGCTCCGCTTTGAACAAGAGGATTTGCTGTTCGCAAAAAACATCGAACAAACGGGAAAGCAGTTTGTCATTGTCCTTCTGCGTGAAGGCGTCCACGAATTGGAGCCGGATAAAATTTTTAAAATCACGGTTGGTCAAGGAAGCGGAACCAATGGCCAGTACGACCCTGTTATCCAGGGCCGCGGCCTTGTCGGCAACCTGCTTGTCGTTGTTGGGCGCGGAAGAATTCTTGCATTGGGCGAAAAAAGCCGCAAAAACAATAATGAAAACCCATTTTTTGTCCATTCGCGAGCATTATATACCAGTCCCGTCATGATTTCAATGAGGCCTGAAGCGCGGTCGGAAATGAAAAAGGGCCTTGAGAGTTCCAAGTTGACAAAACGACGGGGAATAAATATAATTCATGGATGTTAGACCATGTGCGCTCCTTGTATCCCAAAGAAAGCGCTGAATTTTCCCTGCTGGGTCGGATCGATGAAAAACGCATGCCACGGCATGTGGCGATCATCATGGACGGCAACGGGCGCTGGGCCAAGCAAAAAAAACTGCCCAGGACAGCCGGTCATAGCGCTGGCGCCGAAACCGCCAGGGCCATCACCGAAATGGCCGCCCGCTTGGGCATCAAGTTCCTGACTCTATTTACTTTTTCAAGCGAAAATTGGAAAAGACCGGCCAGCGAAGTCCGCTTCCTGATGAACATGCTCTATGAAAATCTACTCACCCAAATGGATTTATTGGAAAAAAACAGCATCAAATTAAAAATATTGGGCGCGATCGACAAGCTGCCTGGCAAATTGAGGGAAAAATTGCAAGAAACCGAAAGACAATCGCAGGAAAACCGCGGGTTGCAAGTAAATTTGGCTCTCAATTACGGAGCACGAACGGAAATCGTCTACGCCGTCAAGCAAATCATCGCCCAAGGCATCCCCGTTTCCCGGCTGAATGAAAAAACATTCGCCAATTTCTTGAACACGGCTGGATGTCCTGATCCCGATCTGCTGATCCGGACCTCGGGCGAGTTGAGGATATCCAACTTTCTCCTATACCAGATCGCCTACAGCGAACTGTACTTTACCCCGGTTTTGTGGCCCGACTTCAAGGCAATTGATTTTTTTAAAGCGATCATCGATTTCCAGGACCGCGACAGGAGATTCGGAAACATATGAAAGATCTAAGCAAACGCCTTCCGACCACCGCCGTTCTAATCGTTTTTGCATACTGCGCCATCCGTTTTCTGCCGACCGTTTATTTTTCGGCTGTCCTCTACCTGCTGATCAGCCTGGCTGTCGTTGAATTGATCAGATTGACCCGTCCGCAGCTATTTTCCCGGCCGCTGATTTTCTTCAACGGCCTCCTGATCGCCTTGGCCTTCACCATAGAGCAGATCAGTCTGGTACTGGCTTTGACCGTGATCGTGATCGCCAGCGGTCTGTTCTACCTTTTTTCCATCAAGGAGCAGGCGCAGCTCGAATCATTCGTCCGGGACATAGGCATCCATTGCCTCACCGTGTTTTACCTATACATCCCCCTCTATTTTCTGCTGGAATTGAAAAAACTGGGCGCCAATTTCCTTTTTTTCCTGATCCTAGTCATCGCGATCGGCGATTCGGGAGCCTACTTCGTCGGCAGTGCCTTCGGCAAGCATAAGATCTACCCTATTGCTTCCCCAAAAAAATCACTTGAGGGGCTCATCGCCGCCGTGCTGACCGCCGCCCTCAGCGGCTGGCTGTCGATCCTGCTGTTCCCGGTCCCGGTCAAGCTTTCGACCGCACTGCTCAGCGCCGCCGTCATTGGGCTTTTTTCACAGCTCTCCGATCCGGTGGAATCCCTGTTCAAACGGGCCTCGGGGCAGAAGGACTCCGGCACGCTGCTGCCGGGACACGGCGGGGTCCTGGACCGGGTGGACAGCTACATATTCTGCGCCCCACTGCTGTTTTACCTGATCACCTACTTCTGGAAATAAGCGCATGGCAATTTTTTTCAACAAAAAACACGCTGCTCGCCCATGGTAAAAAATATCGTTTTGCTCGGCTCCACCGGATCGATCGGGCGCAACACCCTGGCCGTTCTGCGCGAAAACAGGAAATTTTTCCGCCTGCTCGGACTGGCGGCGGGAGCGAACAGCCAATTGCTGGGCCAGCAGGTCGCTGAGTTCGATCCGCCGCTGATCAGCGTCAAATCCAAGAAACACGCGCTGGAACTGCGTGAGCAGTATCCGGGGAAAAAAATATTTTTCGGCGAGGATGGTCTGCTGGATATCGTTTCCCAACCGCAAGTCGATTACGTGGTCGCCGCCATAACCGGCACTACCGCCCTGGCGGCCACGCTGCAGTCTATCCGCCTGAACTTGAGACTCTGCCTGGCCAACAAGGAAACCCTGGTCGCAGCCGGCGAGCTGATCAATCGCGAATTGAGCGCTTCCCGCTCCGAAATAATTCCCATCGACAGCGAACAAAGCGCCATCTTCCAGTGCCTGGCCTCCCGCCCCCGGCAGCATGTGCGCCGGGTGATCCTGACCGCTTCGGGCGGACCATTTTTCAGGGACACGCAAAGGGATTTCGCCGCCATCGGGGTCAAGGAGGCCCTGGCCCACCCCACCTGGTCCATGGGGAAGAAAATAAGCATCGATTCGGCCACCATGATGAACAAAGCCCTGGAGATCATCGAAGCCCATCATCTTTTCAAGTTGCCCCCAGACAAGATCGAGGTACTGATCCATCCCCAGAGCGTCGTCCATTCCATGGTGGAGTTTGTGGACTCTTCCGTGCTGGCCCAGTTGGGAGTTCCCGATATGAAATTGCCGATTCTATACTCCTTAAGCCATCCCGATCGCGTCGACAGCCATTGGCCGGAGCTGGATCTAGCGCGAATGCCGCCCCTCGAGTTTTTTAAAGTGGACCAGCGCCGCTTCCCTTCCATTGCCATGGCGTACGAGGTATTGAAGCAGGGGCGAAATGCCGGAGCCGTCTTCAATACGGCCAACGAAACGGCCGTGGAATATTTCCTGGCCGGCAAGATCACCTTCGCGGAAATCTTCGCCATTGTCGGCCATGTGCTGGAAGGATGGGATTTTCTGCCGGCGCAAACCCTTGCCGACGTCCAAGAGACGATTTCTCTGGCCCGGATAAAAACCATGGAACATATCGAAAACGAGGTACTGAAATGAACATTCTCTATCAAATTTTGACATTCTTGTTCGTGCTGGGCATCATTGTCCTGGTCCATGAATTCGGCCATTACATTGCCGCACGGCTGATGAAGATCCGGGTGGAGGTTTTTTCATTCGGTTTCGGCAAGCGCCTCCTCGGTAAAAAGGTCGGGGAAACCGATTTCCGCCTCAGCCTGTTCCCCTTGGGCGGCTACGTGCGCATGGCCGGCGAAGAGGAATTCGACCCCGAGCACTTGAAACCTGACGAATTTATGGCCAAGAACCGGGCCCAGAAGATATTCACCCTGCTCATGGGCCCGATCATGAACGTGCTGCTCGCCCTGCTGCTGATTTTCCTCGTCAACCTGGGCGGAGTGGAAGTCGACTCATACAAGCTGGGAAAACCGGTCATCGGCTATATCGAAAAGGATTCGCCCGCCGAAAAAGCGGGCTTACGGCCCGGCGATGCGTTGCTGGCCATCAGCGGCAAAAAAACGCTCAATTGGAAGGAAGTTGAGATCATCATCGGCACCAATCCCAAGGAAAATCTGCAAATTGACTTTTTGCGCGACGGCAAGTCTTTAACCACCCACTTGGACGTGATCAGCGGCAACCACTATGAAATCGGTTATGCCGGATTTTATTGGCAACTGCCGGCAGTGATCGGCCAGATCATTCAAAACTACCCGGCCGCAAAAGCGGGACTGCGGCCCGGCGACGTGATCACCGCGGTCAACGCGCGGCCCATCGCCAATTACTTCGAACTGGCCGACATCATTCACCAAGCTCCGGGGAAGCTGTTGTTTTTGACCTATCAGCGGGACGGACGCGCACTTTCCACCCAGCTCACGCCGGTCGATGAAAAAGGGCGGGGCCTCATCGGCTTCAACGTGAAGATCGCCACTACCAAGGTCCGTTACAGTGTGGGCGCCGCCATGGAAAACAGTTTCCAGGAAGCCGCCCGGCTGACGTTCCTGACCTTCAACGCCTTTAAAAAAATGATCCAGCGCAAAATTTCGGTCAGGAGTTTTTCCGGGCCCATCGAGATCGCCCGGATTTCCCAGCAGGCGCTCATCAGCGGCTTCGCCAATTTTTTCATGCTCATCGCCTTCATTTCCCTGCAGCTGGGGATCGTCAATCTCTTTCCCATCCCCGGCCTTGACGGCGGCCATTTGCTGCTCTTCACCGTCGAAGCCATCATCCGCCGCGATCTGAACCAGAAACTGAAAACGGTCCTGATCTATATCGGTTTTTCTTTCCTAATCGTCCTGATGGGCTTTGTCATTCTGAACGATATCGCCAAGACCCTGCCCAACGGCTGGAAAAGCATTTTACCATTTTTAAACTAGACAAAAACATGTTGCCGGTTCTGGCCGAATGATAAAGCACAAAGGAACATGATAGTTTTTTTGGAGACTCCATGAAAGACAACATTCAGAACGTCCACGTTTTCTGGGAACAATATGCCCAAAGCGATCCCCTTTGGGCAATCCTATCAGATCCTGCCATGAAGAATCGCCAATGGGATCTTCAGCACTTCTTCCGGACCGGGCGCCACGAGATGTCCCTTCTGTTCTTTCATCTGAACCATCTGAATATCCAGATAGAAAAAGAAAAGGCACTGGATTTCGGTTGTGGAATCGGCCGGGTAACCCAGGCCTTGGCCGCCCATTTTAAATCCATTGTTGGCGTCGACATTTCAGAAACAATGATCCGGCTGGCAGACAAGTTGAACCGCTTCCCGGGCAAAGTCAGCTATGTCCATAACCAGGTGGATGACCTCAAGGTTTTTCCGGATAACGAATTCGACTTTTTGTATTCCAACATCGTCCTCCAGCATCTACAGCCAGAGCTCACCCTTCACTATCTACAAGAATTGTTGCGGATTTTGAGACCCGGGGGCATTCTGGTCTTTCAGCTCCCATCCCATTTGCGGCCGCAAAACGCGATGGCCAAAGCCGCATTTGCGCCCATGGCCAACGACGCCTACCAGGCTTCACTTCGAATCTCAAAAATCCCCGGGGATCCTGTCGGGCCGGGGACGGAACTGACCATGGACATCACTGTCCATAACCAGAGCCGGCATGATTGGATTCAACCCGCATATGGTCCGATCCGGATTGGCAATCACTGGCTTGCAAACGATGGCGTTACGATGTTAATCCAGGATGACGGCCGGTCCCCCTTGCCGGAGAAGTTAGCGACTGACGAGAAATACTCGGGACAATTGCTCATTAAGACGCCTCCCCAAAAGGGAGATTATATTTGTGAAATTGACCTCGTCCATGAAGGCATCGCCTGGTTCAAGGACAAGGGAACGAAAACTTTGAGATTCCCGGTTAGAGTCGGATCGAAAGACGAACATTTTTCCGGAGCCGATATTTTCGCTGCAGAAGCAAGCCGGGCTATTGAAGGCACGCCTGTTCCTGAAACCCGGCTATCCGCACAAGACTTGTATGCCGATCTGGCAAAAGAAGTCCGGGAGCTCGGACCTTTTCCCATGCATGGAATCCATAGTGACCGAATCGTCGAATTTTTCAAGGCGGCCGGTGCTGAGGTCCTGCGCATGGAAAAGGATGAACACAGCGGCCAGGAATGGATCGGTTATCGGTATATTGTGAAAAAAAACCAAATTCCTCGCCCATGAGGAGAGCTGTTCCTGCACGCTATTCCGCTACCCGCCGGCATGGATTGAAGCTTTGGATGCGAATGCCCGACACCCATCTGTAATTTTACCGTTGTTTTAAGTTGAAGTTTCCCATATAATCGACATCAGCGATAGCCCGCGATCGTATCCAGGAACTTGAATATGGCCACTAAAAAAGTCGTCAGCGCCCGCTTCGCCAGCCGCTGCAAACGACTGACAAGACCCCTCAACCGGACGATCCTCCTGGAGATGGTGCGGGCCAATATCAAGGCCAGCGACTACCATTCGTTCCTGGGCGGGTTATGGAGCCTGATCGGGACGACGGCCATGTTGGCCTCCTTCTATTATGTGTTCAGCAAGCATTTCGGGCGGGGAATCGCAGGCTACCCGCTATACCTTTTGAGCGGAATCATCCTGGTGAATTTTTTCATCACCGCCACGTCGTACCTGCTCAAAGTTCTTAGCTTCAACCGCGATATAGCCCTGAATTCCACCATCCCGCGCGAGAACCTCGTACTGGCCACCATCTCCATCAACGCTTGGAAATTTGCAATCGAACTGGCGATCTGCACCATGATCAGCGTGATTTATGGTTTCTATGCATGGCGCTCCGCGCTGTTGTTCATCCCCGTTCTGTTGTCTTTTCTCGCTCTTGTTCTGGGTGTCGGCTTGGCTCTTTCCCTATCTTTTTGCTTCGCGCGTGACGTGGAACACGTCTGGGCGATCCTTTCACGCCTTTTTCTTTTCGTCACGCCGGTTTTCTATACGGTGGAAAGCTTGTCCCCGACCATGCGTCTCCTGATCTCATACCTGAACCCGTTGACACCATACCTGAAAGCCTTGCGCGCGATCTTCATGAAGGGCGGGATGCTCGAAGTTTCCGTTCTTCTCCATTGCATATTTATGGGGGCCGCCACCCTGGGTGCATCATACCTCATTTTTCTGCGCTGGGAAGGGGAGGCTCTGGACCGCACATGAACGAGCCGCTGATACAAGCCAGCCATGTCGCCAAGCGCTACCGGGTGCTGAAACGGCAGCGGTCCACGTTGCGGGCGCTGAAAGCGCTCTGGGGGCCGGAAAAGCTTACCATGGAAGTATGGGCTTTGCGCGACCTGTCATTCACGATCAAGCGCGGCGAAAAAGTCGCGGTCATCGGTCGCAATGGTTCGGGAAAGACCACCCTGCTGCGCCTGATATCCGGGATTATCGATCCCAGCCGCGGCAGCATTGAAGTGGCAGCGGAGCCGCTGGCACTTTTCAAGTTCTGGATCGGCCAGAACGCCGACCTGCCGGTCATCGACAACATTTACCTTTTCGGAGCCGTGTGCGGGATGAAGCGGAGGCAAACGGAACCATTGGTAGCGAAGATACTGGACTCTGCCGATATCAAGAAATTGGGCTTTGCCCCGCTGCACGACCTTTCCCTGGGCCAGCGCCAGCGCCTGGCGCTGAGCATTGTTTTTCAAGCCCCAGCCGACTTTCTTGTTTTCGATGAGACTTTCGTTCACGTGGACCAGGCTTTTATCCGCGAGTGCAATGCATTCTTCGTCCGGCTGGCCGAATCGACTCGGACCATGGTTATCACTTCCCATGATCACGATTTCCTGAAAAAATACTGCCAACGAGCGCTCTGGCTGGATAAAGGACAAATCCGGCTCGACGGACCCGCCGCCGAAGTCATCGCCGCCTACGAAGCCGAAAAGTAATTCACTCTCATTTGGCAAACCCCGGCAAAAAGGTTTCCCGCTTCAACTAGCCTCTGGCGCATTGAACCCAGAGCTCCGCATCATGGCCGGCGGAATCTTTCCTTCAGCTTGCGGTCCACGATCGCCGGCAGCATGGAAGGCACTTCGCCGCCCAGCAGGTAAATTTCCTTGACCAGTTTGGAACTGAGGAAAGAGTAAGATTCGGAAGGGACGAAGAAGATCGTTTCGATGCGCGGTTCGATCTTGCGGTTCATCAGGGCCATTTGAAACTCGATCTCAAAATCGGAAATGGCCCGCAAGCCGCGAACGATGGTCGTGATGCCCCTCTCTTTCACAAAATCGACCAGCAGGCCTTCGAAATGAACGATCTCGATTTTGTTATTGCTTTTGAAAACATCGTTCAATATCCCGCATCTTTCCTCAAGGTTGAAAAGATAGGTTTTAGCCGGATTTTTCAGGACTGCCACGACGATCTTGTCAAAAATCTTCAGACCGCGTTCGATGATGTCGATATGCCCATTGGTCAAGGGATCATACGACCCGGGATAAACCGCCATGTTTTTTTTAAGCATGCCCAACTCCAATTTTTCTCAAAATCGCGTCCAGCGCAGTCTTGAGTTCTGACAAAGGGCCCTCGTTGGCAATGGTGAAATCGGCCAGGGCCATCGTCGGCCCGACTTGCTGCCCACCTTCGGGCTCGCCACTGCCCCACTCGCGCGCCAAAGCCACCCGCAGCTCTGCTTCGCCGACGGTGTCGGTCGTACGCCCCCGCTTCTTCATCCGGGCCAGAATGGTCTCCACGCCACTCTCGATGCCGACCAGGAAGAACCGGTCCATCTTTTTCAACTCCGCCACTTCGGCCGGGTTACGGATGCCGTCGATCACCCAGGGCGACGGCCGGGCAGCCTCAATATGCGCGCGCACCATTTTTCCTAGGATTCCGGTACCGCCTTCCCGGCGCAAGCGGTTGCCGAGATCCTGCATCTGTCCCCGATCAAGGGCGGGGTCGATCTTGGCCGCTTCGCGGCGAACGATATCGGAAAGGGAAATGTACTGGAACCCGTAGCTCTTCATGATGCGGGCCGCTTCACCCTTGCCCGAAGCCATGCGGCCGGTCAGCCCGATGCGCAGTTCCCGCGCCGCGGGCGTCAAACGCCACGCTTTCATCCCGACTGCCCATAGCGGACACTGTCTTCAAGGATATCCTGTTCCTGCCACTCCCTTACCCAGTCATCGACCCTGAAAATTTTAAAACGTTCCTTCCCGGGCAACGAAACGACCACGCGGTCTAGGCCGGCGTTGATGATCATTTTTTTGCAGATGAAACAGGGAAAAGCAAAGACAACCGCGCCGCTTTCGCGCTCATTGCCGAAGATGTACATGTCGCCGCCGAACAGGCTGACTCCGGCCCGGGCGGAGTTGATGATCGCGTTCTGCTCGGCATGCACCGAGCGGCACAACTCGTACTGCGTTCCCGAGGGAATACGCAGTTTTTGACGCAGGCAGAAACCGTGTTCGAGGGAACTGCGCGTATGCCGCGGTGCGCCGTTATAGCCGGTGGCGATGATCTGGTCTCCCTTGACGATGATGGCGCCGATGAGCACCTTCAAACAGGTGGAGCGCTTAGAAACCACTTCGGCGATATTTAAATAATACGCTTCCTTCTCCGGACGGCTGACCATGGGCCCATCATACAATTGAACTTTTCTTTTTGCAAGCCAGACCCCGATCGGACAGGCGGGGCCGACAATCGGCAAATCCAATTAGGGCCCCGCTTGATTTTCTTTTTTTTATTTTTTACAATTCCATTCAAGGAGAAATAGCCCATGAACAAAAACGAGTTAATCAAGGCCGTTGCCGGCAAAACCAACCTAAAAGTGTCAGAGATGGAAAAAGCCATCAATGGCACTATCGCGGCCATCACGGCCGAGCTCAAGAAAAAAGGCTCGGTCACACTGGTCGGTTTCGGCACATTCAAAGTGGCCGATCGCAAGGCTCGGGCCGGGGTGAATCCCAAGACCGGCCAGAAGATCCAGATCAAGGCCGCCCGTGTACCCAAATTCGTCGCTGGAAAAGCGCTGAAAGACAAAATCAAAAAATAAAATAAACTTGGCCGCAAGGCCATTTCGAGAAAAACGGCAAATGGGTTTTCGCGTGGGATTATATTGCAAAAAAAATTGAATTATGATTGAATAATGTGTATGAAGGAGTGTGCAATGAAAAAATTAACCCTAATTTTTTTTGCGCTGCTTTTTACAATTTCCCTTTTACCGGCCGGCACCATCGCAAATGTAATCGCCCATAAAGACCTGCTGTTGACCATCGATCGCGGCACGACGGACGGAGTCGAGGCCGGCATGAAGGGGATCGTTAAAGCCGTCTATAAAGAACCCAGCGGGGAATACACTATCAATATAGGCATCTTCACCGTTAAAAAAGCCTTGGCCCGCACCGCCGAAGTGCTGATTGAGATCGGCAAAGGTTTAAATCCCGATGATGCGCGCTATGTCGTTTTTGACCAGGACTTGCTTCCGATCGAGACGAAGGCCGAACCCAGGGCAGAGCCAAAGTCCAGAAGCATGACTCCAGAAAAGCCGGCGGAAAATGCCGATTGGTACCTAGAGCAGGGTGACAAGGAAGCCGAAGCGGGAAACGCCCGGATCGCGCTGCAACATTACCAGAAAGCCTTGGCCTTGGCGCCCGGCAGCCTGGTAGCCAAGGAAAAATGCAGCGAGATGCAGAAGGAGATCGACTTGGGGGAACGGAAAGGGAAATTCTCCGAATATCTCGAAAAAGCCGATGCCAACTACGAAAAAAACGATGTTAAATTCGCTTTCCTATACCTGGTGGAAGGATTGCGCATATATCCCGAAGGCACTGCTGAAATCCAGAGCCGGCTGACTCCCATGGCGGAAAAGTATCCCCAGGAGATCGATGCGCTGCTGACGGAAAAAAGCAAGGAATTGAAGGATGTCCGCAAGCAGATCGATGCCATGCTGGGTCGCACGGAAACAACCAATCCGGCGCCAGCCGAAACAAAGTTGGCCGAGACCAAGCCGGCTGCAGTCAAGACCAGCGTGCAACCTAATAAGTACAGCGAACCTTTCCTGCAAAAAATTGCCGGCAAGGCCGACAAGATCCAGCAAAACGACAAAGGCTTCTGGGAAGCGGTGTTTCCCAGGAACATCACCATGATCTACATCCTGGAAGGAGAATTCTCCATCGGTTCCCCGGCCAAGGAAGGGGACGCCGACGAACACCCGGCCCACAAGGTATCTATTTCGGGTTTCTGGATCGGCAAGACCGAGGTCACTTTCGCCCAGTTCGACGCTTTCTGCCAGGAAACGGGATTGGTTAAACCTGACGACGAGGGCTGGGGCCGCGGTGAGCGGCCAGTGATCTACGTTTCCTGGAAAGAGGCCAATGATTTCTGTGCCTGGCTGAGGAAAAAGACGGGGTTTGCCTTCCGCTTGCCGACCGAGGCCGAATGGGAAAAAGCGGCCCGCGACCGCTATCCCTGGGGAAGCGCTCAGCCGACAAACGAACTGGCCAATTTCGACAAGGAGATCATGAAAACCAGCGGTGTGGGATCTTACCCGCAAGGGGCATCGCCCTACGGGGTGCTGGACATGGCCGGCAATGTCTGGGAATGGCTGGCCGACTGGTATGCCGATGATTATTACGAGAACTCCGCCGACAGCGATCCCCAGGGGCCGGAGGAAGGAACGGAACGGGTCGTACGCGGCGGCGCCTGGAGCAACGGCGCCGAGATGATCCGCTCGGGCAACCGCAGCCAGGAGAATCCCGAGAGCAGGCTCAACATCATCGGCTTCCGTTT
>Ga0315293_10001245_pt1 | contig 24702 bp, 8 predicted proteins | sample YL17G13_20_MG_FD_203071 | JGI IMG/M metagenome (GOLD analysis project Ga0315293, IMG submission 203071) | Sediment microbial communities from Yellowstone Lake, YNP, Wyoming, USA - YL17G13_20 | ecosystem: Environmental > Aquatic > Freshwater > Lake > Sediment | place: USA: Wyoming | collected...
GGAGATACATGACTTTAATTGCTCGAACATTGACAACGGTTCTAATCAGAAATGGTTCAAGTGGCAGATTGTGAATGGCAATCCGAACCATGCATGGAACACGACGCCTATCCAAGGACCAATATTGAACGAATCGAATGTTACACTAACGTTGATTGAAGGTAACGGTTATGTGTACAATAGAACTTATGGAAATAATCTTGTCAGGCGTCTAGCTATCAATGTGTATGACTCTGAGAATAATTCGTATGCTAACAATACTAGTGTTAGTTTCTGGATTACCAATGATTCATCGATGTACAGATTAGAGAATGTGAATGCGAGTGATTCATTGGGTAATGCTTCGTATTGGTATGATCCGAACTGTACGGATTCTGTGGGTCAACAGACATGGATTGCAGGTGTGAGTGATGGATGCTATGAGGACAAGAACACGACAACGAACTATATGTTGAATGTGACTGGAGATTTATGGTTAACAATCACATCACCCATTGGTGAAAAATATCTGCGTGGAGAGAATAATACACCTTTAATTGTGAATGTTACAGATGAATGTTCAAATTATATTAATAATTCAAATGTTAACTTTAGTGCATTCAAAGGTTCTGCAAATAATTACTGTAACCCAATAACAAATATTGGTGATGGAAGTTACAATTGTAGTTTAAACACCACTGGATTCTCTACCCAAGGCTGGAATGTAAAAATGAATGTTTCTTTAGTAAATTATAACTACAATGAAACAAACCAAACTTATTTATCAAATCAAAGAGGTTTCTGGGTTGAAACAAAGCCTTATTTAATATCTGATTTTGTAGTTCAATCATACAATTCTACGAATGTTTTGGGAGATGGCGGATGGGGAGAAAGATGGGTGTTCAGGGTAAATGCTACTGATGAAGATAATGACACGATGACAGTGAAACTTTGGGTAAATGTTTCAGGTGGTGATTGGTCACAACCATACCCGTCTGGAATGAATAATTATAGTGTCTTTGGAAATAACACAACTGTAATATTCACAGTATATTGGCCTGTTTATTCATCTCCAGGAACAGGGCCTCACTCATTTAAGTTCAACGTATCTTCTGGAGATAGCTGGGATGTCAATGAAACTTCAAACGGTACATTCACTGTTCAGAAGGATGATATAACTTTTGTTCATGATAGTGGTAATAACACAGTTGTTAACAGGAGTTCAGGAAGCCAGTTATTGAGTTTAAGGATTTATGACAGTGACAAGGGGGTTAATTTAACAACTACTCCTTCTATTCAAGGAAACATATGGATAACAAACGATAGTTATAACTTTGTTGGTTCAGCACAGAAAATAGCATCTGTAGGTTGGTTGAACTATTCTTTCGATCCTGGGTGTGGCCCTCCAACTGACGGAAATTATAAATATTTCATAGGACCTCAGAAATGGAAGGGTGAAGTTAATGAATCGAATGCTTACAAAACTTTAAACAGCACTAACTTTAGCATAAACATAACAACATATCCATTACAAATAAGTTTCCTAGAACCCACTGGAGCAAAATTATTCTTGAAAGGAATAGAAAATGTAACAATAAGAGCGAATGTATCTGATGATTGTGGAGCTTTGCCAGGAACTAATTTAACAATTGTGTCACAACAATTGAGCACTTATCCAGCAGAGAAAGTTTGCACTGAATCTCCTAACAATGAACCACTAATATATGAAGGTAGCGGAAATTATAGTTGTAAATTCAAGAATACCACCACGTCGAGTGATGAATGGGATTACGGATACGTCAACGTGAGTGTTAATGCCTCAAGAGAATATTATAATTCTTCTGTAACAATTTTAACTACAAACTCTTATTACTTGTCTTCAAGACCAACTATTAATACCGCCGGTATACCACGTGGTGAAACAACTACAACTTGGGGAGATAATTGGTATTTCTCAGATTTTACTAATCCTATAAGTATATCTGATGAAGATATGACCGGAGAGCTTGGTAGTTTAATAAACGTTTCTCTTTGGATAAATCTTACTGGTGACTGGACATATTATGGGTCTAAGATATGCAAGCCTTCACCACCAGAAGCAAACTGTTCAGGAGGATCTCTTTACTTCTATCCAATCAACTTCATGTGTAATAGAACATATACGGACATAGGTGATCATAATTTCAAAATTAATGTCAGTGATAATTTAAATTATACTAACGAGAAGTCTAGCATCTTTTCTATAGCAAAGGATCCAACTTATTCATTTAATGTTCTAGGCGATGGGGACCTTGTCGACAGAGAGTTTGAATCCAAAACATATCTAGCAGCAAGGTTCTATGATTCCGTAAAGAACAGTATAATAAATTTTGCAAACGTAAACGGTACAATATGGATTACAACAAATGGAACATATTTTGGAAATTATTCAGATATGCAAACCCAGAGTGATGGTTACTTTAACTATAGCTTCAATCCTGACTGCAGATTCTCTGCTGAAAGACAGTGGTGGAAAATAGCAATGAATGATAGTTGTTACGATGTGAGTTACACTGCCAACCCTGATAATCAATCTGTATACGTTAAAGGTCAGTTAAAGAATTCTCTTATACTTCCTACGCAAGGTTCTAATCAACTTGTAGGAACAATAGTTAATATAAAATCAAACATATCTTCAGACTGTTCTGAAAATGTAAGCAGTGCGACTGTTACGCATGAAGCACAGTCCCCATCTGGTTTATGGGAACTTGCAAACATTTCGACAATCGTGAACGAAGAGTTCGGTATATATAACAGTTCTTGGAACACAACGTTCCATACTGGAGGTAACTGGAGCTTTAGGATCAATGCTAGCAAATCTAATTATTATTCCAACTCAACAATGTTTGTTAATTGGACGTATCTTAACAACACACCTTCAACAGTTGAGAACTCTTCAGTTTCTCCGTCATCAGACGGTTGGGGTTCAAACTTCAGTTATAGGATTGATATCGATGATGCACAGTATGATAATGTCACATGTAAATTGTTTACTTATACAAATACAACAAGCTCTTGGATTTACAGAGGTAGCTATACTGTTGATTGGGGTAAAGGAACCTGTATAGTTAATGTTACAAACTTTACTTGCGGTGATATAAACACAACAACAAACTGGTTTAAATGGGAAATTTATGATGGAACAAATAGACTTAATACCTCAAACGTATCAGCACCCTCATTAACAAAAGACAATATAATCGCAAGTTATGTTTATGGTAACAATACTAACGTAAACAGGAGCAGTACACAAACAACATTATTGAAGTTAAGTATATTTGATGACAACCGTAAACAGTATGTTGGTTCTGGAATTCCAAATGCAACCGGAAGAATTTTTGTAACAACTGATGGAAATAATTTTGATTTAGGAACAGAAAATATAACGAATTCTTCAGGATATTTGAACGTTTACTTTAACCCGGAAAGTGATAGTGATGTTGGTCCACAAAAATGGAAAGGCGGAACTTTCGGAGATTCTTGCTATTATAATCATAACACAACAGAGAATTACACTTTGAATATTACAGGAGACTTGCAGAATTCTATTACAACAATAAATGAAAAGGGCTCCGGAGATTGGCCTTTAAGTATACTCAAGCCTGATAACGTCACGATTAAAATTAAAGTTGAAGATGAACAACCGATAGACATAGATGGAGCTGACCTGAACATAACCTTCATTAATAGTTTGTATAATAGAAACTTCACTTGCAGCAATGTAATGAGCATGGGTAACGGTAATTATAATTGCACTATGAATACGTCTCTGTTAAGTGCTGGACTGTATAACGTTACTGTGATATCGAATAAGACTTATTATAATAGAGGTTTTGTATTCAGAGGAGAAGTGTTCTACGTTGAAACTGTACCATCGTTGACCACACCCACCATAATATCTCAGAACGGAAGCAGTGTAGGTGGTTGGGGAGAGAGATGGACATCAAACATAAACGTGACTGATGAGGATCAGGATAATGTTACCCTAACAATTCAGGTGAAGAAGTTCACAGATCCTGATACGCCAAGTAACTGGGTTACAGAAAATCAATCTAGCTATTTTGATAATCCAGACTTGAGAGGACCTCTAAACAAGACTATTACTTTGACATTCAAAGACCTGAACTTTAAATATGATCAAGTAGGTTGGCAAGTAAGATTCATGGTTAACGACACTGTAGGTTATGGTTTCGTTTCCAACTATACCAACTTCACGATAGACAAAGATGATGTTCTTATAGTATATGATGCAGGAAATGGTTTGGAAGTTTGGAGAAACGGGACACAAAACATATCTCTTAAGTTCAACGTAACAGACACTGATCAAAATATTCCTGCCTTCGGAACAAATTTCACATTTTTCATAACAACAAATAGTAGTAATCTTGATAATTTTGATAGCGGTACATTAGTAACTGTTAATGAAAATGGAACTGCTAAATATGATTTCAGTCCTGATTGTCCTTATTCAACTGGTGTCCAGCGTTGGTACGGTGCTGTAACACCTGACGCTTATTACAAATATAACTTTAGTCAAAATTATACTCTTAAAGTAAAGACTTACATTGCCTTAGAAGTTACTTATCCAAGTGGTCAATCATTCCTTGTAGGAACTCCGATACCTTTTGTTGGAAGGGTTTTTGATGAATGCTATAACATTTCCGGAACTGAAGTAATATTCAGAGGTAGATTTGGAACATCTGGAAGCTACAGTTGCACTGGTTTTACTGATTGGGGAAACGGAACTTATAACTGTACTATTAATAGAACCCTTCCGTTTGGTTGGCATGGGGTTCAGATGCGTGCAAGAAAGGAGTTTTATGGAGACTATCCAAACTACAATGAAACTACTCTTTACGTTGACGGTTCATTAACACATTTCGTTGCAAGTCAGCCTACTATCTCACTTGGATTTTTGGGTCAGCCTTCTATTAATCCGAAAGTTGACGGCTGGGGTAAGTTACGTACATTTGAAGCTACACTAACAGATTCTGATCAGAATCCTAACAATGTTAGTTTATGGAAAAGTTTCGATAACGTGACTTGGTATCTGGTAAATTCGACCAATACGACTCCAATAAGTTCACCTTGGCAAGTAGAGTTCAAAAACAGATTCAGTTGTGAAGATTTATTTAATCAGACAGGAGGTTTAATCTACTTCAAAGTTAATACAACTGATATTTATGGATATAATTCTGAAAGTGCAACAGATAACTTCACTGTAGAAACTGATAATGTTACGCTCTCAATAGATCCTACTAGTAGTCCGACTGTGAGAAGAATAGGAAACAACTATGCATTCTTGAGGTTCTCAATCAGAGATGATGACTATGGTAATTATTATCCTAGCGGTGTTAATGGAAGCGTATGGATCACGCTAAACGGAACAAACTATAGCTATAATATTAGTAACACGTCTTACATAGGAAACTTGACAGGTTATTATAATGCGACTTGCAGTTCTAATGCTGGTATTCAATATTGGAAAGGTGAAACAACTGATGCTTGTTATGAAAAGAAAAATACAACTAATAATGCTTCGCTAACAGTCTACGGTCAATTGAATGTTTCTGTTTTAAATCCATTAAACGGGAGTTTGATAAATCGTGATAGAAACGTCAGCCTTAATGCAAGCATAAAAGATGAATGTAACCAGAATGTTTCCGGTTCAACAGTTAATTGGTATAATTCTACTTTATCCTTGTTAGCAAGTGGCTATAACACCACCTGGCAAGTTCCAATAAATTATAAACTGGGTGCTGAAACAATTTTGACTAATGTCACAAAGACTTATTATGATTACAACAGTAATAATACTACAGTCTATGTTTACGGCTGGTCTGATGTTAATTATATAATTCCTGTAAATGAATCTCATTATGCTTACGGAGATTTGATCGATATAGCATGCCGTGTTATAGATAGCAATTCTACTCAAATTATACAGAACTATCCAGTTTATGTTTATAAAAATGGTAGTTCTTTGTACAATAATACAACTGATGGAAGCGGTTTTGTTAATAAGACTTGGAGTACGACTGGCGAATCAGCAGGATGGTATAATATAACTTGTTCTATAGATAATAATTCGACTTTATTCTACAACACTTCTTATTCCCATAATGAAACATGGATTGTGCTAGAGAGACAGCTCATAATAAACCAGATAAGGATGGATGACTCTCCTTGTCAACAAGGATCTGTATGCAACTGGATATACAGAAACGATAGCTTTAGCAAACATAATATAAACATAACTGTCCATGCTAACGATGCAAATACGGGAATGGGTGCAGACGGCGCAAATGTAACATTCTATAATTCTACTAGCTTGCTGGGTAATTGCACAACAAACTCAACAGGATGGTGTTCTTTGTTAGATTATAACTCGGATGATGATGCTAACCCGACGATCGTTACTGTTTACATAAACGCAACAAGAGCCCAAAACGAAAAATCCGTAACAAACACCAGTTTGCTAAGAATAAAAGGAATATTAAACACAACCATAATAACGCCTCCTGATATCACCAACTGTGGTTCTGGTTATGATTGTTCAAAATCTTATCCGATTAATTTCACTGTCAGCGTAGTCAGTGAAAACGGAGAGAATGCATCGACATTGAATCCGATTATAACATGGTACAATGAAACTTCTCAGGTCGTTTCAGGTAGTCCTGGCCAAATAAGTATAATACTTTATCCGTCAGAAGTTGCGAAACAAAACACAGGAAATCATAATTTCATGGCAGTAGCAACTAAATCTAGCTATGATGACGGAACAGCGAATGTGACATTTAACATATCTGGTATAGTTTCTATCAACTGGACCTCTCCATCTGGAATAATATCATATCCTGATGTCTTCTATCCAACATGTTTTGTAAGGGACGAGGCTTCTCTTTTAGGTGTAAGTGAGTATCTTGTCAACTTCTCTTATAAATGGGAACCTTCCTCCAATTTCATATTTAATGGAACATATTTAACAAACTTAAGTGGTTATGCAGCTTATGCTTTTATTCCTAGCCAAAAAGGAAATATAACATTTAATTGTACGATAGGTAGCAACACAACCAGATACTATACTGCAACAAGTCCAAATAATGTAGACAATGAAACATTCTGGGTAAAAGACCTAAACCCACCAGAACTTTATAATGTTTCTTTGATACCTAATGAAAGTATAGAAGCTAATCTTAATTATACCAATATAACAGTGTTTGTCTCTGATGATTATCAAATTAGTTCGGTTTGGGCTTACATAGTCTATCCAAATACAACAACTCAAAATAAAACCATGACGAATCTTACCATACCACAAATAGAGTTTGGAAACTATAATGCAACTTACAATCTTACCTTTGTTCCACCAATAGGAGGCATTTACAATATAACCATTTATTCTAGAGATGCTGCTCCAGAAAGTAATGTTAATAACACAACAATGTACAACATAAGCGTTTGGGGTACAATAAACGGTTTTGTTAGCCAGTGCGCTAACTCCACAAATGATGGAGACCTGACAGACTGTGATTCTGAAATAACTGCACCATTTATTTCGCAGATTAATAGCTATACTTTCGAGGTTAAATCAAACTTTACAAATTTGGGACCTGCTAGAGCATATAATATTAATTTAACGCATGTAGAAGATCCTTCACTAGGTTATTTAACTTATAGCGATACTTATCATAGCTGCAGCGTCCTGCAACCCAATGAAATCTGCTCTTGGAATTTCAATGTTACAGTAGTTGCAAAGACCCCACCCGGTCTTATAACAACGTATGTAAACGCTACGTGGAGGAATCCAGACAACACTTACCAATCAATAAACAATGCAACATACATAAGCGTAGATTCTAACCCGATAATAAACATAAGTGAAACCGAATTAGTAAAAAATATTCCGCATAATCAAACCACGTTTATAGGAAACATAACTCTGCTTTCGGCTGGAAACGATGAGCTAAGAAACATAAGCATAGCATGGTACGGTATAAGCAGCGTGTCAGGTTATAAAAACTTGGCTTTAGAGTGTCCTCTATGCTTGATGTACATAAACCCAAGTCAAGAGACTGTTATATTTGCAGGATCTAATATGACTTCTTCCATTAGCATAGGTGTTCCAGCAGGACAAACTCCTGGAAATTATCTGGCAAACTTGGTTGCGATGACAGAAAATGCTGGAAACGATACTGCACTTTTGAACTTAACAGTGCCGCTGAATGCTTCTTGGATTAGGACGCCATCATCTTTCGGAACAGTTTTGGCTCCGCTCAATACAACTGGTCTGATAGGTTTCATAAACGTAACCAATATCGGAAACATTAAGATTCCTTTCGAAGTAATTAAATCTGGAGATGTCTACAGTTTTGTAAAAGTAGATAATCAAAACTGGTTTAGTTTTGATTTAGAAAAACTATTGACAAGACAGGTAAACGTAACCTATTCTATACCGGCTTCGGCAGCGAGTGGAACTTATGACGTTACTGTTTATATAAGGAATTCATCCGCAACACCACCATCTCAGAATGTCACCATAAGCTTGAATGTTACTGATGTACCTCCTAACATAAATGATGTAATAATAAATCCACAATCATTCGAACAGGGTTATGAAAACGTAACTATCCAAGCCAATGTGACAGACAACCTTCAAGTAGATAAGGTGTGGGTAAACGTAACACCACCAAATGGAACTGGTTTTGTAATTCCTTTGTATCCGTTCCCCAACTATATTTATAATACAACATATGTCTATCCTGAAGCTGGAGTTCATCAAATAATAATATGTGCAAACGATACTGCATCTCTACTTAACTGTACCTCGCCAACCAACATCATAAGCTCGGACACTACACTGCTGTCTGTTGCTCCAAACGCCACAATATTGAATGTTACGGACATAACGATCGAGAGCGGTCAGAATTTTATCTTAAACATCTCTGTAAACAATATCGGAGGATCGAGAGGAAAAGATGTCAATGTCTCTATTTCATATCCGAGCAATCTGACAGTCTCGCCTGATTATTTCGAGTTTGGACAAATCCTGAGAAATAATTCGAAGTATAATACAACAATTCTAACAGTAGTAAACTCAACCATGCCTGGAATTTATTATGCTAACTTCACGGTCAACTGGACAAACCTCAATAACACACTTAATTCCAGCGTCTTTAGTATGATGATAAACGTTACACCCAATGCCAAAATCGATGTGCTTGAAAATAGTATAGATAAAATAATTTACGAGGGCACTTCTGATAACTCTACTCTAACTCTTAGATCCATAGGAAATGACAATGCCACAAACATCAGTCTTAATTGCGATTCAGGAGAAGTCTGCAATAATTTTTCAGTGACTTTCGATCCTCAGAACATATCCTTAATGGAGATGAATCATTCGAGTTATGTGAATGTAACGTTTAACGTACCTGCAAGGTATCCAACTGGAACACACACAGGAGATATAAGAATTGATTGGTACAATAGCAACTTTACGCAGAATTATTCAACAGATGTTCCAGTATCAATATTCGTACCTGCAAACGTTTCATGGATGCATGACCCTGTAGAAATATTCAAGAGGGTCAATGAAAACGAAGCTGGCACGTTCGGGGAAATAAACATAACTAATGTAGGGAACATCAACATAACAGTAAATATAACAGTCAATGGAACGATAACACCTTACTTGAATCTTAGCGATTACAACGCCAGTATAGATTACGGAGGTTATAAGACTCTTTACATAAACTACTCGTCTCCAAACATAACCACTGCAACGAATTATACTGGTTATATAACCACTAACATAACTGGTGAACTAAGAAATAACGTCACCATAAAAGAGAGGTCGACATATGTAACCCTGTCTGTAACGCCTTATAATGTTAGGATAATATATCCGACCCAAAATAATCCAATAATTGGTGTGAATCCAAACGATGTGATTCCATCTAGAATCGCCATAAGCGAGAATGGAACGAACGTAACAGCGAACATGGTATTTGATGTTAAATTGTTTAATGAAACTAACATTATATCAGCTAATGTGACCAACTCTGCTTTCAATCCTTCACAAAATATGTGGTTGGTTAACTTTACAGCACCGAACCTGAGTGTGGGAAGAGTTTATAACTTGAATGTCACAGCAACCCATGTTGGAACATACAACAACACGAGGATAGCAATAGAATACAATGCGATAGTTTACAACGACAGCGTTGCGCCAATAATAAACATATCCATACCTTTGAGAGTTCCAGCCAATTTAACAGTAAACATAAGGGTTAACGTAACCGAACCTGGTGGAATAAAGAACATAACAGCGAACATCACATATCCTAATAGCTCTGTAGAAAATGTCAGTATGAGTTACGTCTCAAAAATACTTGATGTATATATTTATGAGCTAAACTTTAGCAACACATACAGCTTAGGCAACTATCTGTTTTCTACAAAAGCATGCGACCTATCAGGCAACTGTAACTCGAGAAGCTCAGGATTCGAGATATACCCGATAGCATACTTTAGCGGTTACGCAAAAGATATGGAGGTCATGACAGAACCTCCGATAGATGTTAATTTTGTATTTTTAGAAATCGGTACGAACACTGCAAGATTTAATTTCAGCTCCAACTTGTCGAATAACGGATATTATAATGAGACTATTGACGTAAAATCATACGATCTCTTGGTCAGGACCACAGGCATAAAATTCAACAACGAATTCGAGTTTTATAACACTAGCATATCAAAAAATTATTATAATGCGATAACCCTTGGGAACGTACCCAGCATAAGAGTCTCTAGTACAGTGCTCAAGGGATTTTATGCGAACAGCAACCTAACTTCTTCGAGCGCAGCGATTTTGATGAACATAACAGAATGTCTAAACAGTCAATGCGGCTTTCCGATAATTAATCCTGTACACCTAGGTATATACCAATACACAGGTAGTTGGAATCCAAAAATAAGTTCGACTGATAACACCCTGTTTAGTAGAATAAGTAATGCCAATAGGGACAACAGCGATAATTCTGTAAATCTAACCAGTCTGAAGGTCAAAGCAACAGTTTCTAGCCTGAATGGGGTTTATGTTTTAGCAGAGTTCATATGCGGAAATACAGAATGCGAATCAGAATATGGAGAGACCACAAGTAATTGTCCTTCTGACTGTCCATATCAGATAAGTGTACCTAACCCGCCGTCTCCAGGAGGTGGCGGAACAGGTGGAACAGGAGGAACTGGTGGAACAAGCGGTGCGACAAGCGGAGGTTTTGGTGGAGCTGGAGGAGGCGGTGGAGCAGGGGCAATAGCAGCTGTTCAACCAGGAAGGGTTCCACTGGAAATAAAATCAACTTTGTTAGAAACAACAATCGTACCTGGCGAACAAAAAATATTCTCAGTAGATATAACGAATAATCTAGACAGCGCTACCTCAGCAACAATATCTGTTGAAGGTCCTGCGTTTGCATTATTAACTGTTCAGAAACCAACAACAACGATAAATGCAAAGTCAACAGAAGTTATTGAAATTAAGATATTAGCACCATTGGGTTCTGTGCCAGGAATATATACAGGAGAGGTTGTCATTAAATCCGGCAGCATCACTCACAGAATACCTGCGACCATCACAGTAAAAGAGGTCTTAGAACCATTGTTAGATGTAAAAGTAAAGGCTCTAACGAAAGAGGTTAATCCTGGTTCGAACCTTACCTTTGAATTATCTTTATTAAACATGGGTGAAACGGCAAAGGTTGAAGATATAACAGTTACGTATTCTATTAAACAGATAAGTAATCAGTCGAATGTTATAACCAGCAGCAAGGAAACTTTGGCAGTGGACAATGCAATTACTTTCAGAAGAATGATTGAAATTCCTGCAGACACTCCTGAAGATAAATATATCATAGAAATCAATGCAAGCTACTGGTATGGGAACAAATTTGCCTCATCTTCTGATAATTTCGATGTGACAACACTGCCATTGCCATTGCTTTTGTTGAAAGCAGCATTCATGAATTGGATAACTTACGTTATATTGCTCGGAGGAATTCCGGCAATAATAATCGGTATAAGATGGTATTCTGCCTTCAAATCTTCCAAAGCCGCTAAAGCCAGATATATAGCTCCTATGGACTTCAAAGAGTTGCCACAAACCGGTCCAAATTCATTGTTAGTCGGTAAGATAGCTGAAACCGATGTGAAAGCTTACCTGAATATTCCTCAGTTGTTAATGCACTCCATAGCCGCTGGTGGAACCGGTTCTGGAAAGACTGTATCCGCTATGGTAACTGCAGAAGAATTGCTTAAGAGGAAGGTTCCGATTGTTGTGTTCGATCCAACAGCTCAGTGGACAGGATTCATGAAGCCATGCACATTGAAACCATTGTTAGACCTGTATCCAAAATTCGGTTTGAAACCATCTGATGTGATGAGATTCAAGACAAACATAATTTTAGTAGAAGATGAGAACATGCCGATTGATATAAAGTCGTGCATGAAACCAGGAGAAATGACTGTATTCGTTATGAACAGGCTACCCGCAGAAAAATTGGATAATTTCGTCAGAAGAAGTATACAAGCAATATTCGATATGAGACCCGGAGAATCCAAGGAAATAAAAATGTTACTTGTATACGACGAGGTACACAGACTGCTACCGAAATATGGAGGAAAGAAAGGTTACATTGCTATAGAGAGAGCATGCAGAGAGTTCAGAAAGTGGGGTATCGGAATATTCTTGATATCACAGGTTCTTTTAGACTTCAAGGGAGCGATAAGGGCTAACATAGCGAACGAGATACAGCTGAGAACAAAGTATGAAGGAGACATAGGAAGAGTTAAATCAAAGTATGGAATCGATTATGCTTCTAAAGTGACCAGACTTACAATTGGTACTGGATTGTTCCAGAATCCAGAGTTCAATCATGGAAGACCGTGGTTCGTAAGCTTCAGACCATTATTACACTCACCTTTCGCATTGACAGACGATGAAATCAACATGTATGTTAAACTTGACAATAAGGTTAAAGAGATTGAAGATAAATTAGCCAAGTTGAAAGAAAAGAAGGTTGATACTTACGACATAGAAGTTGAACTTAACATTGCTAAGGATAAGGTTAAGACTGCTGCCTTCAAGATGGCCGAGACTTATCTAGAATCGATTGAAAAAAGATTAGAAAAGATGGGAGCTAAATGAAAAAGAATAATCACCATAAAAATAAGAAAAACCATAGAAATCACCTGAGCACAGAAGATGTAAAGGATATGCTAAGCAGGTTGGAAGATCAGTATAGGAAAGCTAACATATCAGAAAAAGATTATAAGGTGATGAAAGAAAAATATTCAAGGAGACTTGGATTGAATAATATGGCTAAAAAAGAGGTAAAGAAAGAGGAAGAGATAGAGGAAATAACACCTGAGGTGATAGAAAGACTAGCAACGCAACTTAGTCAACAAGATCAAACTAAAGAAAATGAAGAGAAAGCTGAAAAAGAAAAGAAAGGTGGATTTTTCGGTAAGCTGTTTGGCAAGAAAAAGGAGAAGGTTGAAGAAACTGAGAAGAAAGAAGCTCAGACCGCTCCTGCACCTGAACATACGCAAGCAGTTGAACAAAAGCCTGAACCTCAGACATATGAAGAACCTGAAAGTTATCCAGAACCTAAATCGCATGTTTCTGAAACAAGCAAGAAGGTTGAGATTTTAGAGGTAGAAATCGAAAAATTGAAAACTATACTTGAAACCATAAGAGAAGGTGGACATGTCACTGAAGAAACTATACAAACCATTTCTGAAGGCATTGGAGAATTAAGATCATTGGTATTTCAAACAGATGCTAGCCTGAAAGAGACAATGGTAAAGATGGAAAAAATAGAGGATGATGTCTCTGAAGTCCAACCAAAAGAGATTGTGAAAAAGTTCAGAGAAATCGACGCACAATTTGAAAAATATAATATAGAAACAGAAAAGTTCCAGACAAAATTAGAAGACGCTAATGAAAAGCTAAACAAGATGTATGAGATAATCAAAAGTATAGGCGGTATAGAAAACCTGGTTGATATAAACAAAAAGATACAGGAAAAAATAAAAGATGTTGACGAAGCTGTAAAATATATAGGTAGGATAGGGGCGAAAACAGAGAAACAGTTCATGGATCTGAGTAGAGGTTTGGAGGATTTGGTAATGTTCAAAGCCAAACAGGAAGACCTTGATGAAAGTTTAAAGGAAATATTAAAATCAATTGATGGTTTGAACGTCAAGTTCGAAGGTTATGTTAGTAAAAAGGATAATGATGTGTTTAGAGAAGACATAATGCTGCTGCAAAAACAATTAGAGAATGTAAATAAGGTTCTGCCCTTGGTGGATGTTAAGCTTCCTCAAGAAATAATTGATTTGAGGAGAGAAAAAGATGACATATTATTGCTTCTCGACTCTCTCCAAGAACAATATAATACAAAGAAGATCACCAAAGTCGAATATACTAATTTCAAGGAAGGTAATGAGAAGAGGTTGAAAGAGATTGATAAACAGTTGGAAAAGGAATGGAAAAAAGTTGAAAGGTTGACAAAACCTTCTGGAAAAGAAAAGCCAGTTGAACAGCAAGCAGAAAGCATAAATGAAGAATCACAAACAAGAGAAGAGGTTAAAAAAGAGGAAAAACCGAAGCCTGAGGAAACAAAAGCAGAAGAGAAAACCGAGGAAAAAGAAAAAGAGGAAGTAAAAGAGAAAATGAAAGAAGTCAAAGAATTGTTTGAGAAGAAAAAAGAAACTTTTGTAGAGAAGGTTGAAGAAACTGAGAAGAAAGAAACTCAGACCGCTCCTGCACCTGAACCTGAAGTAACTGAAGAGAAGCCTAAAGAAATAATCAAAAAGAAAAATCAGGTTAAGGAAGTTTCAGAGAAAGCAGAAGAGAAAGAAGTTAAAAGCAAACCAATGCCTAAACCAAAAATAAAGAAAGTTAAGAAAATTGATAAAAACAAAAAGCCTAAGCCTGTAACCAAAGAAACTGGAAGAATCAAGATTTTAAATGATATAAAAAAAATGAAAATATAGGCAAAACTTTAATAATGAATTAAGGAGAATTATTTTTATGAGAATAATTAAATTAGATGATATACAGGAAAACACGAAAAAATTTTATGAGGTCTGCTCTGATATGAGTATTTTGCAAAGAGAGCTAGATGAAATGTTAGTTGCTATAGAGAAGAATTCTTCTGACTTTCAGAAGGGTAAGATATCTAAAGACCTGTTCAGTCATAATGAAGACAGGATGAAAAAAGAGAGCGCAAACATAATCAAAAAGGTAAATAACCTCATCGATTCAGGAGTTTCTTTTTTAGATAAGGTCAATAAGGAAATCGAAGCTCAAAAAATAGTAGAGGAAGAGAAGAAAGATAAAAAGAAAGACAGAATCAAAGAGATTAAGAAGATCAACACTAGGAAAACTAAAAAGAAAAAAACAAGACCTAAGAAAAAAACAAAGAGAGCTAAGAAAGTTACTCCGGTTGAAAAACCTACTGAAGCACCTCAAACACCCGAGCAAAAAATAGAAGTTGGTAGTTAATGTGGGAATAATAAAGAATATAAAACTAAACGAGATTGAAGACGGACTGAAAGAAATAGTAGGTTTATCTTTTCAAGCAAAGTTATTCGAAGAAGAGTATGAAGATGTGATGAACCAAATAAAAACAAGCAAGTCCAGCTTTTCTTCAGGAAGCATTTCAAAAGACGTCTATGGTAAAAATAAAGTCATACTGGAGAACGAAAGAAAAAGATTGGTTGCAAAGATAAATGAAACTGTTGAAAAGATGAAAAAAGTCAATCAGAAAATGCAGATAATCATAAAAGAGAATAGAATTTAAAGCTTGTTTTCAAATTATAATTAGTGAGTTCTTTGAAGAGGACTTTTTTAAGCATTATAATAGTTAACATAATGATTTTTTTTGCGCTTATTGCTATACATGAGATTAGCCATGTTGTTGTGGGTTTTTGTTTGGGTTGCGAGAGCGAAAAAGCTGTATTATTTGATAGCAATTTCAATGGTCCTCATACTGAGCTATCTTGCAGCAATGGAATAAACGAATTTTTTGTCTACTTAGGTGGGTTGATGATAACATCTATATTTAGTCTAAGTTTTCTTCTATTAGACGGTTTTGAAAAGAAAATGTCTTTTCTTTCTTTGGGAGTCTCTGTTATACTGAGTTCCTTGGACATTAGCTTTGCTCTAGAATCTCAAGCAATATTATATCCGCTTTTAACATTCGGATTCCTATTGGTTACAGCAGGAGAGTATTTTATTGCCTCATCCTACATCAAAGGAGGCTTTTCATTTGGTTTTTTAAACAGCAAAAAGACTCTTCTTGAAGAAGAAATGTGATTACACTATCTTTATATTTTGACTGATCGTTTCAAGCAGCATGTCAGTCTTGCTTTCCTCTAGCAACAGGATCAATTTTCCTTGAATATTCACATCTTCAACATTGAAATTGGAGTGGAAGGTGAGAACATTGATTTTTTCCACATATAAGTTGCCGAAGTTAAAATACTCGACTGCCCTATAAGGATTTACGGACAGCATTGGTCTCTCACAGTCAAATTTAGAATTGAACAGCCTGTTCAGCGAAGTTATGAAATAACCATTTATAATGCCACCTAGCTCAATAATTGAGGATTTGTTCTCTTCATTCAAAGCATCATAGTAGTTTGTTTCCTTGTTTAATAGTATGTCCATTAGTTTTAGAAAACCCTTCAGAGAAGAAGAAGTTATTATGACACCTTTAAATTGGCCTGCTATCGTTGTATACACGAGGGTGGTAGTCACTTCTTCAGGGCTCATTAATTTTGGTATATTGTTTATGAGCTCTATATTTACAGAAGATTTTAACAATTTTACATTCTTCCTAATCATCAAAGACAGCGCTTCCAAAGCATTATTTACGCAACTGGACCAAAAAATGTTCAACATTTGGATTTTGTATGTCGGCAACATTTTAATTACCCTAGTATATTTTTTACCCTTTTTACCAAGTCGTTGTTGTCGAAAGGTTTTGTGATAAAATCTGATATGTTTAAACTTTTTAGATCATCCTTACCAAATTCGGAAAACCTTACAACTGTAAGAAACGCTATTTTTATATCTCTTGTTTTTGGATTTCTCCTGATCTTTTCTGCAGTTTCCCTACCAGTCATTACTGGCATCATCATGTCCATCAGAATTAGGTCTGGTTTTACTTTTTCTAGTTTCTCTAAGCACTCTTTACCACTGCTTGCACTTATGACTTCAAATCTTTCTTGTCCTAAAATTGTTTTAACAAGCTCCACCAAAGTTTCCTCGTCATCTACAATCATTATCTTTTTTTTCATTCAATCACACAATATTTAATGTTAATAAATTATTTGTTTATTTCTTATAAAAAGATTAATTTATAGGTTCATCTTAAATCCTTTCTATTTCAATGGCTCGAATATTTTGATATATTTATCCTCCTTTGGCTTACCACTTATCTTGATTGGCAACAAAAAGCTAAACTTAGATCCTTTGCCAAGTTTACTTTCAAACCAAATATTACCATTCATGGCTTCTATCATCGCTTTGCATATAGAAAGGCCAAGACCAGTACCGCCAACCTTTCTAGTGTAAGCAGATTCTACCTGAGAGAATCTTTTGAATATTTTCCCAAAATCCTTTTTTGCTATACCTATACCTGTATCAGTCACGCTGAACTTGACATTGTTATTTTCTCTATGAATTTCAACTTTAATGCCGCCTTTCTCAGTAAATTTCATAGAATTTCCAATCAAGTTTATGAGTATCTGTTTTAATTTTTCTTTATCAGCTCTCATTGTGGATAAATCATTATCCATCTTAACAGTTAATTTTAGTCCCTTTTCCTCTATCTTTGAAAGCAATTCGTTCTTTACTTCTTCTACAAGTTTAGCTATGTCTATTTCTTCTATCGTGAATTTCAATGTTCCGAGGTCCGCCCTAGATAAGTCAAGTATATCCGTAATCATTTTGCTGAGGCGTTCAATCTCATCCCTCATGATTTTCAAATATCTGTTTCTTGTTTCCTTGTCTTTGATTATTTTTTCATTTTCTAACAACTGAGCAAAACCATGTATTGCCGTCATCGGCGTCTTCAACTCATGCGCGGCAATAGATATGAATTCGTCCTTTTCTTCATCCAAAGACTTCAATTCTTTAATATTTTTCTTAAGTCGTTTCTGAGCTTCGATTAATTTTACGTTGGTTTCATTCAAGTCTTCCATAATGTTAAGTATTGCAATCCTATTTTTTTCTAATTCCCTAATATTTTCTTTGGTTTTCTGTATGTCTTTACCAATATAAACATACCCTATTGTATCTCCAAATGAACTCTTTATTGCTGAAATACTTAAACTAACAGGAATTTTTATTCTATTTTTTGTTATTAAATCCACTTCAAAATCTTTAATAGTGTTACCATCAAGTTTTTCTAGTTCTTTTTTTCCTAATAATTTTTTTTCTTTAAATACAGATTTGATAAATTTACCTAAAAGATCGGTCTCTTTGAAACCTAAAAGATCAATAACAGGCCTGTTTACTTTTACTATCTTATCATCAACATCAGTTACAAACAATAAATCTCCCAAAAATTCAATTATTGATTCTGCTGTCAAAGGGATTGAAAGTACCATAAGTTTATATTTTAAAATAGCATATCCGATAAACCCTGCCATAAATATAGTTAAAAAACTAGCTATTGGTAAAACATCTATGCCTATTAAGGGTAATATGATTTGGGTAAATGAACCAAATATGGTAGGTATACTTATTCCTATGCTTGCATACTTGACTTGGGATTTAAAGGCGGTTCCTTTTGGTTCTTTATGATGTGTCACATATAAAACTAAAAGAGAGATAAAAATGAAAGTTATATGAAATATTAAATAAATTGGAAAAAATATACTTTCTACCCGTGCAGCAGTAAAGCCCCACCAACGTGAGTCAACACCATAAATAAAACTATTAGTATACAGAATAATTAGCGCAAAAAGCAAACTAGGAAAACAAATAATAAATCCTATAATAATATTTACATATCTGATACGTGCTGTTAAAGCTTTCGTAAAAATTAATGAGAAAAAAAGAATAAAAGATGGGGTAAAAATCACACCTAACCAAGTCACTCTAGCCCAAAATGTTCCAATTAAAGGCTGTATGCTTAGCCTCATCATAAATTCTCCGAAACACCAAACAAATCCAGCTAACATAATAAGAAAGTAAGAAATATTTAATTTGTCTTTCGGATTTTTAGTCAAAACGTAAATTCCTATAGAAATATTAATAATACCTACAAGAAAAGAAGGAAAAGCATATAAGTTCATATATATCTCTTACTAAGTTGATTTTCTAATTTTTTAATTCTATTTTTTAATTCAATCATTTTCAATTCTCTGCCAACTGCAAATTTATTGAATCTTTCCATCTCTTCTATTTTTGATTGAAGTTGTCGATTAATTTTATTCATCTCGTCATGCGATTCTTTCAATTCATCTTCCATTTTCTTACGTTCAGTTATGTCTGTGCTGATCATTATGATGCCTGTGACATCTTTGTCAAGTTTAATAGGAACTAATTTTGTGCTAAACCACATGACACCAATGTTCGGAATTTTTGAGCATGTCTCGTAGTTATACTGGCTTCCTGTTTTGAAAACTTCTCTAAAAGATTCACGTATTTTATCATGCTGATCTTTCGGTATATATTCGTATATAGCCTTTCTAACTGTTCCTTCTGGAGTGTAAGGCGGCACGGTTTTACTTATATATTGAATTATGCCTTTTCTGTCCACAATTATGATAATGTCACTGGTATTTTGCGTCAGCGAATCCCATTTTTCCTGTGCACTCTTTATTTTTTCTTCTGCTATCTTGCGGTGAGTTATATCATGAGCTATTCCAAACACTAAAATTTTATCTTTAGTTTTTATCGGAATCGTTCTTATCTCCACTACAACCTTGCTGCCGTCTTTGTGATTTAAGATAAATTCGTCTGGTCCTGTAGGCATTCCTAAAGCGTTTTTAGACAGGAGAGCAGCTGCTTTTGGCATCTGCATCGGAGATAATAATCTTAACTTTAAAAAGTTCTTTCCAATCAATTCTTTCTTTTTATAACCTGTCAATTCCTCTGCGACTTTATTGCCGTCTATAAAAGTGCCTTTTAAATCATTCAAATAAATTCCATCTGGCGCAAATTCAAAAAGGTTTCTGTATTTTTCTTCAGATTCTTTTATTATTTCTTCTGATATCTTAATTGCTTCCTCGCCTTTCCTCTTATCAGTTATATCCCAAAATACGCCTAATAAACCGGTAACATTTTCCTTTTCATCTCTGATAGGCACTTTTATTGTGCTAACAAATACTTTTTTTCCATCTTGGATATATTCCTCTTCTATATTTTCCATCTTCCTAGACTTCATAATCCTTTTATCATCTTTTCTGTATTTTTCAGCCAATTTCTTAGGATAAAAATCATAATCTGTTTTTCCTATGATATCATCAGGTTTAATTTTTAAATCTCGAGCATAATTCTCATTACAAGATATATAAATCAAATTATTATCTTTCAAGAATATTTTTTGCGGAATATTTTCAACTAATGTTCTGTACTTATTTTCGCTATTTTTTATCTCTTCATCCGCTCGCTTGCGTTCGGTGATATCGGTTATCGTGCCAACCCACTTGACAGGTTTCCCGTCCAGCGTCCGCGTCACAACGCCGCGCGCCGACCACCATCGATAGGCTCCATCTTTCCCTCGAATACGATACTCGACTGAATAGGGTACTCGTCGTTTCAGGTGTGCTTGGATAGCACTCGTCACGCGCTTCCGATCGTCTGGATGAATCGAATCGACCCAAGCGTCCAAGGTTCTCGGAAATTCGCCTGAGTGGTAGCCGAGCATCTCATCAATCTTACCGAACCACTGTACGCTGCGAGCCAAGTTCCATTCGTAAATCAAGTCGTTGGAGCTTTTGGCAGCGAGCCGGAAGCGCTCCTCGGACTGCTTGCGCTCAGTAATGTCTCTAAATAAACCCAACATTAATTCTTGTCCTCTAATTTTGATAATTTTGGAATTGACATCACAATAGATTATTTTTTTGTCTTTTCTCAGAACCGGAATATTTTTGGCGAGGGTTATTTTTCCTTCTACTTGTTTTCTGAACTGATTGAATACATAAGGTAAATCTTTTTTAGGGTGTATATTATCTACGTTTAATTTAAGCAATTCTTTTAATGTGTAACCTGTTATTTTGCAGATTTCAGGGTTAGCAAACATGAATCTCTTTGTTTCAGTATCAGCAACGAGTATACCATCGGTTGATCCTTCAAAAATTGCTTTGTATTTCTCTTCTGATTCTTTCAATTCTTCTAATGTTCTCTTGCTTTCCGTAATATCTCTGATACTTGTCTTTATGCCAATAATCTTACCCTCTTTTTTTAAGGGAACTGCACTAATCTTTGTAGAAAGTCTATAACCATCCTTTCTTATCAATGTCACATCAAGGTTTTTGATTACCTTACCGGTAGTTATCACTTCTTTTATCGCCTTTGCAACCTTTGGAATGTCTTTTGGTTCTATGTCCCCCAGCTTCAAGATGTTCTTTCCAACCGTCTCGTTTGGTTTATAGCCCATCATTTCCATTAATTTCTTGTTTGTTCTAACAACTTTTCCAGATATATCTACATAAGCTATGCCATCAATATCAGAATCAAATATAGAACTCAATTTCTCTTCTGACTTTATTAATTTTTCAAAATCTAAATTTTTAGATGATTTATTTGGACTCAATAATATCGCCTAGAGGATAAAAATGAACTGTATACCTCTTGTAGCCTCTAAAAGTATATTCTGAAGGCTTCCTATATAAAAATTATAAAATATTGTTTAAGAACATAGGCATACAGCTCTGGTTTCTATTGTTTTGAGCACACCCGACTATTATTATATACGATTATCAATAATAATTATGGAAAAAGGGAAAATTTTATTAGTTTTACTTATATCATTCATACTAATCTTTAGCTTATACTTCTCGATTTTTACAGGAGCATTCATAGGATTTGGGAATCCTCAGAGCAATGACTGGTGGAACATATCTTATCACTATAGAATAAGACTTGAAATCAATTCAACCCAGTATAACAGAACAGACTGGCCCGTAGAGCAACAGATAAACTTTACAGACTTGCTACCTTCAGGAACATTTGACTTGAATTCTACTAGGGTTTTTGAATATTCTCCATCAGGTATAAGGTTATACGAAGTTCCAAGTCAATTTGAACAGGATGAGAACTTTAGTGCCACTAATAATGCAGTAGGTACTTTGGTTTTCTTGATGAACGGCACTACCAGTGCTAACAGTAATAGAACTTTCTATGTCTATTATGACTCTATAGAGAATGGAGCTAAAGAAAATTCAAACTATCCTATTAACGTCAACTATAGCTGGGATGGTAGAACAATCAATGTTAACAACACTTTTCTAAAAATGTATATAGACACTGTCAGGGGAGAGAATACCTCTGGTCTGTATCATGTAGAAGACATAAATGAAAATATTGTTTTCAGTGAAACATTTAATGGCAAGACTACAGAATATTCGGAATATTCTAACGGAACTAATAATTTTAGTTTTGATTTAAGAAATAATGCCACCTTCATAAACGGTACTGTAAGACTTGTAATAGAGCAAAGAGGAAACGAAACTATATTTGGAAACTCTAGTCAAAAGACAGACGAAGCAAGCATAGTAAAAAGATATTATATTTATAGTAGAGCAGGACCACAAAGCAAAGGCACATTCATTAAGATATGGCAAAAGGTCACAAACAATGCAAGTTACTCTATACAAAGGAACTCAACGCCTGCTGGTGCTTTGGCTTTTGATGTGGATAGAACTTTTAACACAGGGCCTATAGCAAGTCAGGATTCAAACATCACAAATCCATTTTCTTGGGCTATGGCCAATAGTCCATTCGCTAATGAAATAGTTGGTATAGTCAATCTGAATCAGAGCGGAACCTCAAACTACTTTGCTACAAATTCCTCAAGCTTCGGAAGAGTCGGAATTCAGCTTAGCAATTCCAATATAAACTCAGGTACATCCATAGAACAAAGCTCATTAGTTTATTTCGGAGCTGGAGGAACAGAAGCTGTTGCAGAATTTGAAAATATAAGAGATAGGATTAAAAATCCTCTCAAGATTACTCAATATCTTCCAGAAACCTGGCACGTAGAAATTACACCATCGACAAACGAAACTATTTACAATAAGAATGAAACCGTTTTAATAATTGGTAACGTATCAGCTGGAGATTATTACAATATCACAAAATACATGAATGCTACAATTGATATGGGTACAGTATCTATACCAGATGATCAAACAATAGTATTGTATGATGATGGGAGTCATGGAGATGGCAATGCTAATGATAAGGTTTTTTCTAATAGCTTTCAGATACCAAACAACGGAGAAGTAGGAAAATGGACTATAAACTTCACAACTTACTCTGATAATTTAATTTTCTTAAACTCAACAAATTACACTTTTAATGTAACTGATATTTTGAACGTTAGTGTAAGTGTAATCAATGATTTAGGTTTAGTAGAAAGATTGGTTCTTGTAAACATTAGTGTTAAGAACTATAGAAACATTTCTTACATTCCTGGGGCTGTTATAAACTGTAGCTACTATTCTACTGATGTTGTAAATAAAACTGACTGGGGAGATGGAACATATTCTATCAACTTTACTGCCCCAATCCAAGAAGGAGATTTTAATCTAACTTGTAATGCAACAAAAAACAATAACACAGGCAATAATTATGATACATTTTCAACAGAAATCGCAAAAACTAATGTTAGCATATCTGCCCAACCTTCTCAAGTAACTTTGAATAATATCACCCTTTATGACAACCAAAGTTTTTCAACTACTATTAATGCTACGAACTTGCTAAACGGTACTGCCTATAATTCTAATACAAGTCTTCAGATTTCAAATGGCTGGAATGCTAATATGACTATAGAACAATGCGGGAACATAAATAAAAACAGTTTCTGTACAAAATCTTTCAACATTACCGTGCCTAATGCTACTTTACCTGGAAATTATTATGTTAATTTAAGTGTGAATTGGACCAATCCTGATGGAACATTGGGAACCAATGCCACTAGTTTGAATGTTACTGTGACTTCTAATCCTAAAGTAAACGTATCAGAAAGTGTTTTAACAGGATTAGCAGGGGATGGAACAAATCTCTATTTATTCAATTTCACAGTCTTGTCGATTGGAAATGATGCCATACAGAATGTTGCATTCAACTGCTATTCTGGAACTGTTTGCAGTGATTTTGTTGTTAATTTCACTCCTACTAGTATTGCTAGCTTGAATATGGGCAGCAACTATTCTGTGGCTGTGAATGTTAGCGTGCCTCTAGGTTATAGTGTAGGCAATTACACAGGCATAGTAAATATATCCACACAAAATGATGGGTATAAGAATCTGACACTGAACGTAAGTGTACCTTCTAATAGAACATGGACAATGAGTCCAACATTATGTAGTAGAAGTGAATTTCCTGACGAGGGAACCGTTTGTGAAGTATTGTTGAGAAACATAGGAAATGAT
>Ga0315293_10001246_pt1 | contig 24701 bp, 20 predicted proteins | sample YL17G13_20_MG_FD_203071 | JGI IMG/M metagenome (GOLD analysis project Ga0315293, IMG submission 203071) | Sediment microbial communities from Yellowstone Lake, YNP, Wyoming, USA - YL17G13_20 | ecosystem: Environmental > Aquatic > Freshwater > Lake > Sediment | place: USA: Wyoming | collected...
CGATTCCACGACACAACGGTCTACTGGGTGACGTCGGAGATAGCGTACAGCGTTTCGCTGCGGGATGAGTTGAACACGCAGATGACGAGCCGGGTGACGTTTGTGTACGAGAAGAAGGGGGATGAGTGGGGGATCATACATGGGCACTTCTCGTTCGTCCCGGAATGAGTGTATGGTGAGAGGGTGAGCGGCGAGCGCCGGGAGAGGGAGACGTCGCACAGAGAGGAGGTGTGATGGCAAGGGTCGAGATCAGGGCGATGGGTCCGGAGGATGAGTACTTCGTTTCTACGTGCTCGCATGTGAACGAGTCGGAGGAGATAGATGCGTGCGGGCGGAGCCGGGCGGAGTGGATGCGGCGGAGGCAGGAGGAGGGGATGCGGGTGCAGGTGGGCCTGGTGGAGGGGGAGCCGGTCGGCTTTTCGTACGTGATGCCGATAGAGGTGTCGCCGTGGGGGCCGTTGGGCCGCGATCTGATGGTCTTGCCGTGTCTTTGGGTGCTGCCGAAGGGGCAGGGGAAGGGCGTCGGCCGGGCGTTGATGGAGGCGGCGGAGGAGGAGGCGCGGCGGCAGTCGAGCAAGGGATTGGTGGCGGTGGCGTACTACCACGACACCTGGTTCATGCCGGCGGGGTTTTTCGAGAAGACCGGGTTCGAGCTGGCGGGAGCGGAGGGGAAGCAGGGGATCCTGTGGAAGCGGTTCGGCGCGTCGGCGGAGGCGCCGTCGTTCCTGAGCCCGCGGTATGAGTTCGAGCCGGTGGGCGGCAAGGTGGTGGTGGATCTGTTTTGGAACACGTTCTGCGAGACGAGCTTTCTGGAGGCGCAGCGGGTGAAGGAGGTGGCGGCGGACTTCGGGGAGGCGGTGGTGCTGAACGAGTACTGCGCGGACGATCACGAGGTGTTGGTGAAGCACCAGATTCCGCGGGCGATCTTCATCGATGGGAAAGAGATCGGGTGGGGTTACGAGGCGCCGAAGGAGGGGGTGGCGGAGGCGATCGAGAAGGCTCGGGCCGGGGGATAGCGGCGCGAGCCCGAGCGCGGACAGGGCCGGTTGGTGTGGGCGCGGGAGGCGAAGGAACTAAGCGCAACGGTCGGGCTTTCGCCTTCGCCCAGGCTTCGGCGAGCACGTTGCTGGGCATGATAGGGGGGGAGGGGAGGCGGCCGAAGGAGCAGGTGGATCGGTGCCGAAAGCATCACGACCAGATGTAGCGCCACAGTTTAGAGGCATCATGGGCGGACGGAAAAGCGTCTTGATGAAGACACCATGGAATCGAGGCGGATTGCGCACCTATCTGGTGCTGGCGGCGCTCTTCTTCGCGAGGCCGGAACAGCTCATGATGTTGTGGGGTCTGCCGTTGCTGCTGTGCGGGGTGGTGCTCCAAGTGTACGCCAAGGGGAGTCTGGCGCAAGACCAGGTTGTGGCTCTGGGCGGTCCTTACCGATTCGTCCGTCATCCGTTCTACGCCGCCAATCTGCTGATCGACGAGGGGATAGCGGTAATGTCCGGATGGATTCCGCTCATGCTGCTGCTGCCGGTGTGGTGGCTGGCTGTCTATATCCCGGTGATGCGCCGGGAGGAGCGGAACCTGGGGAGGTTGTTCCCGGAGGTGTATCCCGAGTACCAGGCACGCGTTCCGATGCTACTGCCGGTTCGGCGTCCGTTGCCGCGACACGGCCCCGGGTTTTCGTGGGAGAACGCGAATATCGTGGGTGACACGGTTGTCCCTCGGGCACTGCGGATCCTGGCGCTTCCGCTCCTGCTGTCGCTGCGGCGAGCGTTGGGGGCCCATGGTCTGCCTGTGCTTGGTGAGAATGAGGGGCCCGTGTTGCCCCTGACCGTGATGCTGGCGGTAGCCTACGGTCTTTCTTGGGAGCTGACGCGTCATCTAAGGCACCGAAGGCCGATCTTGCCGAGCCGGATCCCTCCACAAGCCGCGAAACTGGCCGGCGTTGTCCTGGTGCTGGGAATGGCGGGGATGGCCCACATGTGGGAGATCGAGTCCGATATGGCGCTTCCGTTGATGGGGATTGTCGGCCTGGTCGGATCTGTTGTCCTGTACCTGTGGGGTCCCGAGAATCGGCTGTTTGCTGAGGGTACGGCGTTGACGGCAATCACGCTGCTCTGCGAGGCAGTGTGGTTGGCACCGGCGCCGGTGCTGCTTTATGGCGCGCTGATCCTGGATGAGAGAATTGAGGGTTGCGGTGAGGTCTACGGCCGGAGGCACTTGCCCAAGGCCCTGCGGCTGCTTCCGGCTAACCTCTACCACGTGGTTGTCGCCGGCGGGATCTTCATGGCTATAGCAAAGGAAGTCCTTACTTAGCGAATGGCATAATCTTGCCGCGGTTGCGCGAGGTGGCGGAGGCGAAGGAACTGCGCGCAGGGGAGAGAAGATCAACGGAGGGGCATGGAGAAGCTCTCCCCGATCGATCACCAGGGAAAGGTTGAGTTCCGCACATGATCTTCGACATCAAGCCCAAGCTAGTCCCACCTCTGGACGAGGGGTTCCGTCCGGGGGTTTTGCACAATCACGCGTTCTTGGAAGCGGCTGAGTCTTCGGGGAGCCCGGTGCCGTTGGTGCTGGCCGTGGAAGAGGCGGACGGCACGCGTTCGGTCTATGAGACGAAGGTGCTGCCGGCCGAGCACCCGAAGGCGGGCGCGAACCTGGAGTACACGGAGCGCGCGATCAAGATGCTGCTGTGGCAGCGGGGCGGGCACAAGGTGTATGTGGGCGGCCCGGCGGAGATCGGGGAGCACATCCGGAAGGTGTATTCGCCGGAGGGGCCGCGGGCGTTCGACGTGGAGTTCTGGGCCGGGGTGTACGAGAAGCCATTCGAGATCGTGGTCACGGAAGCGGAGAAGGTGCCGCCTGCGAAGGAGGTGACGATACCGCTAGGCCGGCATCTGGATGGCTGCCGGATCGGGTTCGACCTGGGGGCGAGCGACCGCAAAGTGAGCGCGGTGATCGATGGGGAGGCGGTGTGGAGCAAAGAGGTGCAGTGGGACCCGCGGAACCAGAGCGACCCGACGTACCACTATCACGAGATCATGTCGGGGCTGCATTGGGCGGCCGCGAAGATGCCGCGGGTGGATGCGATCGGGGGGAGCTCGGCGGGGATCGTCATCAACAATCGGGTGCGGATCGCGTCGCTGTTCCGCGGGGTGCCGCAGGAGATCTTCAACGAGCGCGTCGGCGGGCTGTTCCCGCAGATCAGGAAGGCCTGGGGGGTTCCGTTCGAGGTGATCAACGACGGCGAGGTGACGGCGCTGGCCGGGTCGATGTCGCTGAACGTGAATGCGATCCTCGGGATCGCGCTGGGGTCGAGCGAGGCCGGGGGGTATGTGAACCGGGACGGCAATGTGACGAAGTGGCTGGACGAGTTGGCGTTTGCGCCGGTGGACTTCCGGCCGAACGGGCCGGTGGATGAGTGGTCGGGAGATACGGGGTGCGGGGCGCTGTACTTCTCGCAGCAGGCGGTGTTCCGATTGGCGCCGGCGGCGGGGATAGAGATCGATGAGAGCTTGACGCCTGCGGACAAGTTGAAGTCGGTGCAGGATTTGCACGCGGGGGGCGACGAGCGGGCGCGGCAGATATTCGAGACGATCGGGGTGTACCTGGGTTATGGGGTCGCTCATTATGCCGACTACTACGATCTGAGCCACGTGCTGATACTGGGGCGCGTGACCTCCGGGGAGGGCGGCCCGGTCATTATGGAACGGTGCCAGGAGGTGTTGAAGACCGAGTTCCCGGAGCTGGCGAAGAGCGTTTCGGTCAACCTGCCGGACGAGCAGGCGCGCAGGGTGGGCCAGTCGGTGGCGGCGGCCAGCCTGCCGTCGATACAGTAACCCAGCGCAAAGGCGTCACAGGCATCAAGCATATGGGGCCGGCTGCGGATGACGCAGCCGGCTCTTTGAGTGGCCGAGGTGGGTCATGCGAGGAGGGAGTCGGCGGAGCGTGAAGAGCCGAGGTCCGGGCGAGGGTTTGTGCCGACGGTGGGCGCGTGCGGCCGCAACTGGACTGAAAGAAGCCAAGGACAAGGGGGGATGGGTGCGAATAGGTGGCAGGCGAGAGGATCTGGGAAACGGGAGGAATGGTGATGGCGATCGAGGTGTGGACGACACATTCACTGGACAAGGTCTTTCCGGATAGTGAGAAGCCGACGCGGGCGGCGACGTCCATCGCGCTCAAGGTGGGGCGCAACGAGACGGAAGACGCGCAAGTCGTGCTGCGTATTCCCAAGGGAGTGGAGGTGGCGGCGGCCAGCTTCTCGTTTTCGGACCTGGTGGGTACCGCGGGAAAGATCGCGAAGAAACACCTGTCGGGGTGGTGGGAGTGGTACGTGTATGTGCTCAACAACCCGCCGGAGAATCGGGATCCGTCGAGCTATCTGCGGAAGGCGCCGGCGTTCTTCCCGGATGCGTTTCTGGAGCAGAAGGAGATCGCGATCCGAGATGAATGGACGCAGCCGCTTTGGGTTTCGGTGAGCGTGCCGAAGGACACGCCGGCCGGCGAGTATGAGGGAGCACTGACGATTGATCTGGTGACCAAGAGTGGGGAGGCGCACCGCTTCGAGGTGCCGCTGACGGTGGAGGTGTGGCCCTTCACGCTGCCGGACAAGTTCCACCTGCACCACACGGAATGGTTCGAGGCGGAGGTGCTGGCCGATTACTACCATTTGGGGACGTGGTCGGAGCGGCATTGGGAGTGGATCGAGAAGGTGGCGGCCGATATGGCCCGCCACAAGCAGGATATGATACTGACTCCTTTCGCCGATCTGGTGAAGGTGACGCGGCTGGGGTCGGGGCGATTGCGGTTCGACTTCTCGAAGCTCGACCGGTGGGCGAAGACATTCAAGAAGGCGGGCGTGGATTGGATCGAGGGGGGCCATGTGGCGAGGCGGGCCGGGGGCTGGGAGAGCGATATCGTTTGGGCGCGCTTCCCGGTGTACAAGGCGGACGGGAGGCGGATCGATACGTCGCGGGAGAAGCTCTCCGATGCGGAGTTCGAGCCGTATGTGGAGCATCTGCTGAAGGCCGTCCACGCGCATCTGAAGGAGCAGGGATGGGGGAAGCGGTTTGCGCAGCACATTGCCGATGAGCCGGTTCCAGAGAACGAGGAGTCGTGGCGCCGGTGTGCCGGCAAGGTGAAGTCGTGGCTGCCCGGGGTTCCAATCATCGACGCGGTGATGAGCCCGGGCCTGGCCGGCATTGTGGACTGGCGGGTCCCGCAGATTCAACACACGGGGCCGGATTCGCCACGGGATCCGAAGGAGGAGCTGTGGAGCTATGTGTGCCTGTCGCCCCAGGGGCAGTACCCGAACCGCTTCCTGGACTATCCGTCGATCCGCAACCGCATCATCTTCTGGCTCTCCTGGAGCTTGGGGCTGAAGGGCTTTCTGCATTGGGGGTACAGCTACTGGATACGGTGGACCGGGGTGCCGGTGGAGGTGCCGGTGTCGCCATGGGTGGACGCGACGGGGGCGAGCATCTACTGTGCGGATCGAACGCCGCTGCCGGCGGGTGACCCGCACATCGTCTATCCGGGCAAGGAGTCGATCTGCTCGAGCCTCCGGTGGGAGGTCATCAGGAAGGGGATGGAGGACTTCGAGTATCTCTACCTGCTGGAGCGGGCGGCTTCCGAGGCGAAGAAGGACGACCGCGCGGCGACGGCGGCGAGAAGGCTGCTGAAACGCATTAGAGCGGAGATCGCGCCCGACCCGTTGGGGCATACCCGCGACGACGCGCGATTGCTTTCGGCACGGGAAGAGGCCGGGAAGCTGCTGGCGGTGCTGGCGAGAGACGACTAGAAGTGCGCTGACGCGCGACGCCTTCACGGGGAGGGAGCGTCGGACAGCAGGGACAGGGCCGGCTGCTCTCCGGCGGAATCGCGGCGCAGGAGGAAGCCTTCGCGCCCTGCATCTCCACGCCATTCGAGACGAATCTGATCGCGCGTGATCCCCGCGGCGTTGGCCGCGGGGTCGGTCTGTGGGAGCGCGCGGCCGAGGTAGAGCAGCGTGGCGATGGCGGCCGCGCGACCTTCGACGGCGAAGCCGAGGGCCCAGTTCGGTTCGAGGGTTCGGTGGCGATAGGAGGTCCATCCCTGGAGTGGGGGCTGCTCCTGTCCGATGAGGGCGCGGGCGGCGAGGGGGCCAGAGTCGATGAGCGGCAGGAAGTGAAGGTCCGTGTCGGCCTCGAGATCGGCGACGGCGGCCGTCCCTTGGAGCGCGAGCGAGAGGTCGGGAGCGAGGTGGAACCACTGCTCGTAGTCGTGGGAGCGGCCCGTGTCGAACTCGTCGATGACGACCAGCCAGCGGCCGGGGCGAAAGACGAGAGTGCGGCGTTGGGTGAGGCGAGGGCGGTTCCGTTCGATCTCGGCGGTGACGAAGTAAGCGTCGTCGGCCTGGCCCCAGGAGCGGAGGGCGGAGCCGAAGGCGTCTCGGGGGTGGCGGGAGGTGTCGTGGTTGTCTATCTCGACGGTGTTGTGGGCGCGGGTGCTTTCGCAGTACTGCCGCGCTTCGTCTTCGTAGTAGTAGCCGTAGCGGCCGGAGTCGACGAGGAGGGCGCGGCCGGCATCCCACCATTCGAAGGTTAGGTCGTCGGCGTGTTTGTGGGTGCGGCTATGGAAGGCGGCCGAGAGGAACAGATAGGAGGAGTCGGCCCAGTCGTCGCCGGGCGCGGGCCAATGACTTCGGAAGACGGCACAGCCGGACTGGGGGAAGACGCGGTGGGCGTCCTCGGGCGGTGAGCCGCGCTGGCCGCGGGTGACGGCGTAGGCGAGCGCCGGGGAAACGCTGTGGTTGGGGAGGCCGAGCTCGCCGGCTTGCACGAGGTGGCTGTCGGTGTCGCCGATGCGCGCGAGTCGGCCGTCGGGGGCGATCATCCAGGCGAGGGCCTCTTCGGCCTGCGGCAGGAGGGCGACGAGCGCGGGGTCGTCGGTCAACCCGGAGTCCAGGAAGGCGATCAAGAGCTTGGTCACAAAGAGCTGGTAGCCGGGGGAGTGTTCGAGATGGACGCCTTCGGGCGAGAAGGAGGTCTCGAACATGGTGCGGAGGCGGTCGGCGCCGAGCTGCTCCCATTCGGCGGAGTCAGTGAACTCCGGCAGCGCGCGGGCGAGGGCGAGCAGGCCGGCGGCCTGATAGAGGCCGTGGTTTGTGTCGGCGTTGAAGTTCTCGCGGCGGGCGAGCTGACGGCAGTGGATCAACGACCCGCGGAGCAGAGCCCAGAGGGTGGCGGGGTCGGTGGCCGGATCGCGGGCGGCCGCGTCCGTGATATAGGCGAGCTTGAGGGCGCGCTGTCCGACGGCCATATCGTACCAGGTGAAGGGATTGCAGTTGCTCCATTCGGGGTTGTGGTCTATCCAGTCACAGGCGATGAGTTCGGCGAAGTGCAGGTAGGTGGGGTCATTGGTTTCGGCGTGGGCGGCGAGGACGGGCTCGATCGGCTGGAGGGAATTCAGCCAGAAGCGCCAGGAGCGGTCGTGATAGGGGTCGGCCGACCAGTCGATGGGAGGGGTGAGGGGAAAGCTGGGGCGTCCTCCGTAGGTGAAGCCGGTGGAGATGGTAGTCTCCGCCTGCTGGATGATATCGGCGGGCCGGCGATGCTCGGGGGCGACCCGATAGTAGGGGAGGGGAGGGCGCTCGGACTGGGCGCGCCGGAAGACCTCCATGGCGCCGGAGAGTCCTTGCTCGTCGTAGGAGGCGAGGACGCGAGCGCGAAGCTGGCTGTCCTTGGGGAACATCTTGGCGAGCTGGGATCGGGTGTCGAGACGGCTCTGCAAGAGGGGGCCACATCCGGCGAGGAGGAGCGCCAGCAGGAGAGGCGCGAACGCCAGAAGCCGGGGAGGGGAGGAGGGAAGGGCGGTATCGGGTCTGGGGGCGGTTCGCTTCATCTTCGATGGTCGGTCCGGTCAGCCGGAAAGCTCTCGCTCGGCCTGCTGGTAGATGCGCTCGACTTCCCGGCGGAGATCGGGCTCAAGCTCGTAGTCGTGAAGCTGGAGTTGGCGGCGGACCAGGCCCTTGGCCTGCCTCCGGAGGTCCGGGGACCCGGCGGCGCTCCAGCCGGAGAGAGCGCGGCGCTCGAATAGCTGCGGGAGCCAGTGGACTTGCCGGTAGGTGTGGGCGGTGCTCTCCAGGGAGAGGAAGCCGTCGGCAAGGCCGGCGGCCACTTCGGCGACGCAGGCCTTGGGGTCGCAGTCGGTGTCGAGGCCGGATACCAGGCGCTGGACGTGGTCGCGCATTTCGCAGTCGATGACGAGCTGCTCGGCGCTGAAGACTTCGTCGAGGGAGAGGCGTCCGGCGCCGGTGAAGGTTCGGGCGCCGAGGAGGGCGCCGGGGAGGAGCAGGGCCATCTTCTCGGCCGCGGCCTGGGCGCCGGGGAGCTTGGCCTGGGTGTGGATGCTGCCGTACTGGGCGCGGGGTTCGACCCCGTGGTAGAAGGCGTTGACCTCTTCGAAGGCCCACTGGAAGAGGAGCTCTTCGGGGGACCCCAAGCTGAGCGCGAGGGTCTGAAAGTCCAGGGGGCAGACGCGTACGCTCCACTCGGCGCGGAGGCCGGTGACTTCGCGGGCGACGATGGCGCTGCCGACGACTTCGGCCACCGCGAGGGCGAGGGCATCGGCGATGCGGATGGGAGCGGTGGCTCCGGCGGAGGACATGTTGCTGACCCAGATGCTCTCGAGTCGGTCGCGGCCGGCCCGCGCGCAGTCGAAGGAGTCGCCGCCGATGGTCAGGGGGCTTACGACGTAGACGGCCTGCTGGAGGTAGGGGCGGCCGAGGGCCTCCGCCATGTCCATCATGTAGGGCATCGCGCGGGGCGATCTAATCTCGACGGGGCCGCGACCGTGGCGACAGTAGAGGGCGCCGATCTTGTACTGAAGCAAGGGCTGGAGGTCGGGAGGGGCGTCCATCGGACAGCCCGGGGCCTTGCCGATGACGGCGCGGGAGGCCATGGTGTCGACGAACTTGGCGGCCTCTATCAGGGTTTCCGTGGTGTAGGGGAGGATGGCGTCGGTGTCCACGTCGTGGCGGTGGGTGGCGTACTGGCAGACGGTGAGCACCAGCTCGGGGTCGCCCTCGGCGTCGGAGTCGGGGTCGGGCGGCGGCTGGTGTGCGCGGGTGTGGGCGATGAATTCGTCGAAGGCGGCGCGGTCGGGATGGACGCGGTCTCCGTCGATGCGGAGGCCGGCGCGGCGGGACGCCGCGAGCGCTTCTTCCGAGCGGACGCGCAGGCCGATTTCGGAGAGGATGCGCGCGGCGGATTCGTCGATCCGGTCGAGCTGCTCCGGGGAGAGAAGTCGCGGCCGGGGGACATGCAAAGCTCGGTTTGCCATGCGGGAGATCTCCGTGAGCAAGTGGAGGTTAGTTCCGCAGGGCGCGGCAATAACCTGTTGGGCCGGGGCGGGGCCGGTCGGGGAGCTGGACGTGTTTCCCCCAGTGTTCAGCGAAGGAGGCGGAGGGTGACTTCGCCGAAGAGGCCGTAGGGGACGAGGTTGCGTTCCTCGACCCATTCGTCGAGGCGGATGAACTCGCCGGGGCCGGTCCAGGCGGGGCGCTTTTCGGGCAGGTGGTTGGGGCCGAGCAGGTTGCGGGGGCTGCCGCAGACTTCGATCTCGAGGTGGTTGCGGCCGGCCTCGACGTGGGCGGTGATGTCCACTTCGTAGGGGGGCCAGCCGCGCACGCCGGCGAGGCGGCCGTTGGCGTGGACGGCGAGACAGGCGCCGAAATGGGGCCCGATGCTGACCACGGCTCTCTCGCCCTTCTTCAGGCGGAGGTTGAGAGAGCACCCGTAGAACAGGTTTCCGGCGTAGTAGGGGTAGCCTCGATCGCACCAGTCGCCGGGGCCTATTACGGAGGGCTCGGCGGTGATGGTGTCGGTGGCGCGGTCCACGGCGAAGTCGCCGATGAGGTAGCACTCCTCTAGCTCGTACTCGGGCGCGTCGCGGTACTGACAGCGGAGTATCAGCTCATTCTCTCCGCGCTTGACGTGGTCGAGCGGAACTCGGTCCATGCTCTTCTCGAGCCACCATCCGGTGCCGGTGCTGGCGGAAAGGCGGTCGTTGACGCCGATGTGGAAAAGCTCGGCCGACTCCAGGACGAGGTCGAGGCCGGGCCGGGGGAGCTTGTCTACGCGGAAGGTGAAGCGGAGGTCCACGGTGCGCGGGGGCACGGTGCTGTTTTCGGCGTAGCGAACCCAGGGCTGGGGGAGGTTGGCGTGGGAGATGTCGACCAGGCCCATGGTCTTTCGGATCTGTCTCTGGGCGAGGAAGACGGGCATCGGCTGCGACCACTCGCTCTCGTCGATACGCCATTGGCAGCGGTCGAGCGGGAGGCTGTTTTCGGTGGAGCGGCGGGGTCGCCACTCGTCGCCGAGCGGGATCTCCTTGACGAGTTCCAGCTTGCGCGCGCGGCGGTGGGAGGGGCGCTTCTTCGGGTCGAGCACGAGGGCGGTGGAGCCGGTCGGGGGCAGCTCGATCTCTACCGTGCTCCGGCCGTCGGCCGCCCGCGCGGGAAGGGGGGAGGTGGCGCCGGTCGCCAGGTCCCATTGCTCTACGGCGCCCTCGCCGGCCAGCGCCACGGTCAGGCGATGGCCGCTCTCCCGGTCGCGGTTGGCGAGCATGAAGTAGCTGCGACCGCGGTGGCGACGCTCTTGATAGATGACGGAGGACACCTGGCGGCCCGCCTCGCCGACGAGAGAGATTCGCCGGGGGAGATTCGCCCGGAGAGCATCCGCCAGCTCGGGGCGCGCGGGGGAGATGGGAGCGATGTTCTCGTGCGCGAACAGCTCTGCAAGCTCGGGCGTGGGTTCGCCCTCGACGAGGGTCGGGTGGGGGCGCACGGCGATGATTTTGCCTCCGGCCTCCAGGAACTGATGGAGTAGTCGGGCGGTGGAGCGGAAGATGGTGTCGGCGGCGGGCACGACCACGAGCTTGTAGGAGGCCTTGCCGACGAGGAACTGGCGGTCCTTGACGGAGCCGTGCTGGGCGAGGATGGTTTCATCGCCGAGGTCGAAGTCGTAGTGAAGGGCGAGGAGGTCTTCGGCGAGGGCGTTGAGGTGTTCGCCGTGGCGACGGCGGGCCTGGTCGTCCGGGGGAGCGGCCCAGCCGGTGGAGATGTTGTGAAGCAGGAGCACGTCGCGCACGGGGGAGCCGAGTGAGGTGAGAAGGCAGGCGCGTGCAAAGTAGTCTTCGATGAAGGGGAAGTAAGGCCACCAGGGCTGGTGATAGAAGAAGGTGGGCGGATAGTCGCGCTTGCGCATTCCCCGGAGGCTGTAAGGGGTGAGGTGGTGGCAGCGGGTGTTGATGCCGAGGACGGTCTGCCAGTCTCCGGACCACTTCTGGGCCTCGAAGGTCATCTGCCAGCCGGAGGTGCCGTAGGTCTCGCTGAGGGTGCGCTGGCGGCCCATCTGGTGGGCGACGCTGGAGGCCTGCTTGCAGGTGAGGACTTCCCGGGTCTGCTCCATGAGGATGTCGATGCCGGGACGCTGCATGTACTGGAGGCTGGGCATGGCGGCCCCGCCGACGGCGATTTCTTCCTCGAAGTCCTGCTCGCCGAGCATGTGGCCGGTCAGCTCGAGGCCGTTGTCTTGGCACCACTCTCCGAGCTGCTTGCAGTAGGCTTCGGCGAATAGCTCGGCCACGGTTCGCCAGAAGTCGTGGCGGGTCTTGGAGAAGGCAGGGTTGGCGGCGAAGAGCTCGGGAAGACGCTCCACTAGGTCGTAGCCGCGCCGCTGCTTGAACTCGGCGGGGAGGCGCGGGGTCCATGGGAGGCGGCGTCCGGGCGCGGTGTTGTGGAGGCTGAAGACATTGGGTTCATCGGTGAAGATGCCGGGGATGGTCTTGCCGAAGTGCCGGGAGAAACGCTCTCGGTAGGGCTCGTAACAGATCTCGATGAAGGCTTTGACGGAGTCGGGGTTCATATTGTCGGCATAGGGCTGGTCGTTGAACCAAGGGGAGGGCGGGGCGGCGCAGACTTGGAACTGCTGGAGCAGCTCTCCAGGTTCCGGGCGCTCCCCCGGGGTGAGGCTGCGATAGGAATGGAGGTCGCCATCGGAGAGGCGCACGGCGAAGCGGTGCTCGCCTTCGCCCTCGGAGGGGACGAGCTCCAGGTATCTCATGGCGAAATCGGGGTTGCGGCCGACGACCAGGCCGCCGCCGAAGCCGCTGGGCCAGCGATCTTCGTCGTAGAGCCAGGCAAACATGCGCTGCTTGCGGGCCTCCTCCACGGCGGCGGCGATGCACTCCATCCAACGCGAGCTCATGTAGGGGGTGACGAGGCCGATGCGGTTGTGCATGAAGAAGCCGCCGAGGCCGCCGCGCTTCATCTCTTGGATCTGCCAGCGGATCTCGTCGGGGTCGAGGTCGTCGTTCCAGGACCAGAAAGGCGCTCCTCGCCACTCGTTTCCGGGTGCGGCGAAGCTCCGCCTTATGGGATCAACGCTCATGGCAGCAGCTCCCTTTCCCAGCTCGGAACGGCCGGTACCACCTACGCGGCCAATTCTCTAAAAGGAGGGACTAACCTCTTAGATGAAAGGCTGAAAGCCGGCTCTGTGGAGGGTTGGGATATTCGCCGATGCGTGGGGCGTCGGGCGGGGCCTACGCCTTCTGGGGGCGGATGGGGGCAGCGGGAGCGTTGTGGGCCGGTCTGCTAGTCCTGGGGGAAGATGGGCTGAAGGTCCCGGGACATGTCTCGGAGGCGCTGCTCTTCCGGGGGGGTGATGGGGCGGAAGCGCTCGGCCAGGTCCATCGCCATCCGGAAGAGGGACGGCTCGCCGGGGGGGACGGTGGCGGTGACGTCCTGAGAGAGGGTGAAGCGGAGGGCCAGCTTGGCATCTTCGGGCCGGTCGAGTGGCTCGTACCAGCAGTTCTGCCATTTGCGCTGCCCCCGGTCGGGCCAGAAGGTGCGGGCCATCGCCTTCAAGGTGAGACGGCCGGCTCCGTGGGACTTGGCGGCCTCGAGGACTTGAGGGCCGAAGCCCTTGAACCAGCAGGCGAAATTGATCGGGAAGAGCACGGAGTCGAAGGGGAAACGGCGCAAGGCTTCGAGGGCGGCGTCGACGGAGTGGGCGCTGAAGCCGAGGAACCGCACTTTGCCTACCTGGCGAGCGGATTCGAGGGTGGTTATGGCTCCCTTTGGGCCAAAGACGGCGTCGACTTGTTCGACGGAGGCGAGGCCGTGCAACTGATAGAGGTCGAGGTAGTCGGTCCTCAGGGTGCGGAGGGTGTTGTCGAGATCGCGGGCCGATTCCTTCTCCGCCCGCTCCGCGGTCTTGCCGACGAGGAATACCTGATCCCGGTAGGGTTCGAGCGCGGGGCCGAGCCGCGCTTCGGCGTTGCCATAGGTTGGGGCTACGTCGAAGTAGTTGACTCCGCGGCCGACGGCCTCCGAGACGATGCGGTCGGCTTCGGCCTGTTCGACTTCTTTGACGACGATGCCCCCCATGCCAATGATGGACAGTTCTGCGCCGGTGCGACCGAGTGGTCTCCGTTCCATGGTGGCTTGGCTCCTACGGACGGGGCCTACTCAGCCGCCGTTTCGGCTTGGTCGGCCAAGGGGCGCCGGATGGTCAGCTGCACATCGCCGCTCTCGGGGCGCATCTCCAAGAGCTGGAGCAGAGTGGCGGGGCATTTGACTCTTTGACCATCACAGAAGGCGATACGATCGTCAGGCTGGATGCCGGCGGCGTCAGCCGGCCCCTCGGGCTCGACACTGACGACGGTACAGCGATCCTGGGAGATGACGATACCGAGCATCGAGCCGACGGAATCCTTGGGGCATTCGTCGGCGGAGAAGCCGAAGCGATTGGCGGCGTGCACCTGGCTGGGAGAGAATCCGGGAGAGTCGGCGGCCGGAGCTTCTTCCTGGGTCTGGGCGGGCTCTTCGAGCGGGACGTTGACCGCGACCAGGAGGTCTTCGAAGCCGGGCCCCGAGGCGTCGGCGGTGCTTGCTCCGCCACGACGGGCTCTTTCGGAGGCGGGACGAAGGAAGCTGGGACGGGAGTCGGGGTAGAGTCCGAGCATCACCAGGTATGCGACAGCGAGCAAGCCAGCGATAGTCGCCAGCAGTGAACCTCTGCTTTTCATGGATAGCCTCCGTTCCGGCATCGGCGCTGAGAGGTCCGATTCCGAATGAGTGGTCAGGAAACGCCTGCGCGTTGTCCGGAGATAGTCGTATTATTCCCCCGGATTCTTTGCGGCGCACGTTTCCCCTTGTGACAGTTGAGCCACAGGCGAGGCGAGGGGGGGATGGTGGCAAGGGAGCGCTTTACGCGGTAGGGGGTGCGGTGGGATGTTGGGGAAGATGACAAGGCGAGAGTTCCGGGGGGTGCAAGGCTACGTTGACAGGGGCAGGGGGGTTTGCTATACTCCCTGGGCCGACACGTGCCTGTGACCAGTGGATTGGACGCGGGGCGCGTCGATTTTCTTAGTCGGAGCGGAGGTGAGCGAAAGATCGACCGAGAGGTGCGGGTAAACGAGCGGATACGGGCTCGGGAAGTCCGCCTGATTGACGAAGAAGGCAAGCAGCTGGGGGTCATATCCACCCGCGAGGCGTTGGAGATGGCGCGGGAACGTGACTTCGACTTGGTTGAAGTGTCGCCGACGGCGCAGCCTCCCGTGTGCCGGATAGCGGACTATGGGAAGCACAAGTACCAGCAGGCGAAGCGGGAGCGTGAGGCGCGAAAGAAGCACAAGGGAACCGAGGTGCGCCTCCTCCGGATGCGGCCGCAGATCGGGGATCACGATCTTCAGATCAAGTTGCGGAAGCTGCGCGAGCTGCTGGGTGAAGGCAACAAGGTGCGCATCAGCCTGAGGTTCCGCGGGCGGGAGATGAGCCGGCCGGAGATGGGTACCAAGGTGCTCAACCGGATGGCTCAGGAGCTGGCGGATGTGGCGCAGGCGGAGGCCCCTCCGAGACGTGAAGGACGAATGATGAACATGATGCTGGCGCCGAAGCCCGGGGTTCGAAAGGCCGCGGCGGCGCCGGCGAAGGCGAAACCACAGACTCCGGATGTGAAGCATGTCGAAAAGCAAGTCAAGCAAGAGCAGGTCGCGGAACAGCGGCCCCAAAATGAAGACCCGGAAGACAGCGGCGAAGCGGGTTAAGCGGACCGGAAGCGGAAAACTGCGAATCCGCCACGCTTGCAAGAGCCACCTGCTGACGCGCAAGTCGGCGTCGCGGCTTCGGCGGCTTCGGAAGCCGGGCATGGTGTCGCCCAGCGATCGGAAGCAGTTCGACCGCTTGGTGCCGCCGAGCGTCTGACGAGAGACTGGGAGCGTTGATATGGCTCGCGTGAAACGAGGAAAGACCGCGCATCGGCTCCACAAGGGCGTGCTGAGGGAAGCACGTGGATTCGTGGGCGGCCGGAGCCGGTTGTTCCGGTCGGCGAAAGAAACGCTGATGCGCGCCAAGCGATATGCGTATCGCGACCGGCGCCTGCGGAAGCGGAATTTCCGGCGGCTGTGGATTGCGCGGATCAACGCGGCCGCCCGGGACCAGGGAATGACCTACAGCCGGTTCATGCAGGCGCTGAAGGCGGCCGGTGTGGGGCTGGACCGACGCAGCCTGGCGGAGCTGGCGGTGAGGGATCGGGAGAGCTTCGACCAGGTGGTGGCGACGGTGAAGGCGGCTGCGGAGAGCTGAGACGGCCGCGCGAAGCAGAGTGGATTAGATCATTAATACGGCGAGCGGATATCGGTCCGCTCGCCGTAAACATTAATACGGCGAGCGGATATCGGTCCGCTCGCCGTAAACATTTCGAGGGTGATGTGTGGGGTTGCGCTATTTGCTCTGGTCGGTGGCTTCGGAAGAGGGCCGCTCGGCCCGGGGCTCCGCCACTGGAGGCTCTTCGGAGCCGGCGCGCAGCTCGCTGAGCCCGAAGACGAGAATCACGAGGCCGACGAGGATGGCCATTACGACCAGCCCCCCCTGGACGAAGTTGACGAAGGCCTCTCGCCAGGCCTGGTTCAGTAGGCCCAGTATGCCGAGGGCTATGCAGATGAGTCCTATGAAGATCGAGATGACTTTGCCCATGCCTAGCTCCCTCCCATGCAGGCAGTTTGAACGCGCGTAGAGTTTTTCACCCATCGCCTGATTCCATTTCTGGCGGCGATCTTATCCTACCTGCCAGGCGCGTGTGATGGTTGGGAGTCAAGGGGGGAGGGAGGGGCTTTCGTTGACACTCCGCGCGCGGCCTTGCTATACTCCCGCTTGACGACGTTTGGCTCAGCCTTCGCTCGTGTGGGCGGAGGCAAGAGATAATAGCACCGGAGGCGGGAAGCCGGAGGGCGTTCGAGAGACGGCAGGTCGGCGAGTGCCGGAGCGCCCGCGCCCGGTGGACCACCACGGATCGTCTAATGTGCGAAGGAGGCCGGCCGTGAAAGCAAGCCCGCTCATCTATGGGAAATACGCGATTATGGGCATGGTCGTGGGCCTGTTCAGCAGTCTTTTTGGGGTAGGGGGCGGAATCATCATGGTTCCTTTCCTGCTGTTTACGGGCTCGACGCAGCACATGGCGCAGGGGATATCGCTGGCGGTCATGGTGCCGACGGCGTTGGTGGGGGCGGCTCGGTATATGAAGGAAGGGAACACCAATATGTTGGTGGCGGCGGCGCTGTGTGTGGGGTCGATTCCGGCTGCGGCGTACGGAGCGGACTTGGCGCAGCGGCTTCCGCAGACAACGCTGCGGACGCTGTTCGCGCTGTTCATGGTGGGGGTGGCTGCGCGCATCATGCCGACGGCAAGCTTGCGGTCGATGAGCTTGCTGGTGGGGATGACTCTGATCGCGGTGGGCGTGAGGATGGTGGTGGTGCGATAATCGGCCCCGCTGGTCGTGCGCTGAACGCGCGGAGGGGGTCGTGCGCTGAACGCGCGGAGGGGGTCGTGCGCTGAACGCGCGGTTGGTGGTTGCGCCGGCTGACGGCGCTCAATGGGTGATGAAATGGAACCGACCCCGCCGAGTTGGCGGGGCCGGTTCATTTGCCTTCACGCAGCCACGCGTGGAGCTTGCTGTTACGGGGTGTTGAAGGTGTAGTTGGCGCCGATCCACCAGTGTCCACCGAAGGTGCCGGCTTTGACTGTCGGCCAGCCCGGCTCGGGGACGACGGTGACGCCGGTGATCACATCCTGTCCGTCGAAGAGTGCCACCACGCCGACGGCCGGGGAGGCCGGTCGGAGCAGGGCCTGGACGCCACCGAAGAGGCCCTCATGGCGCTCCTCGCCGAAGAGCGTGTTATCCGCAGTTCCCAAGCTCAGGTGGAGCCGAATGATGGGCTCGGTGGGCGGACCTGCGACGGGTGGATTGAGTGTCTTGGCCGCGGACAGGAAGTAGGAAGCGTGACCGTACTCTCGGGAGAGATCGCGGCCCCCGATAACGAGGGCGGGCCGGTTCAGATCCTCGTGCTGGAGCACGACGGTGGCGTTGAAGATGGTGTCCGACCCAGCCACGTCAACGTCGTAACGGTGCACGTCCAGCTCTACTTCGTCGGTGACTCCGAGGTACAGGGTCTGTACGCGAACGAAGTCGATGCCCAGGGGCTGCAGGGGTGCGATCAGACTGCCGCGATCAACGCTGATGTAGTAGATCGCCGCATCGATCTCGCCAGCCTGGAGCTGGTTGGCCGTGGGAACGGTCACGATGTCGGCCGCCAGCGCCGCTCCGCTCGTAATGGCCAGCAATAGGAAAGCGGCCATTACAACAAGAAGTCGGGTACTCCTCATACGTTGCCTCCTCGCCAGTGGATTCGCTCTTGCCTCACGCAGGGTAAAGCAAGCGGATGGCAATATAGCAGACCGCGACGGCCCGTGTCAATCGGGAAAGGGGCGGCGAGGCAGGCAGGCTACTGCCTGGTGGACACTATGTCGGGGCCTACGCTCTGGACGATTTCATGGCTGGGAGGCACGACGAGGAAGCGATCTTCGTCCCATTCGCCGGCGAGCAGGGCCTGAAGCAGGGAGAGCCGGCCGGGCACCTCGTCGTACTGCCAGCCGCGCTCGTCGGCGATGCGGCGGGCGTATTCGGCGTAGGCCTTGCTGTCGCCGAGGCCGGTGTCGATGTTGGTGGCGCGGGTGTAGTTCTTCATCCAACCAGACTTGAACTCCCAGAGGTACTCGGCGTTGTCGCTACCGTACTTGGCGACCATTTCGTCGAATGACAGGTCCAGGCCGGCGCCATCCTCGGGGCGACGGGGGACGCGGTCGGCCTCCCTCTCTATCCAGCCGCCACTGTAGTAGTAGGTGCCAGGGCTTTGGGAGAAACGGCGGTCGTATTCCTCTCGCGAGCCCAGCAGGAGGGTGATGCAGTCGTGGGCGCGAGGGAGGACGAGAGGCAGGCCGCGGGCGCGGAGCCCGGCGGCCCCGTTGCTGCAAAGGCCGTAGCCGAGAGCTACGGCCTGGCACTTCTCCTCGTCGGTGTCGTCGATGGCCGCCTGCACTTGCTCTCGGAGGGTGTCCGGGGCGTCGTGCAGGCCGCGGCGGAGGAAAACGAGGTCGACGACGGAGCGGGCGTGAGCTGCGCAGAGGCACAGCTCTCGGAACAACACTTCGCAAGCAATGACCTTGATCCGCAAGTGCGTGCTGCCTCTTCCCCGCGGTGGGTTCGGAGTTACTGAATCGGGTAACTCCTAACCCATTTCCCTGCTATCTCGCACCTATGGTGTCAGTTCTGCCAGCGGCGAGGCCGGTCCTGCGCGGCGTTGACACCGACGGAGGGGCGGGACTATACTGGGTCGATCATACCCGGGAGCGCGGGCAGTGAAGCTGGGCCTAGACACCTATAGCTATCACTACGGGGCGGGTCTATGGGACTATTCGCCGCGCGACAACGCTCCCATGACGCTGGAGCACTTCCTACAGAAGGCGGCGGAACTCGACCTGGATGGGGTGCACCTCTCCGACCCGCGACACCTGGATTCCCTGGACTACGGCTATGTGAGCGACCTGCGACAGAAGGCGGAGGCGCTCGGGCTGTATCTGGAGCTGGGCACTTCGGGGACGAACCCGGATCACCTACAGAGCATGGTGCGAACGGCGCACGTGTTGGGATCGCCGGTGGTGCGGACGTTTGTGGGGCAGCCGCGGGGGAGATCGGCCCAGGCGATGGCGGCCGTAGTGTCGGCGGCGGCGGCGGCGATATCGCAGGTGACGCCGGTATGTGATCGGTATGGGATGTCACTGGCGATAGAGAACCACCGAGATTTGACGAGCGAAGAGCTGGTGTCTCTGCTCGAACTGGTGGACAGCGAGTGGGTGGGGATTTGCTTCGACACGGGGAACTCGCTGGCGCTGCTGGAGGACCCGCTGGAGGCGGCGGAGGCTCTGGAGCCGCTGATCAAGACGGTGCATCTGAAGGATTACCAGGTGGTGGCGCGCGCCAACGGGTTTGCGATGGTGGGATGCGCGCTTGGGGAGGGGGTGGTGGACCTGAGGGGGATTCTCGATCTGCTGGGGTCGCGGCACCCGGAGGTAAGGCTCAACATCGCAAGCGCGGTGGAGAAGGAGATGCTGCCGGTGCTGGAAGAGGAGTATCTCGAGCACTTGCCGGAGACTCCGGCGCTGGCGTTGGGGCAGACACTGCGCTTGGTTCGCGACCGAGGGCTGCGGGAGATGGTGCAACTGCCGGCCGAACGGGGGGCGCCGGAGGACGAGATCCTGGCGGCGGAAGATGATCTGGTCCTGCGGAGTGTGGGCTGGGCACGGCAGGCGCTGGGCCGGGCGGGCTCGGACCTCCCGAACTCCCGTGACTGAATCGGATCGAGACAGCTTACTCCACACTGAGGTCGGGTTGGTCACGCGCGTCGATCGAGTGCGGCCGGGGGCCCAGGAGCTGACGGTCCGCGTGGGCGCGGCGGACGAGCCGGCGATGAACTACACCGATCTCCTTGGCGAGCTGGAGGTGGGGGAACGCGTGCTCCTGAACACCACCGCGATGAGGGCCGGTCTGGGGACGGGAGGCTATCATTTCGTGATGAAGCGAACCGGAGGCGAGCCGGAATCCCGGGAGACGGAAGGGCACATCGTGAAGTTGCGCTACACGCCGCTGCAGTTCCGCTGCCGGTGTGTAGAGGAGCAGGGCAGCTCTTATCGCGAGGCCATCGAGGCGTGCGAGGACCTGGGGGATATGCCCGTCATTGCGGTGGGGCTGCACAGCCAGATCGCGCCGGCGGCGGCGGCGGTTAAGGGGTTGCTGCCGGAGGCGAAGGTGGTCTATGTGATGACCGACACGGCGGCTCTGCCGCTGGCCTTCAGCAAGCTGGTGACGCAACTCAAAGAGGTGGGGTTGGTGGATGCGTCCATCACGGTCGGGCAGGCGTTCGGCGGGGACTACGAGGCGGTGAACGTGTTCTCGGGGTTGCTGGCGGCGCGCGCGGTGGCGGGGGCGGACGTGGCGATTGTTGGCCAAGGGCCGGGGAACGTGGGCACGGAGACGGAGTGGGGGTTCGGGTCCATCGCGCAGGGCGACTGCTTGAACGCGATCGGGGTGCTGGAGGGGTTCCCGATTGCGGTGCCGCGCATCAGCTTCGCGGATGCTCGTCCGCGCCACCGCGGGGTGAGCCGACAGTCTCTGGTGGTGCTGGGGCGGGTGGCGTTGACGAGAGCGGTGGTGAGCATACCGGAGATGGCGGAAGACCGGCTGGAATTTGTTCGGCGACAGTTGGACGACGAGGGGATAACGACGGAACACGAGGTGTTGGTGGTGCGAGGTCAGGTGGGACTGGAGGAGCTGGGGAGGCGGGGGGTGGAGGTGAAGAGCATGGGACGGACGCCGGCCGAGGATCCCGAGTTCTTCCTCGCCGCGGGGGCGGGGGGCGCGGTTGCGGCTCAGAGGCTGACATGGACCGAGAGCTCCGAGAGCGTTTGATAGCGTCGAAAACAGTGTTCGAGGGCCGGTTGATCTCGGTCAGCGTGGACGAGGTGGAGCTGACGAACGGGCGGCGGACCAGGCGGGAGGTGGTGCACCACCCGGGGGCGGCGGCGGTGGTGCCGATGTTGCCGGACGGGCGAGTGGTGATGATCCGGCAGTACCGACATGCTACGGGGAGCGTGCTGTACGAGCTGCCGGCCGGCATCTGCAATCCGGGGGAGGCTCCGGAGGAGTGCGCGCGTCGGGAGTTGGGGGAGGAGGTCGGGTACCAGGCGGAGGAGATGGAGCGGCTGTTCTCGGTGTATTTGAGCCCCGGATACAGCTCCGAGCTCATCCACGTTTTCCTCGCCCGCGGGCTGCGGCCGGTTGAAGCGGAGGCGGACGCGGATGAGCAGGTGGCGCCGGTGGCGTTGCCGCTTGAGACCGTCGTGGGCATGATTGCGCGGGGGGAGGTGCAGAACGCGGCGGCTGTGTGCGGGGTGTTGGCGGCGGCGCAACGGGCGAGCGCGCGGGAGAGAGGGGAGTCGCCGCGCACTATTGAATGAGGAGCGCGTGGCGGCTTCGCCAGCGCGGAGCGGCCGTGTCGAAGAGACGAAGTAAGGAGTCAGATGATATGAGAGTTATGGGCCTAATTGTGGGCACAGTCGTGCTTTGCTTGATCGCCCTGTCGCCGATTTGGGCGGGAGAAGCAGATGCTGGTGAGGCCGTCCGGGTAGAGCAACAGGTTGGGTCATCGGCGGAGATTCCGATGCGGCCGGAGCTGGAGGCGATCTCGGGGGTACGCGGATGGATGGTAAACGGCGAGGAGATACCCATCGAGGCCCTGAGCGAGAGGACGGTGCTGTATTACGGGCCGTACATACTCCAAGACATGGTGGCGGCAGAGCTGCTGCGCCAGGAGGCGGAGCGGCGAGGCCTCACGGTGACGGAGGAAGAGGTGCAGGCGAAGATCGCCGCGGCGCGAGAAGAGCTGGGCCTGCGCTCGGACGCCGCGCTCAGCAGCTACCTGCGCGCGAACCGACTCACGATGAGTCGGTTCGAGGGGACGGCACGTGACTACATGCTGATGGAGAAGGTGCTCTCGGAGATGGTGTATGTGAGCGACCAAGAGGTGGAGCGCTGGTACAACGCCAACGCCGCTCTCTACAGCCGTCAGGAGAGTGTTTCCTTTCGCATCATCCGGGTGAACAGCGAGCAGGCCGCGCAGGAGACGCTGCAGCAGCTGCGGCAGGGCCGAAGCTTCCAGGAAGTGGCGGCCGAAGCGGCTGTGGATGCGCGGGAGAGGGCGTTCGCCGGGGAGCTGCAGACCTATGTGAGGGGGCAGAGGCCGGCGCTTCCGCGGGACTTCGAGGCCGCGCTGTTCTCGGCGCCGCTCAACCAGGTCGTGGGGCCCATTCAGGTCGCCGAATCCTATTATCTGATACGGGTGGAGCGAAAGACCGATGCCCGGCAGTTCACGCTCGACGAGGTGCGAGACTTGATTCGCACTCAGCTTCGCAGGCAGAAGCTGGAGCAGGTGGTGTATCCGAACTGGATTCGCATGCAGTTGGCGGCGGCGGAGATTCAGGTGCTGCGCGACGAATGATCGCCTTCGCCGACGGCGGAGCGCGCGGGTTTCGTTGGGTTGATAGAAGCTGTTTCATAACCTCCTCTCGAGGTTGTGAAACAGCATAGGAAAAAACTGTTTCATAACCCCTCTTGAGGTTGTGAAACAGCATAGCAGGGGCAGGGAGAAATACGGGATGCGTAGTGTCAAGGCCGGCGTTATCGGGGCGGGCTTCATTGGGCCGGCGCATGTGGAGGCGCTACGGCGACTAGGTTTCGTGGAGGTGGTCGCCCTGGCCGATTGCGACCGGGCCAAAACCGAGAGCAAGGCTGCGGCGCTGGGTGTGCCGCGCGCGTACGATGACTATCGGAAGCTGGTCGAGGACCCGGAAGTCGAGGTAGTCCACAATTGTGCGACGAACAACGTCCACTTCGAGATCAACCAGATGGTGCTGCAAGCGGGGAAGCACTGCGTTTCCGAGAAGCCCCTGGCGACCACGACGAAGGAGTCCGGGGCGCTGGTCGAGATGGCGGAGCAGACGGGGCTGGTGAACGCGGTTGACTTCAACTACCGTTTCTACCCGCTGTCGCAGCAGGCGAGGGCGATGTGTGAGGCGGGGGAAGTGGGCGAGATCTACGCCGTTCACGGGTCCTACCTGCAGGACTGGTTGTATCTGGACACCGACTACAGCTGGCGGCTCGAACCCGAGGTGTCGGGCGCGAGCTGCGCGGTGGCCGATATCGGATCGCATTTCTGCGATCTGGTGCAGTTCATCACTGGCCGGCGCATTACGGCGGTGCTGGGCGATCTGGCGACCGTCCATAAGACGCGCAAGCGCCCGAAGGCGAGCGTGGAGGCGTTCGCGGGGAAGCTGTTGAGGCCGGAGGATTACGAAGAGGTGCCGATTCGCAGCGAGGACTTCGCGAACGTGCTCTTCGCTTTGGACAACGGCGCGCGCGGCGCGCTGACGGTGTCGCAGGTGTCGGCCGGCAGGAAGAACCGACTGTTCTATGAGATCGATGGTTCGAGATGCGCGGTGTCCGGCGACCTGGAACGGCCGAACGAGCTCTGGGTGGGGTATCGGGAGAAGGGCAACGAGGTGCTGATCAAGGACCCCTCGCTGCTGAGGGAGGAGGTGCGCTCTTACGCGCACTATCCGGGAGGGCACCCGGAGGGGTACCCGGACGCCCTCAAGAATCTGTTCCGGAATGTGTATCTGAGGATCGCGGGGGAGTCGCAGGGAGATGACTTCCCGACCTTCGCGGACGGGCACCGGGCGGTGGCCATCTGCGAGGCCGTGCTGGAGAGCCACCGCGGCCGGCGGTGGACTGAAGTCGCCTATTAGGGACGGATCAGGTGGCCCGCCGCGGCGGGCGCGAAACGCGTATCAGGCGCGAGGGAGGTGGCGATGAAAGTCGGAGTCTTCACAGTCCTGTTCTCGGAGATGCCGTTCGAGAAGATGCTCGACCATGTCGCGGAGGCCGGATGCGAGGCGGTTGAGATAGGTGTCGGCGGTTACCCAGGGGATGCCCACTGTGACGCGGCGGCGCTGCTGAAAGACGCGGCGGCGCAGCGCCGTTTCCTGCGGGCCATCGAGCAGCGCGGCCTGGTGATCTCCGGCCTCAGCTGTCACGGAAACCCGGTACACCCGCAGGGACGGATAGCCCGCAAGCACCACCAGGCCTGGAGGTTGGCGGTGCGCTTGGCGGAGGCGTTGGGAGTGGAGCGGGTGATCACCTTCTCCGGCTGCCCGGGAGACAGCGAGGAGGCGAAGTTCCCGAACTGGGTTACCTGTCCCTGGCCGCCCGACTTTTCGGAGGTGCTGAAGTGGCAGTGGGAGGAGAAGCTGATTCCGTATTGGGCGAAGGAGGCGGCCTACGCGGAGAAGCACGGCCTGAAGAAGATCTGCTTCGAGATGCACCCGGGGTTCTGCGTTTATAACCCGGAGAGCCTGCTGAGGTTGCGATCGGCCTGCGGCGACGCGATCGGGGCGAACTTCGATCCGAGCCACTTGTTCTGGCAGGGAATGGAGGCAGTGGCGGCGATCCGGGAGTTGGGCTCGGCGATCTACCACGTGCACGCGAAGGACACCAAGATCGATGCTATCAACACCGCGCGCAATGGCGTGCTGGACACTAAGTCCTACACGAATGAGATCGCGCGGTCGTGGATCTTCCGCACGGTGGGATGGGGGCACGAAGCCGCGGTTTGGAAAGAGATCGTGTCGGCGCTTCGCCTGGTCGGATACGATTGGGTGCTGAGCATCGAGCACGAGGACAGCTTGATGAGCATCGACGAAGGGTTCCGAC
>Ga0315293_10001247_pt1 | contig 24692 bp, 27 predicted proteins | sample YL17G13_20_MG_FD_203071 | JGI IMG/M metagenome (GOLD analysis project Ga0315293, IMG submission 203071) | Sediment microbial communities from Yellowstone Lake, YNP, Wyoming, USA - YL17G13_20 | ecosystem: Environmental > Aquatic > Freshwater > Lake > Sediment | place: USA: Wyoming | collected...
TCGTCTTCGCCCTTCGGGAGGCCTATTTCCCCTCCGGAAACCCCGCGGCGATCACGGGCGCGGTGTGGCAGGTGCTGGTCACCCTGGCCATCGTCTTCCCCCTTGCGGCCGTGGCCTTCAGCCGGCAGCTGGTCAGGAGGGATGCGTGATGGCCAAGCGGGTCTTTGCCCTGGCGAAGCGCGACCTCACTAGCGCCCTGCGGGACTTCATTCTCGTCTACGGGCTCCTGGCTCCCTTTCTGTTGGCGCTGATTCTCAGGGCCTTCCTGCCCTCCGTGGGCGGGGCGTCAATCAACCTGGTCGTCGCCCCCGACGTGGGTCTGGAGGTCACCGGCCGCCTGGCCGCCTACGGCAGCGTCGAAGTCGTGGCCGACCGGCAAGCCTTAGAGAGAAGGGTCCTGGCCCTCGACGACGCGGCCGGCATCGTCCGGGAAGGCGAGACCTACCGGGTTGTCCTCGAGGGCAACGAGGCGGCGGCCACGTCGGTGCTGCCGGGGCTGGTCCTGGGGGACATCGCCACGTTGGGCGCATCCGACGCGTCCGACGCGGCGGCCGTGACCATCACCGAGACCGACCTCGGCCGGGTGGCCTCGCCTCTCAAGCCGCTCCTGGCCATCTTCCTGGCTCTGCTCTCGATGCTCATCGGCGGCATGCTCATCGGCTTCAGCATCATCGAGGACAAGGAAACGGGCACCCTGGCCGCCCTGGCCGTCTCGCCCCTGTCGCGGGCCGAGTACGTGGCCGGGAGGAGCGTGGTGGGGCTGGCTCTCGCTCTGCCCCTGGTCTTCGGCAGCTTGTGGGTCTTCGGGGCCGGGCCCTTCAACGGGTGGCAGGTTCTCGCCGTGAGCCTGGGCGGGGCCTTCCTGGCGGTGATCTACGGCCTCTATACCGGCAGCGTCAGCGAGAACCAGATCTCGGGCATCGCCACGGTGAAGTTCGGGGGCCTCGTCTTCCTGGGCGCCCCGATCCTCTCGTCGGTCATCCCAGCCAAGTGGCAGGCGCTCCTCTACTGGCTTCCGACCTACTGGACCTACCGTGGCTACGACCTGGTGCTTTCCGCGGGCGGGGCCGCGGGAGCGGGTGGTGGGGCGGCCTGGGACGAGGTGCTGCAGGTGGCGGGCATCAGTCTGGCGGTGAACGTGCTCTTTCTGGCGGCGTCGTGGCGGCTGCTCAGGCGAAAGCTGGCTCTCCGGGGTTAGCGGGGCGACGGCAAGGAAGGGCTACAGGTAGCCCGTCCCCGGGACACGATGCGGGCCGCCGGCCGCGGAAGGGCTGCGGCGACAGGAACACTGGGGCTACAAAGCGCTCGAACTGGAGGTGAGATTGTGGCGAACTTCTTTGGAAGCATCCCCTGGTGGGCCTGGGTCATCATCGTGGCCGTTCTGGCCGCGCTGGTCACCCCCATCAAGCTGAAGGTGTTCAAGAAGATACTGGCCGGCAGGGACCGGCAAAGCCAGACCCCGGAGGAGTAGCCTCGGCGCGCTGCCGACGCACCCGGGGCTGGGTCACCCGCCGTCCCGGCGGCCAGGGACGGCCCGGGTGGCCTCGGCGCGCTCCCGGTGGCCCGGGACACGAGGCCGCGGGCCGGAGCTAAGTCGACTGAGAGCCGGCCGGCTGCTTGCGGGCCCCGGGAGGGCTTGCCGCGGCTGGCCGGCTGCGCTATCAGGTCTAACCCGGAGTCTCTTCTTCTACTCCCGCCTCTCCGGCGTGCGGAGAAGAGACAGCGTAGCCCAGGCCCAGGCCTGGGCCGGCCCGGCCACAAGGCCGGGCCGGCGCAAGACCTGACCACCTGACCCCCGTGACGCTCGGACTTATCCCGGCGGCGTCGATGGCCGCCAAGGTCTCCGCCGCGTTGAAGCCGCCTTCCCCGCGCCCCTTTTCCGCGTTCAAGGCGAGCGTGTGGCCCCGCATCTTGGCTATTGCCCTGGTAGCTCCCATCCGCTCGACGACTACCCGGCATCTCCGCACTCCACCAGGCATCCCGCATCATCCTTCCCCTCACACCGGCCAAGGCCCTCGCTCATTTGACACTCGCAGGATGAGCTGGCCCGGATCTTCAGGGTGCTTTCGGCGGACACCCGGGTGCGCCTGATTGATCTGCTCAAGTGTCGGTCTCTCTGCGTCAATGCCTTGGCGCGCGTCCTGAAGATCACCCCGGCGGCTGTCTCGCAGCACCTCCGGGTCCTGCGCGACGCGGGTATTGTCGCGGCCGACAAGCAGGGCTATTTCGTTCACTACCGGGTGAACGAGGCGACGCTGGCCGACTGGAACGCGGCGGTGCGGTGCTTGCTGGAGACGGACGAGGGCTCGGAGCGCGGATAGACGCAGGCGTGGCAATTCAACTGAGCGGAGGTCTTAGTATGTGCGACAAGACCGACTGCAGCTGCTGTCAGAAACCGGACGACTGGAAGGACAAACCTCAGGACTGCTCCCCGGAGCAGATCCAGAAATGCCACGGTGACGTAGGGAAACACCCCTGCCTACCGGAGAAGGAGACTCGCCCGCCGAAAAAGGATGCTTGATACCGGAGACCGGCGCCTGAGCTTTGAATCAGTCCAGCCAGTTCCCGCTGTACTGGGCCACCGCCCTGCGCCAGGAGCTGTCTTCGAGTCCCTTGGGTTCATGCCGCACGGACCAGGCCTGCTTACGCACATACTCGTCGAGTTCCCAGCCTCGTCATCACCAGGGTACAGGAACTTCCTGGGGCGGGTCAGAAGGACGGCGGCGCCCCCTCCTCCGCTTGCCCCCCAGACCTTTCCCCAGTATGGTTAGGTTGAAGGACTGAGTTCCATCGGCCCCCTGCCAGAGCGGGACCCGGCAGAGTGATTTGGAGAGTGGTGTTCAAGGCGGAGTTCGTCCAGGATCTGACCCAGAAGCTTGACGCTTGCCTCCTAAGCAACAGCACCGACTATCTCCAGTGGGACTGGGAGAGGATGGCCGCCGACGAGATGTCGGACCGTCCCGACCGGAGCGTGGTGAACCTCATCGACTTCCTCGTGACCGGCTTCGGGGGGTTCAAGAAGTACAAGTACGACCGGCTCCTCTTCGAGGTCCTGGCCAACCAGGCCGTCCCCGAGGCGGCCGACAAGCTCATCAGCTATCTCGGCGACCGGGACCGCGCCGGCTTCGCGGCCCAGGGACTGACCAAGCACCACAATAGCGAGAAGGCCGCCGGCGCCATCGTCTGGAAGCTCAAGGATGCGCTCATCTTCCGCCCGACCCTCATCACCTACCGCGACGGCATCACTCTCTCCCATTGGGTGTTCATGATCGAAGCCCTCAAGGAGATAGGCTACCCCGGGCCGGATGTGCTGAGGATTCTCCAGGACCTCTCCGACAAGGCTGGGGACAGCTCCATCCGCCGCGACGCCAAGGAAGCCCTGGACACCCTGAAAGCCAAGGGCTAGGCGCAGTGACCACGGAGGGGCCATCCTCCCGCATACGGTGCACGACGCCGGCGGTGATGCGGTCGCGACCGAAACGCTCCCAGTCCATGTATGGTGTCGGCGGATTCGTAGTTAGACGACTTGGAAGTGTCCTAAGATTTTGGCAGGGGCGGCTTCTTGTCATCAAGCTTCTGAGGAACGGGGTCCTTATCCTTTAAGAGCGACGGTCCACTCCGGAGGGGGGTACATGTATGGTGTCGCCGGATATTTTGACGTCGTAGAGGAACGGGGTCCTTAGCCTTTGAGTCGTTAACCTTCGTCAATAGGTAATCTATGTTCCGCGTCAGTTCAACCTGAACTTCACTAACCCGCCAACCCACCGAAAATGATTCTTATAGTTCCATCCCGATTTTCACCGGCCAAGGTATTCCATCCCGAGAAAGTTCCGCATCAGCTGGAAGAACCTACTTGACACCCCGAGCAGCCAACGGATGGATTCCAACGGTTGCCGAGTTTCTCTTCAGGTTCGATCCGAGTTCAGCGGCCGACTACTCCTACGACGCCTGGATTGCGGAACAGGTCGACCACGACCGCTTCAGCACCGAGGACGTAAGGGTCCTGAACCGCACCATGGCGGCTCGATCTCCGTATGCCGCCTGGAGCGGTTTAGTTGACCAGGCTTGCCTTGGCCTTGGCTATCGGCAATCGATCGCGGCTGGGACCTGTTCAGACTCGGCGACTTAGATTGGGAGCGTCACCCGTGGGCCTGTCGAGGCAGCACTTGCGGCCATGGTTGGCAAGAACCGGAACCTGGCCGTGGTCACGAAGATGCTGCACATGAAGAGGCCGAGGCTTATCCCGCTGTGCGACAGCTACGTTCAGCAGCAGGTGCTCGGCTGCGTTTCTGACGCAGGCCCACCCTGAGGCCCTGGCCTCTAGTGGGATGGACCTGATCGACCACCTAAGGGCTCAAGGGAAGCGGAACCTGGACGGTCTCTTGGCTGTCCAAGAGCACTTGGCTGCCCGTGGTGAGCGTTGTTGACCAACCGGTCCAGGACCGACTCGGCCAGCACCGCGTTGGCGAAGACCTCATACCAGTGCGCTTGAGTGGATTCGTCTCATCGGTGGTCGACTTGAAGCGGAAGAGTGGACGTTTTCGGGCGGAATGCTCACGCCGGGCTTCGACTTGACTCCCTGGAGCGTGTGCTGACCGACACTAGGGTCAGACTGCTGGATAGTTGCCCAGAACGGTCCCGATGTTGGCGAGCCAAGCCCGGGCCTCAACGACATCCGCAGGGGCCATCTGGGCGCACTCGTACCGAACTCGCCTGGACTTGAGCAGCAGATGCTCAAAATCCATTGAGGACCGCCCGATAGCACGCATGTAGGAACTTGACGCGGGCGGCGTGCCCCGCCGAATGAACGTTACTATCGGCGGCTTTCGCCTCAACCAAGTGCACGGCCGCATAGAAGAGCGTGATGACCTCCCAGTCTGCGGCCCACCTGCTTGCTGTGAGCAACCGGGTAACTGCCTCGTTATGACGTGCCTGTTTGAGATGCCGCGGCTCAGAAGACATGCCTCAAGCCCGAGCGAAATCCCGCAGGAGGGTGCGGTCCTCAGGGCCAGGACGCCCTGTGGAAACCCAGAGGTCGTGTTCCACGAAACCGGCCTGGTCCCACACCCGATGAAGGGCTTCGAGAACCTTGTGATCTACCGCAGAGGACGTGCGCCCCACGACAACCCACAAACGCAATAAGGCACCGTCCCAGGAAGTGTAGACCTCCAGCACTTCCGGGACTCCCTGAAGCTCAGTCACGACTCGCTCCTTGGTTCCAGTCTCCGCAGTCAAGGTGGCCACCAGCGTCTCCCCCGCTGAATACCATCCATGCCCTGCCGGTGCCCAGACGCGCACCTTCGTCCCGGCGAGTTGCGGACCGGATGCGCGCGTGATCACTCCCGGGTATCCTCTGGGAACGTCTAGCGCTATCCATTCTCCCTCAGGTTCGGGCGATTCAAACTCTATGCGAAAGTCCCGGTCAAGAAAACGGACCGCCCTACCCCTCCGAAGGGCAGTGGCCATCATTTCTCGGAGTCCCCTTTCCGCTTCAAGGCTTCGCCGAGCTCCTCGTGCAATCGGCGAGCTTGCGCAATCGGGAGTATACTTGCGCAGCAACTTGCGCCAGGACTGTCTTTGCGCTCTTGTCTATATCAAAGACCTGGAGGAAGGTCAACAGGGCGTGGGAGTCAGTCACTAGGAGCTTCGTGTCCTCCGCGAAGACCCCCACCGCCTTGGGAACTTGAATCTTCATTACCATCCCGTCGTCTGCCGCTTTTCCGCCGGCTCCACGGGTTCTCGGCACCACCGTCACACCCCCAACAGTTCTTGTTGGTAAGTACTCCTTGGATACCCCTAAATTCCCTTCTGGCGCTCTAGAGCAACCTCTGGTTCTGCCAGGCTGACACTGCGGTAGAGCATGTTGAGTCCTCTCGCCGCAAGACGTTCTGTTATGCGCGCTCACACGCACGTCTGTTTGCGCTCACCAAAGATGAGGTGGCCGACCCATTTGCATCCGCGGAGCGCACTCTGGATCGCCCCGGCGGCGGTGGACTACGTGCGCCGGAACCCAGAGACCGCGTCGGAGGTGCGGAGCGGCCAGTCCATCTTTGTCTCCAAGATACCCTACGACCCGGTGGCCTACCTCGAGGAGACCGACCCCAGGATGAAGCGCTACCACGCGTGCCATCGAGGCGCCTCCGGCGGGTCGCTCGCGGGGCTGTGCCCAGCCGGCGTTTCAACGCCGCGGCGCGCCAACACAGAGACGGCGCAGAGCCCGTGTGCTGCTTGCCATTGTTGACCGTTTTCAGTAGATACACGCGTCGAGAAGCGCGAGCGCTTCCTGCAAGACCTGCTCCGGTGCCCTTCCGATGCGCTTGGCCCTCCTTGGAACGGAAGTCAATTGACTTGACCTGCTCGACCCTGACGAAACCAGCTACGTCTTGTTCTCTGGAATCGGCACGTGGAAAGGGTAGTCGCGGCGCGGGCTGGTGAGCTGACGACCAGGGCCGGCCGACGCCCCCGTTGCTCGTGGCCGGACCGAGGATAGAGCGTTGCGGCGACAAAGTCCCCCTTTCGGGGGACATACTCCGCCAACTACCAGACCTCCCTGCCCACCGGAGGCCCCCACTCGAGTTCCTACGACTGGGCCTCTCCCTACGTCGTCGTCCAGCTCTTCACAGAACTCACCGACTACGTCTCGGTCCGGGAAAGCCTTACAGCAAGCAGCGGTGGGCGTGTCGCCCGACGCGGGCTCACCCGGCCATTCCCAATGCCCGCCCGAGTTGGTAGACCGCCGTGGCCATTCCCAGCCCCAGCACCAGGCTGTAGCCGGCGGCCAGGGCCGGCCACTTCCACGAGCCCGTCTCCTTGCGGATGGCGGCCACGGTGGCCAGGCACGGGGAATAGAGCAAGGCCAGGACCATGAACGACAGGGCCGTGAGCGGGGTGAAGTGGGCGGCCAGCAGGGCCGGCAGGGCCTGCTCCCCGGCGCCGTGGACCAGGCCAAGGGTCGCCACTACGAACTCCTTGGCGGCGAAACCGAAGACGAGCGCGGCCCCCGTCTCCCAGTTTCCCAGGCCAGCGGGGCGAAGCACCGCGGCCACGGCCGCGCCCAGCCGGCCAAGCAGGCTGTCGCGGCTGGCGTAGGCCACGCCCCAAGGGAGGCTCCCCAAGGCCCACATGACCACCACGCCCGCGGCGATGATGGTGCCGGCCTTGCGGATGAACAGCCAGGCCTGCCACCAGGCCTGCCGGAGGACGCCCCGCCAGGATGGCCAGCGGTAGGACGGCAGTTCCATGAGGAAGTCCGCGCTCTCGCCAGGCATGATCCGGGCGGTGATAAGCTTGGCCATGGCCGCGGCCATGACGACGCCGAGCAGATAGACCGAGAAGACCACCAGCCCCTGCCTTGCGCCGAAGAAGGCCCCGGCGAAGAGCGTGTAGACCGGCAGCCTGCCCGAGCAGGACATGAACGGGCTGACGAGGATGGTCACCAGCCGGTCGCGCCGGTTCTCCAGGGTCCGGGCGGCCAGGATGGCCGGAACGTTACAGCCGAAGCCCAGAACCAGCGGGATAAAGGCCTTGCCCCCCAGGCCCAGGGCCCGCATGAACCGGTCGCTCACGCAGGAGGCCCGGGCCATGTAGCCGGTCTCCTCCAGCACGGCCAGGGCCAGGAAGAGTGCGAACACGAGAGGCAGGAAGACCAGCACCGAGCCCATCCCAGGCACCAGGCCGTCGACCACGAACGACCGGACCAGGTCCGGCGCGCCGGTGGTCTCGGCCAGTGACTCGACCAGCCGCCCGGCGACGGACAGAAGGCGGCTGACCAGGGTGATAAGGGGCGTCCCCACGGAGAAGGTGAACTTGAAGACCGCCCACATGACGGCAAGGAGGATGGCCACCCCGCCAAAGCGGTGGGTCACCACCCGGTCGACGAGGTCGGTGGCGCGACGGCGCCCGGGAGCGGCGGAGCGGGCCGGACCCAGACATCCCCGCGCCAGCCTGGCCGCCAGCTCGAAACGCTTGGCCGCCATCGCGGGTAGGTGGCCCTCGGCCTCAAGCCGGCGGACAGCCTGCCGGCGAGCCCCGGGATCGGCCGCCGCCTCGGTCGCCAGGGCCGCCTCGAGCTCGGACCCGTAGTCGACCCGGAAGGCCGGACCCGCCTGCCCGTCAGCCAGACCGGCGGCGGCCGCGAGAGCTTCATCCAGGCCCTCCCCGGTGAGGGCCACCGTCTGGACCACCGGCACCCCCCCGAGGCCGAGCGACAGGGCATCCGAGTCCGGAGAAAGGCCGAGAGCCCGGGCCTGGTCGATCTGGTTCAGGGCCACGACCAGGGGGAGACCGGCCTCCAGCAGGCGGATGGTCAGGTAGAGGTTGCGTTCCAGGTTCATGGCGTCGACGACGTTGAGCACAGCGCCGACCCGCCCGGAGAGAAGGTAATCGCGGGCGACCGCCTCGTCCTCGGAGTAGCCGTCGAAATCGTAGGCCGCCGGAAGATCGACCACGATGATCTCGTCGCGTGGTTCGCGGCCAAGACCGCGCGCTGGGAGCGCGCTCGCGGCGGTCACCCGCGGCGCCGGCGCCCGCCGCGCCAGGGCCCTCCCCTCCACGCACTCCACCGTGACCCCGGGCCGGTTCCCCGTGTCGCGCCGCTCGCCCGTGAGGGCGTTGAAGATGGTCGTCTTCCCGCTGTTAGGATTACCCACCAAGGCGATGATCCTGGCTGCCGGGTTAGGCGAGACTAACTTCGTAAGCGCGGAAAAAGACCCCACTAGTCGGCCTCCTCCCTGAGCCGGATCTTCAAGGCCAGGCCCCGCCCGACGGCCAGACGCGTGGAGCCCGAGTCCGTGGCCAGGATCACCGGCCCGAAGCGGTCGTTCTTGACGACGCGCACGCACCGGCCCGGAGCCAGACCCAGAGCCAGCAGCCGCGCTGTCGCGCCGCGGCCGCCCGTCACGGCGACGACGACGGCCTGTCGCCCCGCTCCCAGGTCGGACAGACACAGGATGTCTTGACGCCCCACGGCTTCCCCCACCCCGATCATTGGCGGTGATAGCTCTCGAGAAAGGCCACCAGGCGCTCCAGAGTGTCCGCGGTTATGGAGTGCTCCAGCCGGCAGGCCTCGGTGTCGGCTGCCCCCGGCGCGACGCGGAGAACGTCGACCAGGAAGGCCCGTAGGACCCGGTGGCTGCGGTCAACCCGCAGAGCGTGCTCGCGGCCGGCGACGGTAAGGAAGACCCGGCCGTAGGGTTCCTGGCGGACCAGCCCGCTCGCCCGCAGACCGGCCAGGGCTTGGGCCACGCTGGCTTTGGCGATGCCCATCCGGGAGGCGATGTCCGTCACCCGGGCGGGGTCCCCCTCGTCACCCAGGTCGAGAATGGCTTCCAGGTAGTTCTCCATGGCCGGCGATACCTCAGGCTGACGCGACAAGGTCTTCGGCCCTCCTGAAGTTAGTATAACCTAACAAGCCTTTGATTTCAAGCCCACCATGTTCGATTTTAAAACCGACGCCGGACAAATACGGGCTTCCTCATTGACAACCTAGGGGAGTCGTGGTAGCTTCGCTAGTGGGTGTATACCCGATACTACACTCATACACTATCCCTAGGAGATGACCCGCTCATGTCCGATTCAGGAGCCCCGGTCGAACCTGGCCGCCGGGACGGGGCCGGCAGCCACGCCGCCGCTATCCCGAAGCTTCCCCAACCGGAGCACAGCGCCATCCGCCACGTGGTCGCGGTGATGAGTGGCAAGGGCGGCGTGGGAAAGTCGACCGTGTCCGCCCTCCTCGCTGCCACCTTGGCCCGGGCGGGCCACCGCGTGGGCGTCCTGGACGCCGACGTCACCGGGCCGAGCATCCCGAGGCTCCTCGGGGTCACCGGAAAGCCGGAGAACATCGGGCTCGGCCTCCTCCCACCGGAGAGCGCGACCGGTATCCGGGTGATGTCCTTGAATCTCCTGCTCGACCGGGCGGACGACCCCGTCATCTGGAGAGGCCCGCTCGTGTCCGCGGCGGTCAAGCAGTTCTGGACCGACGTCGTCTGGGGCGACCTCGACTACCTCGTCGTGGACCTGCCCCCGGGGACGGGGGACTCGCCTTTGACCGCGCTTCAGTCTCTCCCCGTCGACGGCATCATCATCGTCTCCTCACCCCAGGACCTGGCGGCCATGGTCGTCAGAAAGGCCGTGAAGATGGCCAGGATGCTTGGAGTGCCCATCCTTGGCCTCGTCGAGAACATGACTTTCGTTCGCTGCCCCCATTGCGGCGAAGAGATCCGCGTGTTCGGTCGCAGCCGGGCCGAGGACATCTGCCGCGATACCGGCATCAAGCTCCTCGGCTCGCTCCCCCTCGACCCGTCCATCAGCGAACTGGGCGACCGCGGGGAGATCGAAAGCTACGAGACGTCCATCTTCGAGACGGTGCCCGACCTGGTCGCCCGGGTCGCGGCCAAGGCCGCCCCCACACCCGGGGCGGCCCCGAACGGACCGGAAGGAGGGAAAACGCAATGAGGATAGCCGTCGCTGCCCAGGGACCGGACCTAGAATCCCCGGTCGACCAGAGATTCGGGCGTTGCGCCTATTTTGTGTTGATGGACCCCACGACCAAGGAATACGAGGCCGTTCCGAACGAGGCCGCCGGGGCCATGCAGGGCGCCGGGACCCGGGCCGCCCAGACGCTGGGGTCCAAAGACGTGGATGTCCTGCTGGTGGGGAACATCGGCCCGAACCCCTTGGTCGCCCTGCGGGCCGCCGGGATTAAGATCTACACCGGGATCAGCGGGACCGTCGCCGACTCGGTCTACGCGTTCCTCGCCGGGCGGCTGGCCGAGGTCTCCGTCGCCACGGTCCCGACTCACGCCGGTCTGCGGAATAGCTTCAAAAGGACCACCTAGGGAGGTCACCTTCATGAAGATCGCTGTTGCCACTGAGGGAGGCGCGGTTGCGGCGCACTTCGGTCACTGTTCCGAGTACACCCTGGTCGACGTCCGCGACGGCCGACTGGCCGGGCAACTTCTTCTGCCTAACCCGGGTCACCAGCCTGGTTTTCTGCCCGGCTACCTGGCCGAGAAAGGCGTGCAGGTCATCATCGCCGGCGGCATGGGCGGCCGGGCTCAACAGCTCTTCACCGACCGCGGCATCTGGACGGTGGTCGGAGTGTCCGGGCCGGTGGAGGAGATCGTGCGGGCCTACCTCGCCGGGACGCTCGAGGAGGGCGAAAGCCTGTGCGACCATGACCGCCCCGGCCACGTCAAGCTCTGCACCGATGGTGGCTGCGACGGATAGCGGAAAGGAGGCATGGAGGATGCCGAGAGGAGACGGAACGGGTCCCGACGGCTCCGGGCCGATGTCCGGCCGGGCAGCCGGTATCTGTGCCGGCAACTGCACCCCGGGCTACGCGAACCGCAATCCGAGGTACCGCGGGCCGCGAGGCGGCGGCGCCTGGGGCAGGGGAGGCCAAGGCCGCGGCGCCATGGGCCTGGCGGCCGTGGAAGCACGGCTCGGGCGTCTCGCCGACGCCGCTAAAGACGACGGCGGCAACGACGGACCTTGATCATCTCCGTGGCCAGCGGCAAGGGCGGTACCGGGAAAACGACGGTCGCGACGAATCTCGCGCTCGTCGTGTCGCAGTGGGAGAAGACCGAGCTGATAGACGCCGACGTCGAAGAACCCAACGCCCATCTCTTCCTCCGGCCCCTCATCAGTGAGCGGGAGGACGTGACCGTGCCCGTGCCCGAGATCGACAAGGCCCGCTGCGACTACTGCGCGCGCTGCGCCGAAGTCTGCGCGTGGGGCGCTATCACCGTGATCCGGGACGCGGCCATCGTCTTTCCCGAACTCTGCCACGGCTGCGGCGGCTGCGCCCTCCTCTGCCCCCGGAAAGCCATAACCGAGAAGCCCCGGACCATCGGGGTCGTCGAGCGCGGCCGGGCCCGGGGCATCGTCTTCGCCCACGGACGGCTCAACCCGGGCGAGGCCCTGACCGTGCCGCTCAGCCGCTCCGTCCGGCGGGACGCCGCCACCCCGGGGCGGGTAGTCATCATCGACGCCCCGCCCGGCACGGCCTGCCCGGCCGTCGAGGCCGTCAAGGACACCGACTTCACCATCCTGGTGACCGAGCCCACGCCCTTCGGCCTCAACGACCTAGCCCTGGCCGTGGAGATGACGAGGAAGCTGGGTCTAAGGACCGGCGTGGTCATAAACCGCTCGGACCTGGGGGACGACCGCGTCGATCGCTATTGCGAGCGGGAGAACCTTCTCATCCTGGCCCGTTTCCCGAACGACCTGAAACTCGCCCGGGCCTACGCGCGCGGCGTCCCGGCCGTCCTGGCTTCGCCCCGGTGGAAGCGGCGCTTCGAGGCGCTGGCCGAGCAGGTCATCAGCCTGGCGAAAGGGGCGGCCTAGCGTGGAACGGCCTGGCGTGCGGGAGATCGCGGTCGTCAGCGGAAAGGGCGGCACGGGCAAGACCATCCTCGCCGGGGCTCTCGCGGTCCTGGCCGGCAGGGCCGCGGATGGCGGCGCCGTCTTCGCTGACTGCGACGTGGACGCGGCCAACCTCGCCCTAATCCTGCGCCCCAGCTTGCGGGAAGAGCACGTCTTCACCGGGCCCCGCCGAGCCGTGATCGACCCCGGCCTATGTACCGGCTGCGGCGCCTGCGCCGCGGCCTGCCGGAGTGGGACCCTCGCCGATCCCGACGGCGGCGGCGCCTCCTCCGCGAGTGAGTCCGATGCGGCCCGGCCTCCGGTTGTGGACGCGCTCTCCTGCGAAGGCTGCGGCATCTGTAGCCACGTCTGCCCGGCCGGGGCCGTCCGGATGGAGGAAATCCCCGGCGGGAAGTGGTTCATCTCCGACACGCCCCACGGACCCCTCGTCCACGCCCGCCTGGAGCCGGGCGGGGAGAACTCGGGTAAGCTGGCCACCATCGTGCGGAACAAGGCCCGGGAGGAGGCGGCCGCCCAGGGCCGGCGTCTCATCCTCATCGACGGTCCGCCCGGCATCGGCTGCCCGGCGCTAGCTACCCTGGCCGGCGCCGACGTGGCCTTAGTCGTCACGGAGCCCACGGTGGCCGCCATTCACGACCTGGAGCGGGTCTTGGTCGTATGCCGCCACTTCAGGGTCCGGACCGTCGTCGCCCTAAACCGCTGCGACCTCGACGAGGACAACTCCCGCCGCATCGAGGAGCATTGCGCCGCGTCGGGGGCCGAGGTCGTGGCCAGACTACCCTACGACCCCGCCGTCGTCCGGGCCGTCGTCAGCGGGGTAACGGTCGTCGAGCACTCCACCGGGGAGTTCGCCCGCCGCATCCGGCGTTTGTGGGACCGCCTGTCTGACCTGGTCCGGGAAGGCTCGGGCGAGCCCGCCAGAGGACCCGGCGCATCGGACGAGAATGTGGTCCGCGGAAGTAGGAGGTGACAGGGTGCCCCGCCCGCCGAAGCCGCGTCTCGTGGAGTTTTTGCCCAACGTCACCTACTTCAAGCCCGCCGGGGTGCCCATGGCCACCCTCGACGAGGTCTGCCTGGGCGTGGACGAGCTCGAGGCTCTCCGCTTGAAGGATCTCGAGGGGCTCGACCAGGAGGAGTGCGCGGGCCGGATGAACCTGGCCCAGAGCACGTTCCAGCGGCTTCTGACCTCCGCCCGGGAGAAGCTTACCCGGGGCATCGTCGAGGGCAAGGCCATCCGGATCGAGGGCGGCCCCTACCAACTCGTCACCCGCACCTTCGTCTGCCCCAAATGCGGCCGGCGCTCGCGTCGCGAGACCGGCTGCCCGGCGACGGAAGCGGCAGAAGCACCAGCGGAGCCCGCAGCCGCCATCAGCTGCCCGTCTTGCGGGAGCACCGGCCTTCAGCCCCGGTGGCCGGTCCGGCTCGAGACCTGACCACCTGACCACCGTAACGCTCCGATTTATCCCGGCGGCCCCGCTGACCCCCGTCGCCCCCGTCGCGTTCGGGAGCAGCATTGCCGCCAGCGCGGGAGCCCGTGACGGCGTTCCATCTCTGCGTGCGCCACCCTCCTTCCTCGGCCGCCCGCCGAAGAGCTTCGCCAGCCGTCGCCGCCAGGAGTCTAGGAATGAGCAGGGCCCACCACAGGCCGGAGCCAGTCAGGATGAGCGCACCCGCCTGTGGCGGGCTCCGCTCCCTACCCGGTCGATGACCCGGCAGCCATGTCCGCCCGGATGAAGCAGGTGGCGCGTTTCCTGGGCGCAGACCTGGCCGGGGTTTGCCGGGTCGACCGCCGCTGGGTCTATTCGGAGTGGCTCGACTTCCGGTGTGGCCTGGACGCAAGCGGCGCTCCACCCGCACGGGACCCTGGCGCGGTCTCCGGCCGCCCGGTCGCGGCGTGCCCCTCGTCACCTATGCCGCAGGCGTATCACCGACGCTCGCCCCGCAGGCGGCGTGGAGGTGGTCAGGTTCCTGACCACGGCCACGGGAGCCTACGAGCGGGTCTCGACCTCTACGAGGCGGCCATGGCTGAGGCGATGGCCGAAGCCAAGGCCGAGGGCGTGGAGGCCGTGGTCTTCGGAGACCTCTTCCTGGCCGACATCCGCACCTACCGCGAGCGCCAGTTGGCCCGGGCGGGCTGCGGGCGCTCTTCCCCCTTTGGGGCCGGGACACCGCCGCTGCTGCTCATAGCGGTAGTCCCGGGCGGTTAGCTGCGGCGCCGCCCCGGAGGCCGCATCTCGTCTCCTAGTGCCCGAGCGTCTTCCGCCAGATGCCGGGCCTTGCCCAGGAGGTGGCTGAGCCGCTCCAGGCCGGCCGCGGTGCGCTCCTCGCCTTCGCGCCGGACGACCGTCGCGCGTTCGAGACCGCGTGCCCGAGACTCCAGCGTGGCCTCGAACCGCCGTTGGAGCGAGGCCTTAACCTCGCGCCCGGCGTCCTCCAGCCGGACGAGCACGTCGTAGCGCACCCGCCCACAGTTGCGGTCAACCTCCTCGGCCACGCCACGGGCGAGGTCACGTCTGAGCCGCCCCAGAACTACGACCCGGGGCAGGATGGCCGAGAAGGAGAGCAGGTTCAACTCGGGCATGAAGGGCTTGGCGATGTCGCCGGTGAGGTACCAGAGGCGCGTTTCCGCCGCGAGCCGGCCGCTTTCCGCCACCGGGGGCAGCTTGACGCGAAGGATTTCGGATGCCCGCACGCGCACGTCGTCCAGAAGGGCTGAAGTCTCCGCCTCCAAACGCTCGCCCAGAGCCCGCAGGCGCTCGTCGAGTTTGGCCTCCAGGTCTCGGCGCCACGTCTCGAAATCGGCCACGAGGAGCCGGGAACGCAGCTCCCCCAATTGACGGGTGAGTTCGGCCACGGGGAGGTCGACCTTGGAGTCGAGGAAGGCCTCAACCGGCTGGCCGAGGGACGCCGTCTCCCGCTCCCGGAAGCCGTCCACTTCCTCATCCAGGAGCCGTTGGAGCTGCTGCAACTCGCCGTCGAGCACGAAGAGGACTTCGCGGTGTCTGGCCCGGCCCCGTTCCAGGGTGGCGGCCAGCGCGTCCGAGGCCTTGCCGAGTTCGGCCAGGGGCAGGCGGAGGGTGGCTTCCTCGGTGGCCAGCTGGTTCTCCAGTTCGCGGGCCAGGCGCAACCCCCGCCGGGCCGCGGCTCGGGCGACGGCCTCGGTCTTGGAGCGGGCGATGAAGCGGCCCAGCTCGGCCTCGAAGGCGGGCAGGCCACTCTCGCGCAGGCGCTCCGCTTCGCCCGCGAGCTTGGCCTCCAGCGCGAGCTTGGCTGACACCGGCAGAAGGCGCGCGGCCGTCGCTCCCCGTTCGCCAAGGTGGGCGTCCCGCTGGGTCTCCAGGTGGGCAGGACGGCCTTGGTCCAGGTGACTATCAAGAAACTCGCGTGTGAATTCCAGGGCCTCGTTCCTTTCCCCGGCTGTGGCGTAGTCGACCTTATTGAGGAGAAAGAAGAGGCGGTCGAGGTAGCCGCGAGCTTGTTCAATGAAGTCGCTCTCCACCTCGCTGACCGGCGGGTCGATGCCGAAGACGAGGACGGCGGCGTCGGCCCGGGAGAGGTAGTCGTAGGCGGCTCGGGTGTTGTGGGTGTGGGTGGAGCCGATGCCGGGCGTGTCGGTGATGACGAGCCCACCGCCCAGCAGGGGGTTGGGTAGCTCCACCTCCACGCGGGCCACGCGCTTGTGGTTTCCGGGGTTGTGTTTCTCCGTGCAGTAGAGGGCGAGGTCGTCCACGGCCGCGGTTTCGCGGCGGCCGTCCTCGAAAACCACTTCCGCGCGCCGGGCGGAGCCGTGCCGCACCTCGGTGGCGACTGAGGTGAGAGGGAGAATCCCGGTGGGCAGGACGGGCTCGCCCAGCAGAGCGTTGATCAGGGTGGACTTGCCTCGTTTGAACTGCCCCATCACGGCCAGGTGAAAGCGGTTCTCGCGCAGGCGGGCCAGGGCCTCCTCAGCTTCGGCGGCCAGGGCGGCCAAATCCGCGGCCCGGGCCAGGTCCCGGAGCTTCACCAGGACCTGGTCAGCCGCGTCGCGCTTCTTGCCCAATTCGTCAACCGGCGGCACCCATGACCACCTCCGGCCCACTCAAAGCTGGCGGGCTCTGTTGCGTGCCTTTAATCTAGTCCTTGCCCACAGCCGGCTCGTAGGCTACATCGGCTTCGGCCACACCGGGCTCGAGGGTGCCCAGCCCGCGGGCGCCGGCCTTAACCGCCTCCACTCCAGACGCGGCCAGCGCCACGACCGCCTTGGGGTAGAACCACTTCTGGGCCACGAAGGTGGGCAGGACAGCCGTGAGGATGACCACGGCGACCAAGGCCGAGAACTGCCCCCGGTCGATTATCCCCGCCGAAAAGCCATACATCGAGGATATCGTCCCGAAGGTGAGGCCGGTGCTCATGAGCAGAGTCGTGAACGTGGCGTCAGCCGGGACGAAGCGGTGGGCGAAGGGATAGACCCCCCCGGTCTTGGCGGCCAGTTTCACACCAAGCAGGGCCAGCAGGGGAACGATGCCGGCGACCAGATAAGGCAAGGAGACGTTGAAGCCGGCCCGGATGAAGAAGGCCGGGGTGAGGATGGCGAAAGCCAGAGAACGGAGGCGCTTCTGGACCTCGGGGTAGCGCGTGAACAACCCGGAGAGGGCCAGGCCGAAGACAAAGACCGGCAAGACGGCGTGGCTCCCGCCGAAGGCGCCGAGAAGCATGAAAAAGAAGAGCGCCACGAGCACGAACTTGATCTCGGGCTCCACCACTTTGTCGCCGTAGCGCCCAAAGAGGTGGTGGGCTAGACGCGGCCCGAGGGCTATCGCCAAGACGGACAGGGCCACGAAAACGACCGTTTTCCAGGTGAAGGCGGAGAAGAGGAGGCTCAGGGCCAAGGCCGTCCCGAAGTCCGTGACGAAGCAGGCGGCCATGATCAGTTGGCCGATGGCGGTGGCGGTGAGCCCCGTTTCCACCAGGACCGCGTAAACGACGGCCAGCGACGTGGTGGAGAGCGCCACGCCGGCGATGAGGCTGGCCGGGACGGTCCAGTGGAGGACAAAGCGGGCGAAGGGCCCGGCGGTGGCGAAAGGCACGAGGAAGGAGAAGCCGCCGATGAGCAGGCTCTCCTTGAGCTTCGACCGCATGGCCTCCGCGTTGACCTCCGCGCCGGCCAGGAAGGTGAGAACGATGGAGCCGAGACCGGCCAGGAACTCCAGCCACGGCGTGGAGTGCAGGCCCAGGAAGTTGCCCGCGAAGAGCCCCACCAGGATTTCGATGATTGAAATCGACACAGCCAACTCGACCGAGATGAGGCCCGCCGCCAGAACGAGCGCGGCCAGGACAAAAGAGTAAGCGGCATCAGACACGACCTTCGGCCTCCTACCGGTTAGGTGTGTTTTCAATCTGTGTTGTCTGTCTGCTGGAAAGGACAGCCGCCTCGCGGCGGCTCCTGCCCGGTAGGGGTCATCAGTTGCGAACGCAGCGGCTCGGGTGAACCCCATCACCCTCGACCGGCTATCCCTCCTTCCTAGGGGGTTACTTCCCTACGGTGTTGCCTCGGCCGATTGGGCGCGGACCACCCAGAGCATAATCAGGGCGCCCAAGGCCCCCAGCACGGCGCAATAGCCGAAGCCGGCGGCCGGGGAGACTTTGGCCCAGAGCAAGCCCACCACCACGCTGGCCACGAAGTCACCCACGCCGTTGACCGTAGCCAGGAAGCCGTAGCCGGTGCCCCGGATCTCGGGTGGCACCAGTTCCGCCGTGAGCGCGCCCTCCAGAGCCTCCTCAATGGATAGGTAGGCCCCAGCCAGGACAAAGAGGCCCGCCAACATCCAAAGGGACGGCCGCGCGTAGATCCAGCCCACGGCCATGAGGGCGAAGAGCCCGTAACCAACGGCCAGCAGGCGCCCCTTGCCCAGCTTGTCACCAAGAACCCCGGCGGGGTAAGAGAGGGCGGCGTAAACCCCGTTGTGGAGTGCGTAGAGCAGAATGGCGGCCGCCCCCGCCTTGATGGCTCCCAGGGAGGGCGTGAGCACCTGGACGGCCCGCAGGATGAGCAGAGAGTGGGCGATGTCGCCGATGCCGAAGACGCCCACGGCCACAAGAAACCGCCGAAAGGCGGGCGGCAGGGCGCGCGCGCTCTCCCAGAAGCGAAGGCGCCGGACGGGGCCGGCCACCGCCGGTTCCCGGACGCCCCAGGCAAAGGCCGCCACCGCCAGGAGGCTCGGGACAAGCGAGACCAAGAAGATGCTCCGGAAACCCATGACCAGCAGCAGCCCAGACGCCAGGAGCGGACCGACCACCGCGCCGGCGCTGTCCATGGCTCGGTGGAAGCCGAAGGCCCGGCCGTAGTAACGCTCGGGGACCGCCGCAGCGAGCAGCGCGTCGCGCGGCGGGTTGCGCAGGCCGCGACCGATCCAGGCGACCACGCGGATGGCCAGGACCTGCGGCCAGGTGGCCGCCTAGAGGAGCAGGCCCATCGCCGCGGTGAAGAGGTAGCCAATGAGGGCGGCCGGTTTGCGCCGGCCGACCCGGTCGGTGTACCAACCCGAGAAGAGCTTCACGGCGCTGGCCGCCACGTCGGACACGCCTTCCACGATACCCAGGGCCGCCGGGCTGGCGCCGATGGCCCCCAGCAGGGTCGGCAGCAGCGAGGTGGCCATCTCATGCCCGGCGTCGCTCAGGAAGCTGGTGAGGCCCATGGCGAACACATTCCGGCTGAGCCAGCGTTCCCGAGCGCGCGGAAGCGGTCCGGAAGACGCGCTTGTGATTTCGCGGTCGCCTGGCGTCATAAGTTTTTCGCCTCCCGGTAGAGCGTTGGTAAACGATGGCCCGGAAGAACACGGGCAAGAAAACGAACGCCAAACAAAAACCAAAGCTCCTACAACCCGTGGCTACGGTGTTGTAGGAGCTATTAGCGCGGAGACCTGCCCTAGCCGCGCGCTGAGCCACACTTACCGGGGCGAGCTCCATCGGCCCCGATGTTTGCAGTATACGGATACCAGCGCGAGAGCGCAACAGGAACGTGCGGCACCGCGACCGCGCACTGTATAATCGCCGCAGAGGCATACAAGGCGATGGGGCTCGCCGAAAGGCTCTTTCCGGGCTGATGGCTCCTGTGGGGCGAGCCTTCACTGCCGCCCCGGACGGTGCTGGGCGACCGAGGCGAAGGTCAGACGCTCTGTGGCTATGCCCCGCCCTTCCCCAATTGACAAGCCGGGGGCAGCCCTCAGGCCGCCCCCGGCTCACTCTCACTCCATGCGCTTGAAACGCCGGCGCCTGCCGCCCCGCCACCCTACGCCACCCTCGGCCTCGGCAGCAGCCCGGCCTTCTCGACAATCTCCGGCACGATCGACTCCCAGGCGATGGCCATGATGTGGACGCCCTTGACGCCCTTGATCTCCCTGAAGGCCTGGATCATCTCCTCGGCCACCTTCACGCCCTCGGCCTTCTGGTCCGAGGCCCCGGCCACGCGCTTGATGAGCTCGTCCGGCACCCGCATCCCCGGCACCGTCTGGATGTACTGCAGGGCCTTCGCGCTCTTGGCCGGGGTGATGCCGGCCAGGATGTAGACCTTCTCGTCCAGGCCCTCGTCGCACACCATCTTCATGAACTGCTCGAAGCGCTTGAGGTCGAAGATGCACTGGGTCTGGATGAACTCGGCCCCGGCCGCCACCTTCTTGGCCAGGCGCGTCGGGTATCGATGCTATCTCTCCCAAGTCCAGGAATGATTGGGAACCATGAAAGTAGCACCCGTGTGCCGTCAGAACAACGCCTGGTAGGGAGCAAACCGGAGGAGGCGTTGTTCTCAGGGTGGGTTTCACGGGAACCGTCTGCAACGTTTGCGAGACGCTCGGCGGCGGACTGACGCAGGTCCACCCGTCTACGGCCACGGATGCCACCTGCTCCATTGGGACCTTCCTCACTATGCAGTATTCTTGGGAGCTCAAGTGGAACGGGCCCTCAGGGTGGACGACCGTCAACTCGGGGAGCGGGCAGCAGTCGAACATCAATATGGACGAGTGGGGCAAAGTCCTCCACCCCGGGTTCGACGGGTCTCCAGGGCAATACCAGATTCGCTACACGCTGACCGCCTGGGTCCGCAAGCTTGACGGCCAGACCGGCGGATGTGTAGGGTACCCGTATGAGTACTGTACGATCAGCGGTCCTCAGCCGGCGCCCGTTCACTAGCCGTCCGAGGGAACGTCGTCCACAAGGGAGGAAACCTAGTGTGGCAGGTGCGCAATCCCCCTCCGCTGCCGGTTCGGTGATACCGATGCCGGCTACATAGAGTCAACCCGTAGAGCCCTTGGCGAGCTCGGGGCATGACACGAAGTACCTAGGTCACATCCGCTTGGGGGGCAGTTGCTTCGTCGTATCCGCTGGCGAAGACGGGCCGCACGGAGCCCGTCCACTAGGCTGCCCGAAGCGCGGCCTGGTCGTACTCCATGCGATCGTGCAACTCGCCTTGCAGCCCGGCGACACTCCCGCGTGGGCAGCGACCGAAATCCCCATGCTGCGGGGGCGGATCAACCCCGACCTCCCGCCCGAGACCTTCAACCCGACGCCCCTACGCCACCCTCGGCCTCGGCAGCAGCCCGGCCTTCTCGACAATCTCCGGCACGATCGACTCCCAGGCGATGGCCATGATGTGGACGCCCTTGACGCCCTTGATCTCCCTGAAGGCCTGGATCATCTCCACGGCCACCTTCACGCCCTCGGCCTTCTGGTCCGCGGCCCCGGCCACGCGCTTGATGAGTTCGTCCGGCACCCTCATCCCCGGCACCGTCTGCATGTACTGCAGGGCCTTCGCGCTCTTGGCCGGGGTGAGGCCGGCCAGGATGTAGACCTTCTCGTCCAGGCCCTCGTCGCGCACCATCTTCATGAACTGCTCGAAGCGATTGAGGTCGAAGACGCACTGGGTCTGGATGAACTCGGCCCCGGCCGCCACCTTCTTGGCCAGGCGCCTCACCCGGAACTCGAAGGGGTCGCCGAACGGGTTCTCGGCCGCCCCCACGAACATCCTGGGCTCGTCGCTCTTCATCTCCTGGCCGCACTGGAACTTCTTCTCGTCCCGCATCGCCCGCACCATCTGGACCATCTGGATGGAGTCGATGTCGTGGACGTTCCGCGCCCCCGGGTGGTTCCCGAAGGTCTGGTGGTCGCCGGTCAGGCAGACGAGGTTATGGATGCCGAGGCTGGCCGCCCCGAGGATGTCGGCCTGGATGGCGATGCGGTTCCTGTCGCGGGCCGTCATCTGCATGATGGGGTCGCCGCCGGCCTGCTTGACGTGCACCGCCGCCGCCATGGAGCAGAGGCGGACGATGGCCGTCTGGTTGTCGGTCAGGTTCTGACCGTCGGTGACGCCCTTCAGGAGTTCGGCGTACTCGATGATCTTCTCCGACTTCGAACTCTGCGGAGGCCCGATCTCGCCCGTCACGGCGAAGTGACCCGCCTTGAGCACCCGCTCGAGCCGGCTGCCGGTGGCGAACCGGCCGTTGCCGCCGGCCGGGGCCGTCCCGGCCGCCTTGGTCGCAGCTTCGGTCGTCATTCGATCATCGCCTCCAACTTGACGAACTTCCGCGGCCCGCCGTCGCGCGCCGTCCGCCAGTTCTTCGGCGGCTGGACCACGTCGAGGAGTTTGAGGCGCCCCAGGGCCTTGAGGCGGTCGTAGATGAGCTGCCAGGCGCAGCTTATCTCCTTGTTGATCTCGCAGTGCCCGTCCTGGCTCCCGCCGCACGGGCCGTTCAGGATGCTCTTGGAGCACCGGATGATGGGGCAGATGCCCCCGGTCAGGTGGAGGACGCAGTCGCCGCAGAAGCCGCAGCGCTCCTCCCAGAGGCCGGCCTTCACCATGCCCCCGCCGAACGTGGTGTTCAGGCCGGGAACGACCCACTTGTCGCTGTAGGCCTCCGCGATGAACTGCACCCCGACGCCGCAGCCGAGCGAGAGGATGATGTCGGCGTTCTTGGCCTTCTTGGCGAGTTCGACGACGTACTCCGGCTCGCACTGCCGGACGAGGGTCTGGGTGTCGATGGTCCCGGTGAGGCCCTCGATCTTCCACTGGATGCGGAGGGCGGAGGCCAGGATCTCGACCTCCTTCTCGCCGCCGGCCTGGCAGACCGTGACGCACTCGCCGCACCCGACGACCAGGACGTGCCGGCCGGCCTTGATCAGTTCGGCCACCTCGGCTATGGGTTTGGGCTCGGCTACGATCATCGCTGGTTCACCTCTCCCTGCGCTTTAGCCCGCGCGGCCATCGTCTCCGGCCGGATGGGGCTCGGACCGAGTTCCTCGATCCGTCGGGTCATCTCCAAGGCTATCTCGGCGAAACGCGTGCCCATGGCCGCCGAGAGGTTGTACATCTCCAGGCGTCCGCCGCCCAGGCCGACCTGGTCGAGGATCTTCTTGACCGCGGCCACTCGCCGCTTGGCCCGGAAGTTCCCCTTCAGGAAATGGCAGTCACCCTCCAGGCAGCCGGCCACGTACACGCCGTCCGCGCCCTCCTCGAAGGCCTTGAGGATGATGATCGAATCGACCTTCCCGGAGCAGGGCACCTCGATGACGCGGATGGTCGGCGGGTACTGGAGGCGCATCGACCCCGCCAGGTCCGCGGCCGAGTAGGCGCAGTAGTAGCAGCAGAACGCGACGATCTTCGGGACGAAACCCGCCTCCGCTTCCTCTGTTGTCACCGTGCTCACCTCCGTGCCCCTCCTAGTCAGTGGCGGCGGTCTCAGGGCACCGCCGCGAACAGCCCGTGGACCTTCTCCGTCATTGGGTCATGCGGCCGCCGAAGCGCCGACTGCATGCCGGCGACGTCAGGCACTGGGCTTCGCCTCCAACCTGCCGAGGGCCGGCCTAACGTCGATGAGGTGGCGCTTGAACCAGGCCGCGGTCTTGCCGAGACCCAGGGCCACCGCCGCGAGTTCGCTGAAAAAAAACACCGGGAGCAGCGGCTCGCCCGCCACCGCCGGCTTCTGCCGGGAGTCGAGGTTCATCATGCAGAGCGGACAGGCCGTCACGATGGCCTCCGCGCCGGCCATCTTGGCGGCCTCGGTGACGCGGCTGGTGAGGTCGATGACCAGGTCCTGTTCGGCCATGGACATGCTCTGACCGCAGCAGTCGGTCTTGTGGGACCAGCGGACCGGCTCGGCCCCCAGGGCGGCCATGAGGTTGTCCATGGCCACGGGGTGCTCGGGGTTCGGCTCGAAGGAGACGATCTTCGACGGCCGGGTCAGAAGGCAGCCGTAGTAGCAGGCCACCTTGAGCCCGCCCAGCGACCTCTTGACCAGGCCGCCAAGGCGCGCCAGTTCCTCGCGCCGGCCGAGGACGTCGAGGGGGTGCCGCACCGTCACGGCGCCGCCAAAGCCACGCCCGGTAATCTCCGCGATGTCCTGGTTAATCTCGCGGCCATGAGCGTCTCCGGACCGCACGGAGTGCTCCGCGATGCGGAAAGCGTTGTAGCAGGCGGCACAGGGAACCAGGATCTCGACCGGGGCGACCCCCGTTGCGCCGTCCTTCGCCGCCGCGCCCCACTTTTCGACCTGCTTCTCCGCGTTCACCAGGTTGCGGAGCGGCAGGGCCTCCGCCAGGAAGCGGCTCGTGGCGTGGGCCGGCGTGGCCCCGCAGCAGTTCCAGTCGTCCAGTTCCTCAAAGGCGAGGCCCAGGGCTTCCAGAAGCGCCTGGGTCGAGTCGTTGTACTCCTCGGCCGTGCTGTGGAGAGAGCAGCCGGGGAAGTAAAGATAGCGAGCCTTGGCGGCCACCGTCGTCGCGGCCGTCCCGACCGAGCTGGGCGTCGTCATTTCCCGGCGCCTCCCTTGGGAGCCCGTTCACGCGCCCGGCGGAAGATGGCCCGGATCTCGTCCTTGGCCCTGACGCCGTCGGGTATGATTCTCATCTTGCCGCGCAGGAACATCTTGAGACCCAGCCCCATGTTGGCCGGCAGGGAACTCGGGTTCCCCGCCACGTAAAGCGCAATAGACCCTAGCTCGTGGGCTCTTCCGAGCACGGCCACGGTCGTGAGGAAGGCCTTCTGGAAAGCCTTCACTCGTTTCCGACCGATGGGCGTACCGGAGGCCACGGCCAAGATCTTAAGCGTGTCCATGACCTGCGCCGGATCGACGTCGTTCGGACAGCGGTCGCGGCAGGTCTTGCAGCTCGCGCAGAGCCAGATGGCCCGCGACCGAAGGGCCTCGTCCTTGGCCCCCAACTGGACCAGGCGCACTATCTCGTGGCACTGGTAGTCCAGGACCGAGCTGACCGGACAACCGCTCGTGCATTTCTTACACTGGTAGCACCGGCTCACCATGCGCCCGGCGTGGGCCTCGACCTCCCGG
>Ga0315293_10001248_pt1 | contig 24682 bp, 20 predicted proteins | sample YL17G13_20_MG_FD_203071 | JGI IMG/M metagenome (GOLD analysis project Ga0315293, IMG submission 203071) | Sediment microbial communities from Yellowstone Lake, YNP, Wyoming, USA - YL17G13_20 | ecosystem: Environmental > Aquatic > Freshwater > Lake > Sediment | place: USA: Wyoming | collected...
CAGGGCATTAATCGCAGCCAAGCAATGTTCGACTGTTTCTATACTGACAGAACCCTTCCTTATCGTCGTGCGCCGACTCCGCTCGGCAAGATTGGGTGCAACCGCACTGATACGCACCGGCTCGGCAACATCGGTACGAACAAAGACCACACCGGTATCGGCTGGGCAGGGCCGAAATACAACCTTCGCTTCCTCGCCCCCAAACATACCTCTGCCGGATACCTTGGCTTCACTTTTTATCGTCTTTTGAAGTTTCAAGCCTCTCCAGCCTCGCACTGAGTTCCTTCAACTGCTCAGACATCTTCGGCAAACGTCTCGTCAGGCCAATTATCTTTAACGCTTCCCTGATATCGGTCGCCGGCGAACCGAAAATCCTTTGCTTTGCCGCTATGTCGCGGGTAACGCCGGACTGAGCACCTACTACTGCGGCGTCCGCTATTTCTATATTATCCACCAAGCCAACCTGGCCGGCCAACACGACGCCGTCGCCAAGTTTGCAACTGCCGGATATACCCACCTGTCCCGCTATCAGACAGCACTTGCCGATTATCACGTTATGAGCAATTTGCACAAGGTTATCAATTTTGGTACCGGCTCCGATTACGGTATTTCCAAACTTTGCCCTGTCGATAGAACAATTGGCTCCTATCTCGACAAAATCTTCAATGACCACTCCACCGTTGTGAGGGATGAGTCTATGTTTACCCTCGATAAAACAATAACCGAAACCAACTGAACCAATCGTGGTGTTGGCCTGAATTATGACATTGTTACCTAAACAGCAGTTGTGATAGACACAGACATTGCTGTCAAGTCGGCAGTTTCTACCGAGCTTCGAATTCTCGCCTATCCTGCATCCGGAGGCAATTATGCTGCCAGCGCCAATCTCAACATTATCATCAATCACAACATAAGGACCAATCGAAACGCCTTGGGCAATTTTAACGGCCTGTCCAATCTTCGCAGTCGGGTCAACCCCTTCGGTAACAGCTTTCAACTTAGGCGCAAAGATACTCAGAACCTCTATCAATGCCGCATTGACATCTTTGACAATCAACTGCGGCTTGGCCAGATTCTCGGTTGGAAAACCGACAATAACAGCGCCGGCACACGAGGTTTGAAGTTTCGGAATATGTTTTTGGTCTGTAACAAAAGTAATAGTCCCGCCATCAGCCTGGTCAATGGCACCAACAGCACTGACTTCCACCGAGCCATCACCAACCAACTGGGCACCAATACGCTTAGCCAACTGTGCAACAGTCAATACCACCATATCACCTGACGAACCAAGCCGCTCCTACTTTCCCGCCCCCGCATCCAGCCGAGCCAAAACTTCATCACTGATATCCTCACATCCGCTGCTGTAAAGCACCTTATGCGTGCTTATAACCGTCATAAGCTCGGTATAATTAGATGTTGGAAACTCGGGCTCATCCTTTTCAAGAACTATATCAATACCCTTTTCCTTCGCTACTTCAGCAACGATTTTCAAAACGTCCCTGTAGACCCCTTCAGTCCACTGCTGTTCTTTCAGCGCTGCCTGCTGTCTATAAAACTCCTGCTGAGCCTGCAGACCGGCTCGCGCCGTGAGAATCTGTTTTACGCGGGTCAGGTAGTCATCGCTGCCAGCCTTTAATGCCTTCAGTCCCGCCTCTTCAGCCTCGATACCTTTAGAAAGTTTCTCCATCTCCGCCTCGTCCCTGGTCTGCTGTGCAACGGCTGATTGCCTATACTTCTCATTCTTTTTGCAATCCCGAAAAACCCTGATAATACTCACAACGCCAACTTTTACCACGGGTTTCGAGGCAACCTTAGGGTTCCCAAATGCACATATTTTTGCGTTTGGGAAGCCTTTAAGACCAGCCCAGCAATACTGACTCATAAGTAAAGCAACAATAACCGCCAAACACACCAAAACTATCAATTTAATTTTCATATGAATTATCCTTCCTCGATTGAGACGATTCTCCCAATAACATTTGAACTACAGATTACGAGACCATCTGCAGAAACCGTCAAATAATCGGTGATCGATATCCAATTAAAACAGCCGTCCCACTGAGAAGCTGAAGACCTGGGTGTCATCGTCACTGTCTTTCATCAGCGGCACAGCAATCTCAAACCGCATCGGTACAGGTCCAAACCATTGTGGCAGCATAATCTGTATACCAGTGCCGACGGACGCACGGTAGTTGCCGGAGTCGATTATTCCGCTATCAATGAAGAAAAGTGCCGCAAGTTCTTTACCCACAAAAGGAACGACTAATTCACCACTGGCCAAAAAAGTCCAGTCGCTGCCTATCGGGTCTTTGTCCGGGCCACCCCTTGTGCTTACGCCGCGATAATCGAAGCCTCTGATGCTTTGGCTTCCGCCGGCATAAAACTTCTCAAAAGGCGGAGCATCACCCACCACTGTCGCTGCGTGCAGCCTGGTCGCAAGAACCGTCTTTCGCCCCGCCAGGTCTTCATAAACCGTATTATATTGTCGGTAAGTTCCGCTGACGATGCCAAAACTATGGTCGCCAAAAACCTGCTCATAGCCGGTATCGAAATGGGTGCCGGTGGTCGGATTAAACCTGTCGTCGGTAAGGTCCCTTGCTATGCTGAGCCTGACGCCGGCAATCCTGTTATTACCTTTAACATCCTTGATTTCCTTTGGCGCATCGCCGTCAACATCCTTAATATCAACATTTTCTGCCCTGAAACGGATGCCCCTGCTCCAGTGGTCCTTGTAACGCTTTTCAAATCCAACAATACCGCGGAGCCTCTGCTCATCATAGCTCTCTCTTTTCCACTTAAAGCTTTCGCCTGTCACGTCGAGTGTTATGGGCTTATCCCTGAAATAAGGGTCGGTGAAATTAATCGAATATCTGCTCAATTCCGTACCTGGCTCAAGCGCGATTCGCAGACTCTGTCCCGCCCCTTTGAAGGCCTTGCCCCTTATGAACTCGCCGAAATTTTCCGGCCAATCCTTAATGTCAAAGTTCCTTTGCTCGAAAACAAATTGTCCAATAACTCCGCTGTCAGAAGCTACGCCGGCACCGAGCATCACCATGCCGGTCTGGCCCTCGGTAATACTGACCTGTGCATCTTTCTGGCCGGCGACCTGACCGGCAGGTGTGATAGTCGCCCTTTCTGCCACTGTCATCTTTCGTACATACTTTTCCAGCTCACCGCTGCCGTCGCCGCGTGCTATATCAGCGTTATACCACTGACCGGGCTGAAAGTCATACTCATCCAGCACCCGCCGAACAACCCTGTCCTGGGTTTCCTCGTTGCCGCTTATGTCAACCCGGCCGATCCGAAAACGCTCGCCCTCCGTTATTGCAAAGTCGATGCCGACCCTGCTCTTGGAGATAAAGCCGCGGCTGTACTCAACCTTGGCGTCAATAAAACCGTTCTCACGATAAAGCCTAAGCAGCCTTTCAACTGCGGCGATAACTTTTCGCTCGTTATAGACCTGGCCCCGCTCTAATTTCAACTCCGCCTGCAATCGGCCCGCATCAAAATACTCATTGCCGGTAATCGTAATTTTCTCGATGCTATAAGCTGAGCCTTCATCTACGACGAAATTAAGGCGGATTTTGCTCTTATCCTCGTTGAATGCCTTCTTGACCGTTACGCTGCTGTCGAGAAAACCCCTTTCGTAATAGACATTTTGCAGCTTTGTTACATCCGTTGCTAACTCCTCTTCGATGTAGAATCTGGGCAAAACAAGAAATCTGCCTGACGCCGTCTTTGTGGCTCTTTTAAGAATCTTGGTCTTTACGGCGCTGTTGCCGGTGAAGCTAACCGCATCAATCCTGACCCTCGGCCCCTCCTCAATCTTATAGATTAATTCGCCTGCCTTTAATTGTTCGGCGTCCAGCTTCACTGCTGCGAAGGCAAAGCCTTTCTTTTGATAAAACTCGACTATTGCTTTTCGGCCCGACTCTGCCAGCACCGGGTCGAGATAATCGCCGACCTTAAGGTCCAGCTTTTTCTTGAGCTTAGAACTCTGCAGCTGCTTATTGCCCACAAAGACAATCGAACGGACAATATTCCTCTCGACAACAACAAACGTCAGCTTGATTCTTTCATCGACAACTGCTGTGTTATAATAGCTGTTCTCGACGCCGGGCAATTCAGCTATTCGCCTGGCATCAGCCGCTGCTGTCTGGGCGTCGAACAGCTCGCCAACTCTGCTGCGGACTTCGGACAATATCCGAGCGCTGGCAACACTGCGGACCCCAACAACCTCGATACTGCCTATCGGTAATTCCGGCTCGTTGGAATCGGAAGAAAACGCAGAACCCCCAATCAGCAATAAACAGCAAACAGCAAAAAGGCTAAAAAACAGAGGGTGAAAGACAGAAGACGGAGGGCAGAAAAATCCGATTCCTGACTCCTGACGTGCAATTCCTGCCTCGCCGGCAGGCGGGTCTGACATCCGGCTTCGCTTTATGTCTTTCATCAGTCAATAAGCAACCAATCAACTAAAATGGCACCCCATCCCCAGCGGGTTCTTTCGCGTAAGAGGCACTTTCAAACCGCGTAATTCTCTCCCTGAATATCAGTTCGACGCTTCCGGTCGGGCCGTTACGCTGCTTGGCTATTATCAGCTCAGCTTTATTATCTGGCTCGTAATCATTTTCACCTTCGCTGCGATGATAGTAATCCTCCCGGTGCAGCAGCATTACAACATCGGCATCCTGCTCAATACTGCCGCTCTCCCGCAAATCGCTCATCATCGGCCGATGGCCTGCCCTGCCTTCCGGTGCACGGTTCAACTGGCTCAGAACCACAACAGGGATGTTCAGCTCTCTCGCCAAGGCTTTGATGTATCTCGAAATTGTCGTGATTTCCTGCTGCCGGGACTCAACTTTGCGTGCACCCAAATGCATCAGTTGCAGATAATCCACTATGATGCACCGGATACGGTGTCGGCTCCTCAGCCTCCGTGCCTTTGCGCGGAGCTCCAGTGGTGTCAGCGATGAGGTATCATCAATATAAATTGGTGCTTCCCTCAATTCACTGCACGCTTTAACCAGCGCCTCGTAATGCTCAGTATCCAGCATTCCCTTTCTCACTAACTGGGCATCTATCTGGCTGTGACTGCACAGAAATCTCTCAGCTAATTGTTGCCTGCCTGTCTCTAATGAAAATATCGCAACCGGAGCCTTCTCTATCACGCCGATATGCTCGGCAATATTCAAAGCGAGGCTCGTCTTTCCCATACTCGGTCTTCCGGCAATGATTATCATCTCCCCATCCTGCAAACCGCAAGTTTCCTCGTCAAGCGCATAGTAGCCGGTCGGCAAACCCGTAACATGGCTGCTCTCGCGCTTCTCTATAAGCTCATAAGCGCGAACAATCAAATCCTTTAATTCGGCAGCGGAACCGCTTATCTTCTTGTCGGTAACGGCAAAAATTTTGCGCTCTGCCTCATCAAGTTTTTCACTTGGCTCGCCCTCCCCGTTAAATGCCTCATTCAGAATCTCACCGGCAGCGGCAATAATCTCGCGCAGCAGCATCTTATCTTTGATAATCCCGGCATAATACATCACGTTGGCCGAGGATGGCACAGAATCCAGAATCTTCGCAAGATATTCTACTCCGCCGACATCCTCCAACTGTTTGCGCTTCTCGAGTTCATCGCGAAGCAGCACAGCATCGATAGCCTCGCCTTTATTTTTCTCGTAAAGCGTAACTAAAGCATCGAAAATAATTTGGTGTTCGATTCGGTAAAAGGCATCTGTCCTGAGCTGTTCGAGAACTTCGCTGATGCGTTCCGGGTCGATTATCATCGAGCCCAGCACCGCCGCCTCCGCCGCAAGCGATTCCGGCATACTGCGAGTAGCTAATACCTCAGTACCCGCGGTTTGGGTGTGTTCGCCCGTACGAATCAGCTTATCGTTATTTTTCCTGGTCGTTTGGTCCATTTTCATCATCCTGTTTAGGTTCCTTCGGGGGCATAACATCTTGGCCTTCGGCCACAACAACAACGTTAACGGCAGCAACCAAATCCTGTGCGAATTTAACTTTCACCGTTGTGGTTCCTACCTGTTTTATGTGTTCCGAAAGCTGCATCATCTCGTCAGTGACCTCAAAGCCTTGTTCTCGCAGGTTGGCTGCTATCTCTCGGCTGCTGACCGAGCCGAACAGGTGTCCGGCTTCGTTCGCTTTGGCAGCGATAACAGCCTCTGCACCGTTCACCGCCGCAGCCATCTCCTCAAGCTTTTGGCGCTGCTGCTTGCGAACCCCAGCACGCTTGGCCTTTTCTTGTGCCAGCGATTTTACTGCCGCCTCGGTCGGTATAACAGCAAGTCCCTGCGGCAGCAGGTAATTTCTCGCGAAGCCGCCGCTGACCTCGACGATATCTCCGAACCACCCCAGCACCATCGATGCTGAACCATCCTCCTGGCTACGGCTTGGCGCTTCGCCAGGACAAGTTAACACATCGCCTGTATTCGCGACGTCCGCCACAAGTAGAACCTTCATACTTCGTCTCCCGTCTCACGTAGCTCGTGTCTTGTTCGGGTCACGTGTACCGAGTCACGAGCGACGAACTTTCACGCACTAAACGGCAAAAGCGCCATATATCTGGCTCGCTTAATTGCTCGTTTGACTTTTCTCTGACAGCTTGCGCAATTGCCGCTGCGTTTACGCGAGTATATTTTTCCGCGATTAGTTAAAAGTCTCTGTAGTGTATCGACGTCCTTATAATCGACGTACTTTATGCCTCCTCTGCAAAACCGGCACTGCGTTTGTTCACGAACACCTCCGACCGCTGTCTTCTTTCTTCTGGGCTCTGCCATCCTGCGGAGATCCCTGCTTCTGAGTTGTTTGTTCTGCTCCATACTTTCCTCTAATTATTAAAATGGAATATCATCAGCCTCCGGCGCCTTCACATCCTCTGTTGGCCGCTGTTCACCATCTGCTGCTTCCTGTCTATCACCTGTATCGCCCGTCCCCGCCGCTGGCCCGGCGGGAGGGCCGCCCAGAAACTGAAAGTTCTCCACGGTAACGCGGTGTTTGCTCCGCTTCGTGCCGTCTTGGGCCGTCCAGCTGTCGAAAGTCAGCCTGCCTTCAATAAACAGCGGCCTGCCTTTGCTGAGGTACTTATTTATGGTCTCCGCCGGCTTGCCAAAGGCACGGCAGTCCACAAAGCAGACCTCCTCTTTCGTCTGGCCGTCCTTGCCCGTCCATCGGCGGTTGACGGCCAATCCGAAATCAACAACCGCCGTCTGGCTCGGCAGATAAGACAGCTGCGGGTCACGCGTCAGATTACCCATCAGCAATACTTTATTGAAATTAGCCATAACAAAATCTCCTCACAATTACTGCGTATCGCGTGTAAAGTCAGAAGTCGGATTCTGCTGCTGCTTTGTCTTCCTTCTGCTGGGCGTCGCAGCCGCTGTTGCCTCACCACCCTCCCCTGTCGCCGCGGCCCCAACAGGTCGGGCTTCATCAGCTTTTGCCTCGCAGGGCTTTTTGCCCGCACTTCGACTGGGCCCAGCCGAATGTCCCGCGGCAGGCTGTGATGCAATATCCCTCTCGATGCATTCCTTGTCTCTGCCCTCGGTGCCTAAAATCAAGACCCGCATAATCTTCTCCGAGAGCTGGGCGTCTCGTTCTATCTGCCGAATGTTTTGCCCATCGGCGTGAAAATAGCAAAGGATATACGTTCCTCTGTCCCTGCCGGCGATTTCGTAGGCGAGCTTCCTCTCATCCCACTTTTTCATCAAGACAATCTCGGCGCCGGCCTTTTCCAATACCTTCTTCGCAGCCGAACTTATGCTGTCCCAATCCGTCTGGGCCCCGCTGCCCCGACTTGCGTCGGGAGACGCAGGGGCCAGAGCCGAATCAACAAGAAACATCGCCTCATACAATCTTTTGACAGACGTTTTCAAGCCAATCTACCTCCAATCACGACTATATCTATTAGAAGCCGCCTCAATGCCGTGCTGGATCCAGCAAATTACAGCCTCAGCAGCCTTTTCAACCATCTCTCGCAGCAAAGGTCTTTCATCGTCGGTTGGTCCTGCGAGTACATAATCGACCGAGCTTCCGGACTTATCCGAACCAATACCTACTCTAAGACGGTTGAAGTTTTCGGTGCCGAGTTTTTCGATAATATCCGCCAAGCCATTATGTCCGCCGGCCGAGCCTTTTTTTCTGAGCCGAATCACACCAAGCGCCAGTGCCATATCATCGCAAACCAGCAGCAAATCACCGGCGCCGAGCTTATAAAAAGACATCGCCCCGGCAACAGAAGACCCGCTTTGGTTCATAAACTGCCACGGCTTGAACAACATTAACTTTTTACCGCCTAACCGGCCCCAGCCGAAACGAGCCTTGAATCTCCTTTTGTTCACATCTATCTGCAGCTTCTTCGTCAAGGAATCTATGACACGAAAACCGATGTTATGCCGGGTATCAGCATACTGTCTGCCCGGATTGCCAAGGCCGACAACCATTTTAATCTCAGACCGCACCTGCGCAAAAAACCTTAAATAAAATCCAGTCAGACATCCGGCGTCGCGCATACTGTCTCATCGGGGCTGTTCGCCTCCTTTTCCCTTCGACTTTTCCTCTGCTTCCTCTGTTTCTTCTGCTTTCTTAACTTCGGTGATGACCTCCGGCGCCGCCGGTGCCTCAGCTTCAATTTCCTCGGTAGTCTTGGCAGCAGCAACCAGGCTGCAGGTAACGAGCACTGTTGACGGCTCGCTTACCAGCTTCACGCCTGGCGGAAGCTCAATATCGCCGGCATGAATCGTATCGCCGAGGCCCACCTCTTTCACCGAAACAACTATCACTTCCGGAACATCAGAAGCTCTGCACTCAACTTCCAGACGGTCCGCGTGCCCTTCAATAACACCACCTTCGTGTATACCCCTGGCTGTGCCCCTAAACTCGATGGGAACCATCACCTTAATCGTCTCGGTTACGTCGACCCGCATCAGGTCAGCATGAATAATCTTCTTGCCCAGGTAATCATACTGAAGTTCTTTCACGAACACTGTCTCTTTCTTTCTGCCGGTCTGCACCTCCATTAGTCGATGTCCATGATGCAAGCCCTCGACAAAATTGTGCGCATCCAGGGCAACTGCCAGCGGTTCTTCCTTATGGCCATAGATAATCGCCGGTATGCCTCCCAGTTTGCGCAGCTTTGCTGCGGACTTCTTGCCGACCCCCTCCCGAATCTGTGCCTTTACACACAACAGCGTTCCCATAATTGCCTCACATCAACACCAAGAAGTCGGGATTTAAATTCCTTCCTTCATCAATAATCAAAAATGACTGAACAGCCTGCTGATTGATTTGTCTTTATGAATCCTTTTTATCGCCTCACCCAACATGGCTGAGATGCTCAACACTCTGATGTTACGATGCGCTTTGGCTCGTTTGCCCAACGGTATGGTGTCGGTAACCACCACTTCGTCAATCGGGGCGTGACTTAGCTTTTCCAGCGCACTATCCACAAAAACTCCATGCGTTGCGCCGACGTATACTTTTTTGGCTCCTCGTTCCTTAACAAGCCTGGCGGCATCACAGACGGTGGCCGCCGTGGCAATAATATCGTCGCACATCAAAACGTTTCTGCCCTTAACATCACCAATGATTTCCTGGGCCTTTACTTCGCCGCCGCTGATGCGCCTCTTGTGAACTATCGCCAATTCTCCACCAAGATGCGCAGCATACTTGGCCGCAATTTTAATGTTGCCTACATCCGGCGAAACCACCACCAAGTTGCCGATTTTTTTACCACGGAAATACTTATTTAACACCAGCTCACCAGTCAGATGGTCAACCGGTATGTCGAAAAATCCCTGAAGCTGCTGTGCGTGCAGGTCTATCGTCAGCACCCTGTTGGCGCCGGCGGTGGTGATAAGATTAGCCACCAGCTTGGCAGTGATAGGGACACGGCCCTCATCTTTCCTGTCCTGTCGGGCGTACCCAAAATAAGGGATGACCGCAGTAACGCGCCTGGCGCTTGCCCGCCGCAGACAATCCAGATATATCAAAAGCTCCATCAAATGCACATCAACCGGTCTGCACGTCGACTGCACAACAAAGCAGTCCCTGCCTCGCACATCATCTTCGACCCTGACAACCTTTTCGCCGTCAGGGAACTCCTCAATCTCTGCGTTGCCCAGCGGTATCTTCAGATACTTACAAACTGCCGCCGTCAACGCCGGGTTGCTGCTGCCGGAAAATACCCTCAAAGTATCGTTCAAAGGCATTGTTCTTCCGCCCTTACTGTAATATCCCGTTTTATGTTTTCCGAAATTCTGCTCTTCATAATCCTGCTTATCTTGCGAAGCTGCGCCATAGTGTTGGCGCTGATCGCCTCTTCAGGCCGCATCGCCGCAACTGCAGCGACCTTGTGGCCGGCTGCAATAATAATCGAAATCGCGTCCGTTAGATAGTATTCTTTTTTGACATTATCAGGCCTGACCTTCGCCACAGCCTCGAAGAGAATCCTGTTATCGAACACATAATAGCTCGGGTTGACCTCCTTAATCTGCCGTTGCTCACTCGTGCAGTCGTTATGCTCCACAATCGCTGTGATATTACCATCTGCGTCTCTGCAGACGCGTCCATAGCCCGTTGGGTCATCCAGGATTGCTGTCGCCAGCGTTACTGCTGCATTCTCGGCCTCGTGCTTTTCTGTGATTTTTCTGAGCGTATCCGCCCGAATCAAAGGCCCATCGCCGCAGAGAACCAGCGTCTGGCCGCTGAAGCCATTAAGATGTTCCTTACAGCACAAAACTGCATGGGCCGTTCCTTTCTGCTCGTCCTGCCGGACCCACACTATATCATCAGCGGCCTCGAATTTCTTCTTTACCTGCTCAGCTCCGAAGCCAACCACGACATACATTTTTTCAACGCCCGCCCCCCGGCAGGCATCCAGCACATATGCGAGCATAGGTCGGCCGCACACCTCAAGCAGCACCTTGGGCGTATCTGTTTTCATTCTGCTGCTTACGCCGGCCGCAAGAATTATCGCAACTCTATCCGACATTCTTCTTCAATAATTTTTAACTTTAAGCTTTAAGTTTTCAGTTTTTTAACTACCCGGCCAGGACTCGAACCTGGAATGGGAGGACCAAAACCTCCTGTGTTACCGATTACACCACCGGGTAAAAACGCAATGCAAAACTCAAAACTTAAAAGTAAAAACTGCGGAATACCGCACTAAAAAACCTTTTAGTGCGGCGTGACTTCATTAGTTTTTAGTTTTTCGCTTTTAGTTTTACACTTTCTTGTTGTCACGGAGGCCATTCTGCGTCGGCCTGACCTGGCTCTGTCGGAGGCTTGAGTCAGCCACGCCGTGATTCTGCTGACCCCAATAAAAAACTAATAACTTAAAACTAAAAACTCAAAACTATGGAATTCATCAGTTTTACATTTTTAGTTTTACGCTCTCAGTTTCCCTTTCGGCCCCGTTCGACAGAGCTTTTCCGGTTGTCGGAATATAGCTGATTTACATCAGCGTATCAACACTTTTCCGCAAAAAATAGAATCTGGGGTAGCTACAAAAATAATAGGCTTGCTGGAGTGTACAGGATTCTCCACCATCCGGAGGTGCTTATTAGTTGTCCTCTTCAACGGCCACGTAGCCCTTTTGGCCTTCGCTTATATAAGCGGGTTGGGTTGAATCTTTGTCTGCTGCTGAGGCTTCGTGTTCTGCCTGTTGCTGCATCTCGTCGCGGATTCGCTCATATTCCTCGGCCGTCATCACCACCTCGCGTGCCTGGCTGCCTTTGTACTCACCCAAAACACCCATCGCAGCCATCATCTCTATTATACGCGAAGCCCGGGCGTAGCCGATACTTAGTCTGCGCTGCAGCAATGAGACACTGCCTCGCTTCGTCTCCAGAACTATCTGAACCGCATCATCAAACAAATCGTCCTGGACCATATCAGACGTGTCCACCTGATTAAGCTGGGTGAGTTCGGGATGGAACTGCGGCTCGGCAATTTCCTTGAGGTACTTGACGATACGCCGAACCTCCGACTCATCGACAAACGTCCCCTGCGCGCGGACCAGGTCGCTCGTGCCGGGCTTTAGAAACAGCATATCGCCTTCGCCCAGCAGGGTCTCTGCCCCGTTCTGGTCGAGGATAATCCGGCTGTCCATCTTCGCGGCGACGCGAAATCCTATCCGGGTCGGCATATTGGATTTTATCAAGCCGGTAACAACGGTCGCCTGTGGCCGCTGCGTCGCCAGGACGATGTGAATGCCGACCGCCCGGCTCTTTTGCGCAAGCCGAACAATGTAGGCCTCTATCTCCTTGGGCGCCGTCATCATCAAATCAGCCAGCTCGTCAATCACTATGACAATATAAGGCAGCTTCTTGGGAATCTTTGCTTCTTCCTCCGGGCTGCTCGGGTCGAATCGGCTGATGATTTCCTCGACGCCGAGGCCGTTGTACTCGGTGACATTCTTCACCCGCGCCTCCGCCAGCAGCGCATAACGCTCATCCATCTTCACCGTCGCCCATTCGAGTATCTGAACGGCACGTGGAGTCTCAGTAACTATCGGACACATAAGATGAGGAATAGTATTAAACAGTGCCATCTCAACCATCTTCGGGTCAATGAGAATCAGCTTTACCTCGTCCGGCTTCTTCGTAAGCAATATGCCGGTTATAATACTGCTGATGCAGACGCTCTTTCCTGAGCCGGTGGTGCCGGCGATAAGCAGATGCGGCATCGTTGCCAAATCTGAGACAAGCGCTTCACCTGAAGAATCCTTGCCCAGAAACAGCGGTATCTGCATTTTGCTCGGCCTGTCAGCGGCCAGCTGCATCATATCTTTCATCCGAACTTTTTCCTTTTCACTGTTGGGGACCTCGATGCCGATTGTGTGTTTTCCCGGCATCGGAGCCACAACACGGACCGCACCGGCACCGAGCGCCCGCGCCATATCATTGGCAAGTGCAGCAATTTGGCTGACCTTAACGCCCGCCCCTAATTCCAGCTCAAACATTGTAACCACAGGGCCGGTCTCAGCAGTAACTACCTGAGCATTAACACTGAACTCACCCAACAACTTTTCCAGTGCCGCTGCTTTAGCCTTAACGACCTTGCCCTGCACGGCGGCAAAGCTATACTCAGGCTCTGCCAATAAATCCAAAGGCGGCAGGGTGTAACTATCATAGCCGGCCGGCACACAAGGTCTGACAGGCACACTTGCCTGGGCTATTTTTAAGTCCGACCGGTGAGGTTCACCTGCCTCTTCTACCGACGTTATGCTCGCAGCAAGCCGCTGCGGCTTGATGACCCCGCCAAAAACCGGAGGCTCAGAGCGGCGCTGTAACTGCCTTTGCCTGACACTCAGCTTTCGCCATATCTCACTGAGGACTTCCGACCTGCGTTTCGCCGCCAGCCACGCCGGCGCCGCCACACCCGCTGTTTTTCCAACGATAAACCCCAGCCACCCAAACGCCATCAGCATCAGGCTGTCCGCCAACAAAATGATTCCGACAATCCACGTTGCGGCAATCAGTATAAATGTTCCCAGCGTTGCAAAATGGCTTCGCAGAAACTCAGCCGTCCCGACGCCAAGCAGCCCGCCCGACCCCACGGGAAAACAATAGACACGATAAGGCCAAAGATAGTAAAAACTGCTCGAAGCAGCGACAGTCAACAGCACCAGACCAACCGAACGCAATATCGGCTGACTCACCGAACGTCCGACCAGCTGGGACACCAAAAAGCAAATCGCCGAAATCAATATCACAAAAATACCGGGGCCGATGTAATACATCAAATAATATGCACAAAAAGCACCAACGGCCCCGCACCAGTTTGCTGCCGGCAAGTTATGAGGATAAACATATCTGCTCGGCCAATCGCCAACATCGAAGCTCACACAACTGCAAAAAAGTAGTAGCAACACCGCGATGCCGACACACACGGCTGCCAGCTTGTAGGATTTTCCCTCTTTCACATTCCACACTCCAACGAAGTCCGATAAAAACTCACTTTAACGAACACCCTGCGATTCTGCCCGAACGAGGGCTTTAACCTATATCGGCAGCTGTTCCAGCTTTTCTACAAAATTGCCAAAGCCTTATTTCCCGGCGGGGTTGGATGGTCGCCCTGATGTACAAAGCCTATACTGTGTCCTGTAACATAAAGGGATCAAAGGCGATTATAACTTTCATCATAAGCCTAATAGGGGCAGAGGTGCTCTCCAAAGTTCCATATCACTGTTGGCTCACAACCTCCGAACTGTACCACTAACAGCCCCCTTAAAAAGTCAGGTATCGGCCTGCCTTTGCCAGCCGATTTCCACATTCACCGATGTCTTCGAGGCTTCTCGTCCGACCCTGTCTCCGCCGCTCCAAAATCCTGTCCACCGTTACCAGGCCAAGACCGGGCACTCTCAGAAGCTCAAACCTCGACGCCGTGTTCACGTTCACAGGAAACCGTTCAGGATGCCCCTTTGCCCAAGCCTCCTTCGGGTCGCACGTCAAAGAAAGATTGCCGCTACGGTCAAAAACAACATCTGATTCGGCGAAGCCATACTTGCGAAGCAAAAAATCCACCTGATACAACCGATGCTCCCTCGCAAATACATCACTTGGTTTGTCCGTCGCTACTTTCTCAGCCGATAACGATTCATCTCCCAGTCCTTTTTGGTAAGCGCTGAAATAAATCCTTTGCAGCCCCAATCGCTTATACAGCCCCCACATATACTTCACAATTTCGACATCGGTCTCTCCGGCAGCTCCAACGATAAACTGCGTCGTTTGCTTGACCCCTGAGTACTTCGAGCCGCGAGCGGTTAGCCTGCTTATCAGCTTGATAGGCTCGATGACGTCAGTGATATATTTTTTCTTGTCCGATAGTTTCGCCAGATTTGCCTCGCCCGGCGTCTCGATATTCAGCGAAACAGCGCTCGCCAACGAAAGCGACTCCTCAATCGCAACTGCGCTGGCTCCGGGAATAATCTTCAGGTGAATATACCCACGGTAGCCATACTTTCTTCGCAGCAATCCGGCTGTTGCGTTGAGCCTGTCCATCGTCGCATCCGCCGAGCCCAATACCCCTGAACTTAAAAAAAGTCCGAAGACTTTCCTGCGATTGAAGTAATCGAGAAACACCCTCGCAGTCTCTTCAGGGCTCATCGTGCATCTGCGTATATCCATCCCTTCCCTTAGCGGGCAGTACTTGCAGTCGCCGGTGCAGACATTTGAAATCAGCGTCTTAAAGAGAACGCTTTTGCCGCCATTTGAAAGTGTTACCGGATATATCCATCTGCCGTCGCCGCCTCGTTTTCGGTGCTCATCTTTACTTGTGCCGCACGCACACGCTAGGTCATACTGCGCATCGGCACTGAGTATCTCGAGTTTGCGTTTGGTATCAGGTTTGGAAACAACGCCTATCATAAAAAGCCTGCCAGCCCCAACAATCAATCAATAAAAAACCCCGCGGCGCATCCTTTCGCCACAGGGCTATAAGACCACATTTTGTCTTCAGGGTTCGCGTTTTTTATCGGCCTGCTCTACGACTTTGTCCACTTGCCTTGTATCTTTTACGGTCTTGCGTGGTATTGTGACAGCGACACCGAGTCGGCCAAGCTCGCCAGCGACCTCCGGCTGAAGAGGGTCGAGCTGAAAACTTCGACTCAGATACGACTTGGCTTCTTCTTTGCTGCCCTTACTGAGATAGTAGTAGCCTATTTGCCTGTTAATCTTCGCCGAATTCGGCGCCAGCTGAAGCGCCTGTCTGTAGCAGCCCAGCGCATACTCATCCAGCCCCTGCTCCTGAAACGCCAGCCCCAGCTTGAGCGACTCAGTAGCAGAAGTGGCGGCCTGGGTCGCATAGATATCCGCATAAATCTGCGCCTTGGCTGCATCGCCGCCCTCACCCAATACCTTTACCAACGCCGCCTGTGCCTTGCGATGAGCAGGCTCAAAACTCAAGGTCACAGTGTACTCGTGCTCAGCCTGAGACCATAGCGAGTCAGCCTGGTGCAACCGGCCTAATTCGAAATGCGCCCCCGGGCTCTCAAACTTGCGGTCGATTTCCTTCAGCAGTTTGTCTTTTTTCTCTTCGGATGGTGTTCTGGCAACCTCCCCTTTGATGTTCCCGGCCTTTTTCCCGCCGGATTCACAACCCCCAAACAACGATGCAAAAAACAAAAGCAACGCCGCGACAATAACAGGTCGCGATTTCAAACATCTCATCGCTTCAAAAACAACTTTCTGCTTATGCGCCATCTCTCACCTCCGTTGGTACACTTTCAGCAGCTCTTTCGGTGAGCGCTCTTCCTGATCGCTTACGCATCTCAGCAAAGATATTTATCGAGTGAGGTCATTTTGACAATCTACAGTTGTTCCTGCAAGCAAAATTTTGACTTTTTTGTAATAAAATGCAACAGAGTCTCGAACCTCCTGCCAACAGTGCTACGGCCGTGTAACGAAATTAACCTCCATACCGCTAAACGTCAAGATTTTGCACTTCGAGAGCGTGGTCTCGGATGAAGTTTCGCCGTTCCTCCACGTCATCACCCATCAGTATACTAAACAGTCTATCAGCCTCACCAGCATCGTCTACCACTACCCTCAGTAGCACCCGTGTCGCGGGGTTCATCGTCGTCTCCCACAACTGCTCAGCGTTCATCTCGCCCAGTCCCTTGAAACGCTTTATCTCGCAGCCCTTACCGCCAATCTGCCGGACCGCTGAGCAAATCTCGCTCAGCGAAGCCACATCGTACTGATCTTCGCCTCTGATGAGCCTAAATTTGGTTGGCACAGGCTCACCTGAAACAGACTTCGCCGGCTTAAGCAGAAAATCCTGCAAATCCAGGCCGAATTGCTGTTTCATTTGAGCAGTTATCTGATTAATGCGAGCTACCTCGTGTAGTTCCTCAGCAAGAACGCCCTCATCTTCGCCCGCAGCGGCGGGTCCCCTCTTGGCAAGCTCCTCAAGTCGCTTTTCATACTCAGCCTTGGTGTAATAGAGGTCGTGCTGATTTTCTACACAAATGCGAAACAGCGGCAGCCCTGCCTTTGACGGGTCATAATATGCCCGGACAAAATCCTCGAATTTGATGCCCCGCCTGCCCAGGACAATTACGTTCCGCTCGACATCAGCCAGCATCTTAACCAGTTCAGCCAATTGTTTATCAGCAATCTTTCGTCCATGGCTGCCGTCATGAGAATTTCGGATGACCAGTTCGGTACCTTCGAGAGCCCTGTTAATCATACGCTTTCGCATTTGAGCCTCGGTTAGCATGTACTCAGGCTTGGATTTGCCCTTGAGGGTTAATTCATACAAGGGGGGCTGAGCGATATAGACCATATTGTTGGTAAGTAGTTGTGGCAGGTGCCTGAAGAAGAAGGTCAGAAGAAGCGTTCGAATGTGAGCGCCGTCGATGTCTGCATCGGTCATCAAGATGATTTTGTTGTACCTGCATTTTAGTAAGTCGAAGTCGTCGCCGCCGATGCCGGTACCGAGGGCAGAGATAATAGTTCGGATTTCGTCGTGTGCTAACATCTTTTCAATCCGGGCTTTCTCGACGTTTAGGATTTTACCTTTCAAAGGCAAAATGGCCTGGATGTTTCTGTCTCTGCCTGCCTTAGCAGAACCGCCAGCCGAGTCGCCCTCCACGATGAAAATTTCGGTGTTTGACTTGTCAGTCGACGCACAATCCCAGAGTTTGCCCGGCAGATTGGCACTGCCGAGTGCACCTTTTCGTCTGGTCAGCTCACGAGCCTTTCTCGCCGCTTCCCGCGCTGCAGCCGCCTGGATGGCCTTTGTTAATATGCGTTTAGCCTCGGCAGGATGCTCCTCCAGAAAATGACCTAACTGCTCATTAACTGTGGTCTCAACAAAGCTGCCTATCTCGGGGTTGCTCAGCCGAACCTTCGTCTGGCCTTCAAAATGCGGCTCAGCAAGCCTGACCGCCACCACCGCCGTCAGCCCCTCCCGCAGGTCATCGCCCGTCGTCACCTGCCCGTCCTTCAGCAGGTTATTGCTCTTGGCGTAATAATTCATCGTTCGCGTAAGAGCTGTCTTGAAACCGCTAAGGTGCGTGCCGCCGTCGATGTTGCGAATGTTATTTGCAAAGGCCAGCACATTTTCCGTATACCCCTCGTTGTATTGCATGGCAATCTCACAGGTCATCTTAGCCTCAGTATCCTCCCTCGCAAGATAGATGGCGTTGCCGTGAAGCAGCTCTTTACCCTCATTGAGATGTCTGACAAACGCTCTGATGCCCTCCTCAAACCTGAACACCTCTTTTTTGTTTTCCCTGTCGTCCCGAAGGGTAATTTGCAGGCCGGCGTTCAGATAAGCAATCTCACGCACCCTTTTTAGGAGGGCATCGTAGCTGAACTCTATGTCGCCGAATATCTGCTCATCCGGGCTAAACGATATCCTGGTCCCCCTCCTGTCGGTAGGCCCAACATCCTGCACAGAGCCGTTTGCAATACCTCTTCGGCACTCGAAATGATAGTGTCTGCCCTCACGAAATACATCCGCCTCGAGCCACTCACTGAGGGCGTTGACGACACTGGCCCCTACCCCGTGCAGCCCGCCGGCGACCTTGTAACTTTCGTCATCGAACTTACCGCCGGCGTGCAGTGTCGTCAGCACAACCTGTAAAGCGGATACCTTAGCCTCTTTATGCTCTTCGACGGGTATGCCTCGGCCGTTGTCATCAACGGTGCAGGAGCCGTCCGGTTGAATGTGAACGATTATATTATCACAATAGCCGGCCAGTACTTCATCGACGGAGTTATCCAGTAGCTCCTGTACGAGATGGTGGAGGCCTTCGAGGGAGCGGTCTCCAATATACATGTCAGGGCGTTTTCGTACCGCTTCGACGCCGCCAAGTATCTTTATCGAACTGGCGTCGTATCTGTGGTCCTTCACCCCGACCTGGCTACGGCTTAGTGCTTCGCCAAGACGAGCTGTTCGCTTGTCATTATCTTTTGGCTGGCCCATACCTCACCTCTAAGAGGCCTTAATCTGGCCTCAGACTTTGAGGCCTAAGGCCAGAAAACCATCTGACTCCTGCCCGACGGACGAGCCTTTGGGTAGGCGGGACGGCTCTCGCCTTCGCCGAGACGAGTCAGCCAACAACAATATCTATTCTTTCAATCTTCGCCCGCGGACATCGCACGGCCAATTCCTTAACAAGTTCCGCACTGCACAACCGCAGCTCGAACTGATACGCCGGCGAATTTGCCACCACCTTCAGTCGGCCGCCCGCAATGCCGGCAATCCTGCAATGTTGCCGCAGTTCAGCCGGCAACAACTGCTCCCATGCCACAGCTACCAGTGCAAATCTTACTCTGCGGGGAGCTATTTGGCTCTCTATCAGCTTGACCACTGCATCACCCAGCCGCTGTGGCCCTTCGTGTTTGACCTCCATTTGTCTGGCGACAGCATAGCTGGTTCGTTCATCCGTACTCATCGTCTCCCCGAAAGCCCATTTTCCAAAGCCTCCCCCAGTTTCCAAGTGCAAAACCACCTCGCCTTTGCGTGGCGCTCTCGCCTCTGCGAAGTGCTCCGGCAGAGCATGGTCGACGGAGTGAGGTCGGTTCTCAACTGAGATTTATCGGCATCAGAACGTAAAGAAGATTGGCTCCGCTCTTTATAAGCCCGGGCCGATCCGCCTGGCCCAGCTCAAGCTCGAACTCCGCCGTCCGTATAACCCGCAGGGCATCTATGAGAAACTGTGGATTAAAGCCAATCTCAACCGGCTCACCCTTGTAATCGATGCCCATCTCAACCTTCGCGTCTCCGGTCTCCGGTGCACTGCCGGAAAAAACTATTGTCCCTTTTCCTATCGTGATTCTGATGCCTTTCGATTCCTCACTGGTCAGCAGGGCCGCCCGCCTAACCGCACTGAGCACCCCCTCTGTCGGCAACGTCAGCTTCTTGTCGTAATCCTTTGGGATTATATCCTCATACTTCGGGAAATTGCCCTCGATAAGGCCGGAGCTTATAACCACATCCGCCCAGCTAATCAGCACCTGGTTATCAACGAGTTTAACCAGAACACTATCCTTATCCTCCCCACTGAGCCTGCCCAGCAGCGCCATCGTCTTGGCCGGCACAATTATCTTGGCTTTTATTATCTTCTCAGCGGGCGCCGATACAAGGTCAACCCTGCTGCGTGCCAGCCTCCTTCCGTCAGTAGCAATCAGCGAAAGCTTCTTGCCTTTAATCTCCCACAGCACCCCGTTGAGCGCGTAGCGTGTGCTCTCTTTTGCCGTTGCGAACAGGCATTGCTCGATACCAGCCTGAAGGTTTCCCAGGGTTATCTCTATATCGCCGTCGCCGTCGAAGCTCGGAACTGTAGGATACTGGCTGGCCTCTTGGCCGTAGATAGTGAAGTGGCTGTCTGCTCCGGCAATCTTGCAAATACCCTCTTGTGCTTCCAGCGACAGCGCATCATCACTGCTCTCTCGTACAACAGCAGCGAGAGTTTCGGCGGGTATGATAACTTCACCTGGCTGCTCAACTTTAACCTCGCGGACCAAATAATTGATGCCAAGCTCCAAATCAGTGGCGCAAAGCCGGGTAGATTTGTCGTCCGCTGCAATCCGCACACAGCGCAAAATCGGCTTGGGCGTTCTGGCAGGAACCACCAAAGTCAGAAGGCCTAAGGCCTCAGATAAGGCATTTCTATTAAAGCTTAGTTTCATAGTAAACCCCTATACATAACCACCAACAAAATCTCCAAAATCTTCACTGAAAAACGTTGCTTTAGTTTACACAGAAACCCTGCCGCACACAATCTTTTTTAGTGAAAAATACCCCATACAGGGTTACAATCTTCCGCTGTAGGTTGTTGTAGCTCGCAAAGAAAGGATTTTCCTCACGGTGTTTATAAGGGAGGCCTGCTCTTGTCTTAATAAGATAATGAGTAAGTAATTATATTATTAGTAGTCATATAGCTTGTGAAATTATTAGCTTATGGTGTAGCCATTAGCGTAAGAGGGGTGGTTGTAGTCACTTGTGAGCAACTCCACGCTTTTCTTTTTTGTGGATAACTTGTTAAGTTTGTGATGGTATTTTCCATATTATTAACAAGATAGACCTCTCAAGGTGGTGAAGAAGCCATCTTTGTTACATAAAGGAGGTTCTGTTGTTGTAGGCCGCAATGTCTGCGCTGTAGGTAAATCTCAAAAGAAACATGAAATTAAAAAAAAGAAATTGCCGGGAAAGTTCATTGGTATATAATTCACACATAAACAAGAGGTTCGTCCGTAGATGGAAGGAATGAAAATGGCACTTGCACAGGAATTAGGACTGAGAAGGAGCATTCAGGTCTTGGAACATGAGACAATTCTTAACATCTATTACACGGCGGCACAGGTAAAGAAGAGAGCGACAGAGTTTTTCCAGCACTATGGTCTGACGGATGTTCAGTTTAACGTAATGATGTTGCTGGTATATCAGGTAGATAGCCGTGGCGGACTAACCCAGGCGCAGCTTGGCAGTATGATGTTGGTCAACAGGGCCAACATAACTTCTCTGATAGACCGTATGGAACGAGACGGCCTTGTCGTTCGCACGGCAGCCGCTGGTGACAGGAGAAGCAACCTGATCAAAATGACAAGCAAAGGAAAAAAACTATTTAAGATAGTTGAGCCGTTTTACGCACAGCAGGTAAGACAGGTAATGTCAGTTGTCAGTGCTGCCGCACAAAAACGGCTTATCGAAAGTCTCGAGATGATTCGCGCCGGATTGAGCTCGGCCAACAAGACAGGCTGGCAGTAAGAAGGGAGAGCTTTGCTGTCCGTATTGAGTTGAAGAATTATATAGGATAAATATAATTATTGACCGACCGTTACAATAAAGGAGTTTGACGTGGAACAGAAGGGACGAACGGACTGGATAACGACAGGCAGCAAAGGCAAGTCTCAGGCCGGGCCGTTACACAGCGAAAAAAATTTATACGTTGGAATCGACATCGGTTCAACCAGCAGCGACGTGGTTGTATTGAACGAATCAGCCTCAGTTCTTATCAGTGATTACAGAAGAACGCTCGGCAGGCCCATCGAAACGGTCCGCTCGCAACTGGTGGATATCTTAGGTCAGATAAATCCTGCTGAAGTGGCTCTTATCGCTGCTACCGGCTCTGTGGGTAGGTTTTTTGCCAGGATTATGGACATTCCCTTCGTAAATGAGGTCTCCGCGCAGGCAGCAGCAATTGGTTTTCTGTACCCTCAATATAAGCAGGCAACCGTTATTGAGATGGGTGGCCAGGATAGCAAGCTCATCTTTTTATCAGCCCAGCATGGCGCCGTCAGGGTCCGCGACTTTACACTCAATACGGTCTGTGCGGCCGGCACGGGTTCGTTTCTTGACCAGCAGGCACAGCGCCTGGGCATTAACATCGAAGGAGAGTTTGGTGAGCTGGCTTTACAGAGCAAGAGCGTGCCGCGAATGGCGGGTCGCTGTTCGGTATTCGCAAAGAGCGATATGATTCACCTTCAGCAGCAGGCCACGCCTCTTTGCGATATATTGGCCGGTTTGTGCCTTGCGTTGGCTACAAACCTCAAAAGCAACCTTGGCTGCGGCAGGGAATTCGTCAAGCCGATTATATTCACCGGCGGCGTTGCAGCTAATATCGGCGTCGTAAGGGTGCTGGAGCGGGTCTTTGAGCTGTCCAGTAGCGAGCTGGTCGTGCCTGATATGCACTTCTTTACAGGCGCAATTGGTGCAGTCCTTGTTGCTAAGCAGACAGCCGGCCGCAGCAGGTGTAAAGGCGGCATTCGGCTCGAAAAGATAGAGGCATACCTGTCACAAAGAGGTGCTGCTCTTGAGCATGCTCCGCGCCGCCAGCCGCTCAAAATTCCAGTCTTGCCTCCTCCTGAAAGTCTCGTTTATGAACATCTGCTGGGAACCGCAACCGAACCGATAGATGCCTATGTCGGCCTTGATATCGGCTCGCTGAGCACAAAAGTTCTGGTTATGGATAAGCAAAAGCGAATCCTCGCCAAGGTGTATCTGATGACGGCGGGCAGGCCCTTGGAGGCCATACGTCAGGGGCTCGATATTGTCGGCAGGAAGGTCGCCGGAAAGGTAAGAATTTTAGGAGCAGCCACCACCGGCTCGGGCAGGTATCTTACAGGCGACTTCATAGGCGCAGATATAGTCATTAACGAAATCACCGCTCAGGCAGCCGGCGCAGCAATAATCAATCCTAAGGTCGATACCATATTCGAGATTGGCGGACAGGACAGCAAATATATATCGCTGGAAAACGGCGTCGTCGTTGACTTCGAGATGAACCACGCCTGCGCTGCCGGCACCGGCTCTTTCCTTGAAGAGCAGGCACAGCGACTGGGCGTAAGCATTAACAACGAGTTTGCAGATTTGGCCTTCAAAAGCCGCGCCCCTGTGAAGCTGGGCGAGCGATGCACCGTGTTTATGGAGTCCGACCTCTTGAGCTATCTGCAGCAGGGAGCGCAGACAGGCGACCTGGTGGCCGGCCTGAGCTACTCGATAGTCGCCAATTATCTTAACCGCGTTGTTGGCCGGCGCAAAGTCGGAAATAATATCTGCTTCCAGGGCGGCACCGCTTATAACAAGGCAGTGTGGGCGGCCTTTGAAGAGGTGGTCGGCAAACCGGTTTGTGTCCCCGACCATCACGAGGTCACGGGCGCACTTGGAGCAGCCACCATCGCAGCCGAGTATATGCAAAAAAGAGCTCGCGAAGAGGGCAAAGTTCCGACGAGTGCCTTTAGGGGTTTTGAGAACCTCGTTTCGCTTAAATATACCGTTGAATCTTTCACCTGCGAGCACTGCCCGAACCATTGTGAGGTAAAGAAGGTCCAGCTGCCGGGGGCCGACCCCTTATACTATGGCTCTCGCTGCGACAGATATAATCTGAAGAAGAAAATAAAAAAGACCGCCGAGCTTGGCGCATTCGAATACCGCAGGCGCACGCTCCTCGAATACGCAGGTCTTGCTGGCAAGCCGGAAGTGCGCAGGCATAAAGCCAGAGTGGGCATTCCTATGTCCCTGATTTCCTGGCAATATCTGCCGATGTACTCACGATTTCTCAAAGCCCTCGGTTTCGAGGTCGTCCTCTCAAGCCAGACCGATAAGCGCCTGATTCGTATAGGCGTGGAATCCGTCACCGCTCAACCCTGTTTCCCTGTGAAGGTTGCCTACGGCCACATCACTGAGCTGCTTGAAAAGGAGGTTGACTTTATATTCCTGCCCAGCATAGTCTCATCAATGGCAAGCTTCCCGCAGAACAAGCACAATCAGATTTGTCCCTATGTTCAGTCCTTCGCCTATCAGGTCATGGCGTCCTTCGCTGGCAAGCTCGGCCAAACGAAAATCATAACTGCCGCAGTTCGCCTCGGCGAAGGCAAATCGCTCATCGCCAAAAGTTTCATCGACCTCGGCAGAGAGTTGAAGGTTTCTTCCTCGCAGGCCCGCAGGGCGGCCAAAGAAGCCCTCGCCGCCCAGGCCGGTTTCGAAGATGCGCTCAAGGATAAAGGAAAGGAAATTCTTGGTCGAATTGGCCCCGACCAGAAAATCTTTGTGTTGGTTTCCCGCCCGTATAATGGCTGCGATGACGGCATGAACCTGCAGCTTCCCAGAAAACTTGCCGAGCTTGGCGCACAGATTATCCCGATGGATATGCTCGACCTCGCTGGGGCCAAACTTACTAATAAGTCACTGCACGAGAGTGTTTATTGGTCGT
>Ga0315293_10001250_pt1 | contig 24670 bp, 37 predicted proteins | sample YL17G13_20_MG_FD_203071 | JGI IMG/M metagenome (GOLD analysis project Ga0315293, IMG submission 203071) | Sediment microbial communities from Yellowstone Lake, YNP, Wyoming, USA - YL17G13_20 | ecosystem: Environmental > Aquatic > Freshwater > Lake > Sediment | place: USA: Wyoming | collected...
GAAGGAGCATGGAACTGTCTGACACGAAAGTGGCCGTTATTTGGAGGGAGCCGGGTAGCTCACGAGGAATGTCCATCAGCAAAGGAGGTCCGACGAATCAGGTTGTGCCATACGCATTTTCCAATCACGCCAGTAGCCCACAAATAGGGTATAAGTTGCCGTTATCTTCTGACTTGGTACGATATTCGACACGCATGAATCGCGGAAACGACGACATTTCTGGAAAAGCGACTCCCTGCAGGATCTGTCCTCAGTACGGTCATGCGTTGATTTTCCCCAGGAAATGCTACTATGAAGCCCAATGCCCTCTTCCACTCCTCTTTTGCGCTAACCATCATGGGGAGAGACCGGTTAGAACGAGTTCTCGAGCTGTCGTAGCAAGCACCCACCCAAAATTTCCCACCCTCGTTCGCCCCTTCCTCCGCCGGCTCTCCTCAACCATTTCAAAACACATCGCATACAATGACCCAACTCGAGAGAACACGAATTTCGGATGGAGGAAGAAAGCATGATCCAACACGGGGAAGGCGAGGCCAGATTCTCTAATCCTTCGGGGGGTACTGACTCAGTCATCGCAACAGGTACTCGCCTTTCCCGCCTTGAACTTGCAATCGCCAACCTGGAGGAGAAGGTCAAGACTCTCGAGATGACCGTGAAGGACATTCGTTGGGGCGAGAAGGAAGCCGCCGAGCAAGAGGACCATCCCACTATCGAGGAGGAGAGGACTTGAACAAGAAGTTGCTCATCCCCGCGAGGCTGGTCTTCAAGCCGATCATTCAGATGAGGGGCGATATTAGGACATATTTCGAAAAGAACCACCCCGGAGCTGAAACTGTCCGTCTGCACTTCGTAGAAAACAAGTGTTTCGTTCAAATCGACAAGCCTATTCTCGAATATTCTTCACATCACAGACTTCAATATCATCTCATTGAGGGGAGCATGAGCGAGTACGACATAATCCCCCGGAACAGACGGGAGATCGCGGAGGCATGAACATGACAGAACAAAAGAAGTTGACTGGAATCGAGAAGATGAGAAAGAGAAAGGAAAGCGTTCAAATGATAGGTTTCATGGTTTTTGTCATGGCGGGGGTTATTGCTCTTATCCTGGCAATGCAGATGGGAATGTGGCAAGACCTTCTTGACAAGCAATATCTAACGGATCCAAATCTGCCTATCAGCGAATGGAAGAATGCGACTTTCACATTGAGTCATGAGCGAATAAATCACTTGATCATGGAAAACGCGGTTTACGTCGTCGGGGCTATGGCGGTTGCAGCCATAGGGCTAGGTTTCGCTTGGGCTGGTCTTCTGAATCCGACTAATGAGGAACTTCACAAGATGGGTTGCAGGATTGCCAGAGATGCGAAATATTGTCCTGAATGCGGGGCGGCTAACAAGTATTGCCCCGAATGCGGACTGAAACTCTCCCGACTTGAAGACAAGAAGAAAAAGGAGTGAGATGTCCAGCTCCTGCACCAGACAACTGGAACTCTTCGGGACCAAGGCGGCCCTCATCAGGACAGGGTTCAAGCTCAGGTCCTATCGGTTCCAGTGCTCTGCGTGCGGGGTCATGGTAGGGCGGAGTGCAAGCGTGTGTGGTCATTGCGGAGCCGACCTCAGATGATAACCGACAAGTCCTGGAGCAAGTGCCTCCACGCAGGGAAGGAGTGCAACATGAGCGAAAGAGGCTGTGACGGTATGTTCGCAGAAGGGATAGATTGCACTTCATTTCGACGAAGGGAGTTTCCGAAGGTGAAGCAATGAGCCAGTTCATTGAGGCCAAGTGCAAGGAATGTCAATGCAGATTTGTTACGCACATCGATCACGCACTTCTCTACAATGCATCCATCATCGGTGTTTGTGAGAATTGTTCTGACATGAAATCCCACGACTGCATTGATGAGTTCCAAGAGGACGAGAACCACTGTTACTTGAAAGTTGGAAGAAGGGAGTTTCCGAAGGTGAGATGATGGGCGCATGGCATGACATCGGATTATATCCAACGCATTGGGAGAGATTCATGTTCAGAATGACGTACATTCTTGTCTGGCCTGTTCTCGGATGGGCCTATGCAGACTCACTTCCTCATAAGATTGCAATTCCGAGGGAGAGATAGAGATGACGAACGAAATCAAAGAAGAAACGGTGTCTCAGCAAATAAACAGGATCAAGATAATTCTTGGTCACATCAGGAAGCTAGGTCCGGCAGAGAAATCCTATCTAAAGAAACTGCTGAATCAGACCGAACTCAAGAATGTGTGATCTCACAATGACAACGAGAGCGGGAAAGGCGGTTGCGGTAAGTCCTAATGAACGGTGTGTCGGGCATGAATCCGTCGAGGGTCGCCCCGTCCCCGACTCTCTCAAGGACGGTGAGGGATGATGAGCGAATGCTTTTGTAAACAATGTAATTGCGTCATTCTCCAAAGTGCCGATGCAACTGAATGGAGATTAACCTGGATTGAAGATCATCCAGAAGTTGGGCAAGTTCTTCGAAACGAGAAGGATGGATCCACGCGGTTGTTCTGCAGATGTTACGAAGGATATTGGGGACTTTAGAATGAGCGACTTCACCAAGAGCCATATCAGCAAGTCTGATGATTGGCGCACACCCAAGGATGTCTATGATGCTTTGGATGCTGAGTTTCACTTCAATGATGATCCTTGTCCTCTTCTCGGAGCTGAGAATGGGGACGGATTGCTAAGGGAATGGGGTTCGAGCGTTTTCATGAATCCTCCCTATTCCAAGCCCGGTCCTTGGTGTGAGAAGGCGGTACTCGAATCTCGCAGGGGAAAGGTCGTGGTCGGATTGCTCAGGGGAGATACATCGACTAGGTGGTTCCATCAATGGGTTCTGCCATATGCCGAACTTCGATTCATCAAAGGTAGACTGAAATTCAACGATATTGGACCTGCCCCCTTCGCATCAATCATAGCCATTTGGAGGCCACGAACATGAACTGCCCGAAGTGCAAGAAAGTCATGTTTCAGGCATATTGCGAAGGCAGACTAACGAAATATTATTGCGAATGCGGTCACGAGGAGAAGGTAGGCGGTGAGAAGGATGACGGAGGTAACGTTGAGGAATAGTTCGGGGCCTGTTCTATGCAAGCATTGGGAGAAGGTTCCAGAGTGTTTCGGTTCCCCGCCTGAGTGCGCTTTCAACAAGGACGGGTCTTTCAATCCCGATAACTGGAATTGCGGTCTGATGGACAAGCTCAGAGATGCCGCCCATGAAAACGAGGTCTGGTCAGAGGACGAGCACATGGCGATCATCCCCTATCCCAATCAACTAAAGTTCGGCATCCTAGCATACTACAAAAGCAGAGGACGGACGGACCGATTCTGGATATGGGAAGTCGGGAAAGAAATCAGGGAAGGGATTCAGGCCGATGCGGAACAATTCGTCAAGTTGAGGCAGAAGGGGGTTGAGTAGAATGGTTGATAAGAAGGGGAAGGCGAAGCCGAGAGATGTCCGCGTGGTCAAAATCACGGGGTGTCATCAATGCCCTCATGTGACAGCAATCAATGACCGCACTTTCATATGCGAGGCGGCGCGGCCTAAGTTCGTTGTCTCAGAGAATGCCAGAGGCAACCCGCCTGAAAGAATTCCGCCGACCTGCCCACTTCCAAAGGAGGCTGACCGCGATGGGTGAGAAGATTCGATGGCCTAAGAATCAGGTCTGGTGTACTGGCGGGAAACACCCCAAACCGTGCATCCCCAAATTCGACGAGAATGGTGTCATCATCAGTTCAATCGGTTGTTCGCATCTGAACACCGCCAAAGATTGTGACTGCGAATGCCACAAGAAGCCCCGTCCATCGGAGGGTGAGAAGCCATGAAGTGCCCCAAGTGCGGGAGCAAGATGGCCGAGAAGCATTATCCCGAACACAACGAATCCCACTACGAATGTCGATGCGGTTACCAACTCGTTCATCTCAGCGGTCACGAGGAGAAGGTGGTCGGATGAACTGCCCAAAGTGCGGATGCGAGATGGTAGAATGGGGCTACTCGAAACGACGAGGCATGACTCCGCGCGAAACAGCTTTGTGCTCTAATTCGAAGTGCGGTCACGAGGAGAAGGTAGGCGGTGAGAAGAGATGAGGAGTGAGGAGCGAATCTGGAATCAAGCAACTAAACTCGGTTGCCCCCATCTCAGATACTCTAACGAACTGGAGAAATGGGTCGCACGAAACAAAGACCCGTGCCCCAAGTGCAACGGAATCCACGATGCTTGGTTTAGCTGTCATTATCAAGGAAAGCCCTTCGATGAAAAAGACCGTTTCTTGGTACTCAACGACAAGGGGGAGAAGTGATGTGGCCTTTTAGCAGGAGTCTCACGATGAAAACGACGGGCGATTTGAACTTCTATCTTCAGGGAGACAAACTGATTGGTGTCTGGCCGTTGGGAGAAGACAACATCTCCCTTCTAAAGAAGTACGCTGGACCACAGAAAGGTAAAGTCGCGTTAAGCATAAAAGGTCTGCACGACAAGGGGGAGAAGTGATGCCGGACATTACGATACCTTTCAAATACAGATTCTTCAAACCGATAGAACAAGGCATCAAGGTACGTACTTGGAGGACTCGGAAGTATGGCGACCCTGGTGACCGATTTCCCAATGGACGATTTTGGTATGAGATAACCAAGGTCGAGCGAGCCTGCATGGGTTCGGTCCCAGAATACTTCAAAGAAGAGGGGTTCAGAGACAAACAGGACGCCATCCAAACTCTCAAGGAAATCTTCCCCCAGAATGGCTATCAACCCGAGAGGATGGGCTGGGCGCATTGGTTCAGGAGAGTGGAATGATGGACTTCACAGAGGCGCTAGACAAGGCAGGGAGCGAGTTCAAGGAACAGATGCACAAGATGAGGAGCATCAAGAAGGTTGCAGAACCAAGGAAATGCCTAATATGCCATGAAGAATTTACCCCAACAAATACCAAATGCACCAATCAGAAGTATTGCGCTGACCATTCAAGGTCCAAGCAACTTCAGTTGATTAATCAGACTCCTTATGAATCGGCACCTACAAACTTCAAAGGAACCTTATCAGAGTTGATTGTTGCCGCCGATCTCATGAAAAAAGGCTATCACGTCTTTCGCAATCTAGCCCCTCATGGTTTGGACCTAATCGCATACGGTCAAAATAAAGAGATGCTCCGGATTGAAGTGACAACGGGACGGTATTATCCAGATGGAAATATACTTTTCGAACGACATGAAAAAAGCAGCTTCAATTGGGACTACGTGGGAGTAGGAATGCCAGATGGGGCAGTATTCTATACGAAAGACGGTGGGCAATCATTCTTAGAACTCAATGGATTTGGTAAACAAGAGCAGGTCGAGGAGTGGTTGCCATAGCCGAAAATGTCCCTAGGGACAGAAATAATGTCCCTGTTAGTAGGGCTCCACGAAAGGACTTGCGGGAAAGGATAGAGGCGTTCTTAGAGGCAAATCCGTCTGATGAATTCCAAATCGCGTTCATTGCTCAGAAGATGAAAGGCGCGACATACGAAGCCGTCAAGAAAAGTATCCAGCGTGCTTTGGAAGACCCGAAAGGTAAGATAGTCAAGGTCCGGGACGGATGGTATCGCACAGCTCGAACCCCTGAGATGATGTCCAAGGTCTCGACTGCAAAACGACTCGGACTTCACGGCATCGAAATCGCTGGAAAATGTCCCGACGACCCCACCCGGTCTAGACTTCTTCAAAATGCGGAGTTCAAGATAAATCACAACGGACAATACTCATTCGAGTTCCTTGGTCGCCCTATCACGATCACCCTATACCCCAAATCTCCAACGATACTCGTACAGCTTCAGGCTACTAATAATCCTCTGACGTTCGAGGAGTTCAGTGGCTTTTGCTTCTGGCTATTCGGGTGGGGAGCGAACGAGCGTATCCTGGACCATACATGGGCCGTCAAGCAGTTTGGGTGGAACATCGACTTTGTGAGCCTGGACATGACCAAGAGCGGTTTCAAGAGGTTGACCCTGAAATCCTTCCGAAACGACTGGTTCCAAATCTATCAGAAGCACAAGGATGTCATGCGAGTAGAGACTCATCTGAATCCTCAAGACATGGGGCTGACCGATCTTCAGAGGCTCGTCAATGTCATGCAAGGGGCAGTCAACGGGAACGGACACGCACCGATGCCCAAGAGCCAGACCACGCTCGATAGGGGGGATTTCGCATATCAATGAGAGACTTGACCCCGCTCCTGGAGGATTTCATCACGTACGACGGCAAATGCGCCCTGTGCAGGAATCGGAGCAGGTACTCGAGTTGGTGTTTCATCCGATCGATAGTCGTCAACGAGGGCGATAGCTGCAAGGATTTCAAGGAGAGGATGAACCAATGAGGCATCGATTCTGGGTTCAATTTATCCAAGACATCAATGATTGCCCCAATATGTTCCAGTATGAGACAACGACGCTCTTCATTCCTTTCTTGATCGTAGCAGCCTATATCTTCCCAAGTCTGAAGTTTCAAGCCTGTCCTCACAAGATCACAATATCGAAGGAGGGCCCATGAGCGAATCTGTCAGAGTAGAGATGGGCATTCAAAGATTCATGAGGGTTGGTTGGAAATACCTGAAGATTGTCTTAGATTGGTTATATCCAGTCCTCTTAATCATAATGGGGTTGTTTATCTTCACGGCTCCCGCAACGGTTGACGATTCAATAGATCTGACCAAAAGACAACTGATGGGTTGCCTAGCAATTACTTTAGCTCTGCTCAGGTTGCCACGAAAGGAAAAGGTGAAGAAGTGATGTCCGATCCCCCTTGGATAAACAAATTGCCAACTTGGTACTTCATTTATCTGTTAAGGATGGAGAAAGTGTTCAGACGGTACACGCCTCACAAGGTCACAATCGAGAAGTTCAAGGAGAGGATGAGATGAACGAAAGCCAACTCTGGAAGAAATACGAAGCCAAAAAGGTTGCATTCATCAAGAAAGCCCTGGAAGGGAAGAAACCACCTAGACGAGGACAAGGCGGGGATGAACATAAGAGACGGAGGTTGTCCATTTCCACTGACAAAGTACCAAAGAGTGTAGCCAGCACTATGTATTATCTTCAATCAGAGGAAATCATGGCGATTTTGTCCGTTTTGGCAGAGGATGAAAAACTCTTGCTGGCCGAATATAGTAACTCGGAAAACAGACAAGACAAGCGAAAGAGAACCTCTCTTGGCAGTCGCATGAGAAGATTCAAACAGGATCATCTAATGATTGTGATGGGGTTGGATCTCGGAGCAAGAGTAGGAGAAATCGTCACTCTCCCTTGGGAGGATGTTGATTTTCAGAACCGTATCATCAAGATATGGGATGAGAAGAAGGACTGCCTCCGAATCTGCGTTATGAGCGAACCTACTTGGCTCGAGCTCATAGAATACCAAAAAGAGGTGGACCTTCGGAGAGAAAGATGGGTTTTTCCAGTTTCCGCGAAGACGGCCAACCGACTCATCAAGAACTATGCGGCCCGAGCAGGAATAAAGCGGCGGGTCAGATGGCACACACTTCGGCATACTCATGTCGTGCAAGGAAGGAGAGTAGGCAGAGACTGGGATGAATTGAGCCAGCAAACAGGTGATGACGTACGCTCCCTTATTACCCATTACTCAAGACTTTCGATTGAAGACCGGAGAATACTCGCAAACGAGAAACCTCTTATCTAGAAGATAAACACTAGGAGAGTATGGCAATGAAACTGATCTACTTGACCGTTGACGGTCGCGCCAGGATTGAGAGTGCAAACATCAGGGCTCGTATGGTGGAAGAGCCAGATGGGTATCATCCTTTGACCAATGATTCCGTATGGCAAGATTCCAAAAGACGCAGAGAGCCAGTTCTTGTTCTGACGGAGGGAGTGTTGGGGCCTTACGGTTCCAGTATGGCCGAGGAGGATATTCTCCATCTTCTGTTCGACATAGACCTTGCTGAACGAGCATTCAAGCTTCAGAGCGTTTCAAAGATGTGGCAACGTTCAATAGCTGCTGCCATTGCCTGGCTTGGGAAGTCTTTGCCCTATCTCTTCATCATCGCGATTATCGCCTACAGTGTCTACACGAGCTTCTTTGGGGGTGTTTGACATGGCTGGAGGCGGCAAGGACTTCACCGATTTCGTCATCATGGTTCACGGGGCTGGCGAAAGGCTTGCTTTCGTGAGTCATCTCTGGTCCAGCGAATATAAGGGGCCGTTTAGAAGACGAGAAGCCAACAAACTCCAGGGTCAGATACACAAGATGAACAGCAACAAATACATCCTGAATCTCGATAGGGCCACTCGCATCCGATGGGCTCCCTGGAAGAAGGTCGATTGGAAGAGGCCATTTTGGACACTCAACGAACTCACCCGCTCGAAGAAGATCGGGCTCATACGATACCAAGAGCCGTGTGACCACAAGTGCTCGAAGTGCCCAGACAAGAATGGGGACAAATGCAAGACCTCGCTTGAGGTCATAGAGCCGATCCACATCAGCCGGACACACCAACCATCGGGAAGGATATTGGACTCGAAGAAACCACTGGACCCCAAGCAGAAGGAGCCCATTCTGACCAGTTGGCTTTCTCCATACGGTCTGAAGATGATCGTGGACAGCAGCCCCAAGTACAAGAAGGCTTACAAGAGCTATGCCTTCGGCCTACTCAAGAAACTGGGAGGCAAATGGATGTATATCCTGATTGCTGGCGTGGTCATCATCGTGCTCATACTCTACTTCACGGGGTATGTTAGTTTCGGCGGAAGGTGAACTATGCCAGAAGAGAATTTCGAGTCGAGGTCCCACATAACCAAACATCTGACTGGAGCGAAGTTCGACAAGACCGAAGAGAGAACCAGGATTAATTCTTGGGAAGAGCAGGACTATCTCAACTGGAAGAAGTTCCTGGCTAAGACCCTCGGGGTATCCTTCTACGAACAGGGCGTTGAGATATACATGAGCATGAAGATCTCCAAGGACGGGCTCTCGAGGGAAGAGGATGTCGAATTGGGCAAGGGCATGTACGCTGACGATGAGAAGAAGCGCAACATAGGCTACAAGATTTGGAAAGATGCTTTCGGAGGCAAAGATAAGGATGGCAATGGCTCAGGAGATTAACGAGGACGTCTGGCATTCCGAACCTAAGTACATTGATTGTCTACATACAGATAACGGCAAGAAGATCCCTGTCAATGTCATAGCCAGAAATGCCCCTGTCTACACGGACAAGTATGGGGAGGTCTATGTTCCTTTCATAGATGATACGGTTCTGGACTTCCTCGCAGCACAGACCAAGGAATGGATAGAGGATAAGTTCGATTGCGTCATTATGATAACTGGCCGAAGGCGGATCGGGAAGTCCAATCTGGCAATCCAGATAGCGCAAAGAGTGGATGCCCGATTCGCCATAGAGTCGATAGCCTTCCACATCGATGAGTTCTCAGGCCTGCTCAACAAGAACCCATCAGCAGACCCGGAAGCGAATGTATGGCCTCAAGCTCTTTACGATGAGGCCGGGTTCGGGCTCTTTGCAAAGGACTGGATGCTCACCTGGGTTAAGGAAGTGGGCAAATGTATGCAGGTAATAGGAAAGAAGAGGAACATTGTCTACTTCATTCTGCCTCATATCAAGAAGCTTGTCGGGGATATTCGGGATGAGATGGCCACTATCTGGATTGACCTAGACTTCAAATACAAACATGAGCGAGGATATGGTGAAGTCTACACTGGCACTAGGAACAAACATAAGCAACTCATATGGTGGACGCCTAAATGTTGCTTCAAGTACAAGGAACTCCAAGGCCAGATATGGATTGACTACGAGGCAAGGAAGGATCATTTCATAGATGATGTAGCTGCCGGCAAGTATGATACCGGAAAGGGAGCATCTAAAGAGCTAGAGAAGACCAATAGGGCAATGCACAAGCTTCACGAGGGTGGGTTGTCCCTCGAGGAGATCGGCGCTGCTTATGATATGAATAAGTCTACGATCTCTCGTCGTCTTGCCGACTATAGGACAAACATTGGTGAGAAGGAAGCCCCCGTATAGACATAATATAACGGGTAGGCGCAACACGCAACACGCAACGAAAACTCTTCCAATTCCGTCTTTTTGATGAAATGCAAAGGAACTAGCCAGCATACCGCCTCCCCCGAATCAGGATATGAATCACTGGCAATCAATATAAATCAGAACATTTATATGCGCTGGCATTGTTAGCTAACATGGTAACAGACTTGGTAACAAACTCGTCAAGCGTATCCAAATCCTCCTCTCATGTAAGTACGGAGGAGGAGGTGATTGATCCATGAAGTCTTGGAAGTCAATTAAGGCAGAGCTGAGCGTCGGCAAGCTCGTCGGCGTTCTGATCTTTGTCGTGATCGCTATGGCTCTTCTCCCGACCATCATCTCGAGCACGAACTCGGGGGTGAACAGCTCAGACGACTACGGCAGCGCTCAGACGCTCCTGGGGCTTGTTCCGCTGTTCTACGTGATCGCCATCCTGGTAGCCGTCATAGTCTGGGTGGTCCACGAGACCAGAGGTATGGGGGGTTAGACAGCTCCTCAGATCCAGCCCGTCGCAGACTAGGAACGGGCAAACCTTTTCATTTCTTTGAAATCCGCCAGCACGTAACCTAGGAGAACCAAATATGGAAGACAGAAAAAGCAACAACAGATTCAGGATCACTAGCATCATCATAGCGGCAGTCATGGGTCTCATAATCATCGTCTCCCTGGGTATTATGCCCTCAATTTCTCAATCAGTCTCGGCCAATCCTGGTCCTTGGGAGGACTTCCTGGCCCAGATGACATTCACGAAAGAGCCAGACAATCCTTTGATGGAACCGACACTAGCCTGGGAATCAGACGAGATCGGTGACTACACGGTCCTTGAAGAAGCCACTCGATTGAATCTCTACTATACTGGCTTCAATTATGACACTGGCGGCGGCCCAGTCAATGGCATAGGATTGGCAACTTCACCATTGGCTTACCCACCAACAGTATGGACAAAACACTCGCAGATATTCGCGCCTAATGCGACTCCAGCACAATGGGATTCTGGCTTTGTGCGATTGGGGACGGTTTTCAAGGTCTCATCTACCTACTACATGTATTATACCGGGACGCCCGACCCTGGCTTTGCTGGGGGAGCTAAGATCGGATTGGCTACGTCGTCGGATGGCGAGAATTTCACCGCTTACGCTAGCAATCCGGTTCTCACGATCTCTGGCGCAGAGACTTATGTAGAAGACCCAGCCGTCATTCGCATGGACGCGACCCATTGGTACATGTACTACTCCTACCGACAGGGAGGGAATGTCCTCCCAGGTATTCGAGTTGCCACTTCCACCGATGGAATCACTTGGACAAAAGTCGGCGATGTTCTCGCATTGGGAACTTACCCCGCATGGGATAGCCAGTACATCGAGCACTCGAATGTCTACTACATCGAAAGCCACTATGTCCTCTTGTACGAGGGATATGGGGGCTCGGGCCTGAGGCCTTGGCAAATCGGACTGGCATACAGTACCGATCCACTTGCAACGTTCACGAAATTCACTGGCAACCCGATACTCAGCCCCAGCGAGAAGGGCGGAACTTTCGACGAATACCATGTAGACACGGCCAGCTTCTTTTACAAATCTGGAGTGTGGTATATGTTCTTTGGCGGGGGCGATTCCTACAACTATGGTCCTTCCAGATGGGCTATGGGCATAGCCTATTCTCCAGGGGGTACTCCAGCCTCAACCCCCCCCTCGACCTACATATGGAATGCTAGTGCCCCTGGTGATGCTGATGTTGCTGGCAATTGGTTGCCTGTTGGTCTACCAAAGAATACAGACAACATAGTTTTCAATTCGACGAGCACCTTCACTTGCACATTCGATTTGCTCGGAAGATTTGGGTCCATCACGATGAGTCCTGGCGCAGGCATCGTTTATTTGGCGACGAGTTTCTGGGTCGGGGAATTCCATTTCAATGGCGGGACACTTCAGACAACTCTCGGTTTGATGATAGTGAGTGAGAATTTCACCCGAACCAATGGAACTCTCTCAAGCGGATACTTCAACGTACTTATGGCCAATAAAGGTGGGATATTTGATACAGGCCCTGGTGCGGGGGATACGTTCAATGCCGGATATTTGAACTTCAAGCATAATACGACCATTGAGGGAGATTGGGCCAGAAGTCAAGGATGGCTCATAATCCAAGCAGGAGCAACCGTTTCGATAGCTTCTGGATCGCACTTAGTCTGGGATACTTGGACAGGATCATGGGAAAACCTGGGGACCATAACTGGGCCCGGGGAGTTCGTCTATTCGGTCTATACAGATGTTGCTAGTTTTGCTCTCAGTGGAGTGATAACTGCTCCAGTCGAATTTTCGAATCATCCTTCTATGGCGGCTAACCGGACAGTTACCTTGGCCTCAAATACTATATTCCTTTCATCCATCTTGGTCAAATCTGGGATAGGAGCCAATACCAAAACGATAACATTGGACCTTTCAATATCCAATTACACATTGACCGCCGACGGGATAACAATTGGAACATTGGGAGCAATCAACTCGAGGTCATCCTGGATAACCGATTCTGGGGATTGGGATTCTTCAGATGGGTCATTCACTCAGGGTTCGAGCAAGCTGTACATGACGGGCGGCAGATCTGGGAACACGCTCGCTGCATGGTCGGCAGTTGCTAACGGTTCATTGACATTCACAATCCCCAACCTCGAAGAGGGGGCCATGTATGGAGTCCTAGTCGATGGACAGAGGAAATATACCTTTACAGCCAATGCTTCGAATTCCATTTCGTTCACCTATTCTGGTCCTTGGAGCGAGCATCAGTTCAAGGTAATTGAGACTGTCCTGACACAGCAAGTATCGGTTTTGGTCAATCTAGTCTTCCTCATCTTCGCCGTCGGGATCATCGTTGGTGTCGTAGCTGAAGGGACAAACTCACTCCGCAAGATGCAGATGCGCACGACGGAGCAGATGATGAAATCTCTACTCACGATGGTCATCTACATAGTCATTGGCATGGCGTCACTCGGAGTCATGTATAGTATGGTCTAGGAGCAAAACACAAATGTCAGAACCGCAGGAAACAAGAATAGGACGGAAACAGGAACGCATCGAGAAGCCTCAAGCATCGAGTTCCAAACCCAGAAAAGTCTATGTCCTAGGCGTAGCCTTCGTCGCCGTCCTTCTCCTCGGAGCGTCCTTCGGTATCATGATCTCAGCTACTACGCCGAACATTCCTACGGTGATTGAGCCAGGGTCGATGGTATCAGATTCAAGTTATATCATATTTCCAAGTGGTTCAAGTTACTATGCCAAAAATGGTACAACTGGAGCCATTGATTACAGTTCTACTGATGCTGGTGTAGTCATAGAATATGCTATAACCGCTTTGGGTTCTCAAGGTGGCATAATACATTTGAAAGTTGGAGTCTATAATATCGCAAGTTTTCATATTGATTCAATCTACTATTCAATAGGCATTACTAGCGGTTCCAGTCGTACCATAATTATCCAAGGTGAAGGTTCCGTCCCACCTTTTCAAACGCCTCCCATTAGTGCTGGAACCCTATTGAATGTTACACCTGCCCTATATGCCGCATTGCCTGTGGTTCAGGAATATTCCGTAATATTAGCGCGACCTCCACAAAATACGCTACTCAAGGCAACAATATTCATCAAAGATTTGACAATTCGATTACCTTATAGTTCACGCGAGGGAGTATGCGCCATTGATACACGATATGGCCTACAATCAGGGATCGAAAATGTAGTTTGTGATTTTGAAATATTGGATGGGCCTGGCGCAAATTCAGCTGGAATAGTTCTTCCAATGGGTTATCAGGCTGGATATATACAACGCGCAGTAAATTGCATAGTATTGGGTTGGTATTGGGGTTTTTTGATAGGTGATTACTCAATTCTTGATAATTGTGCCGCCCGAAGGGGTATGTTTCCTTACGGAATAGGTCTCCTTGGTTCACCCGTACAATGTACCGTTACACTTTTGCATTGTGCAGAAGCTGGTACCGTTCGTAGTGTCTACCTTGGTGCAGATGTCGTTCCTAACGCATACATCGAAATCATAGGTTATAACATTGAATTTGTCACAGCTTACAAAATTAGCGCGGCTTTTGAAGTAAATCCAGGTTATGCGCGAGGTTTTGTAAGTTATACTGTGCAAAATGAAACAGGGAGTTATTACCATCCCTTTTGGGACTCAGGTTCTGGAATTAAGTTCAAGACAGTATGGGCATGGACAGGTTCCGAGTTCAAAGGCACAGCATCAATAGTGGACTCAACAAGTATTGCCTTTAATCATAACCTCGTAACTACACCAACTCTGATATTATGCTCTTTCAATTCGACAGCGTATGGAGCCTACACATGGACTGCAACAGCAACAGAAATCACAATAACCGTTCTTAATTCGGGGTACTACACCGTCTATTGGTATGCCGAAGTCTAGGGGGGCATCATGTACCTGAAGCTCTCGGCCAAACTCGTTTCCCTTTTCCTAGTATTCTCAGTCTGTCTGCTAGGCTATGTGAGCATGAGCACTTTGGGGGATCCAACACCGACAGCGGGGAAGGTTGCTATCTCCGACCAGGTTCAGATCAAGCAGGGCGCGGATGTCAGTTACTATTTCGCTGATGATGCTTACCTTGACAAACTGGAAGTTCGAGCATCTTATGTGGAAATCAACAACCAATTCAGATTGTCAACGGGCATTTCTACGGGGCAAATCAATGTCACCTTGGAACAATATAACACCGCCAGTTCAATGACTTGGACCGCCGACTCAGGGACCGCCGATCCCGTCGTCACCTTCACCCTCTCCGGCCTAGAGAGCGGGAGGATGTACCGGCTCTATGTCGATGGCGTCGCCTCAAGTCTTCTAACAGCAACAGGAGGAACAATCTCATTCACCTATTCTGGTCCTTGGAGTGAGCATCAGTTCGAGATCGTTGCGACTAGCATAACAGGTTCAATCTCTCCCTTGGTCAACCTGATATTCATCATGTTTGCTATCGGGATAGTCGTTGGTGTCGTCGCTGAAGAGACGAACTCACTCCGCAAGATGCAGATGCGCACGACGGAGCAGATGATGAAATCTCTACTCACGATGGTCGTCTACATAATCATCGGCATGGCAAGTCTCGGCGTTCTCTACAGCATAGTGGCATAGGAGATTTATATGCTCACAACGGGGCCTGAAGAAGTCCCAGCAAAGAGAGTTCGTAAGCTCAAGGTCATAGAAGTGAAGCCCAAGAGGCGGTATTACTGGGCGGGGCCAGTGATAGCGGTTTTTCTGGCGTTGATGTTCATACTGAATGCTCCTGTAACTGTTTTGGCCCAGGATGATTATACGTTTGGGACTGAGCTGGTGAACAAAGGAACTTCCACAAGTCCTACTGAAAAGAATACGGAGAACGCGGTCTACAACTCACTTCAAGAGGCGGACCAATATGCGGATACGATCTTCACAGCAACCACAGAGAATGTCGTGGTAGGCACTGGAGGCGGGGCGGCGTTCCCAGGCGCGCTCACTACAGATGACGCTAGCCGTAGAACTTACACGGAGGCCAACACAGCCGGGGCCGCGACATATCAGACCCTCAGGCCCAGTGCTGACGGTTCTCCTTTGACATTCACTCCGACACCTACCGGGACGCATTACACTTGTGTAGATGAAACAACGGCTGACGGAAATGGAGATACTGATTATGTGACAGGAACGACTAACGCCAATGAAGATACCTATGCGCTGTCAGATGCTAGTGGAAGTGGGAATTTCGATGTTACTATGTGGCATTGGTCCAGAGGGATAACGACCTCAAGTTGTGCCGTTCAATTTGGTCTGGATATAGGTGGAACGAATTACCTCGGTGGCACATCGACAATGACATCAATATCCTATGCCAATTTCTCATACACCTGGACCTTGAACCCGGCCACTACCGCCGAGTGGACACTGACACAAATCAATGCACTCGGGGTCTATCTGTATATGACAGATGCCAATCCAGACACCCGAACAACCCAGGTCGGTATCAAAATCACATTGGCCCCGACTGCCACCTACCAGCTAGATGCTCAGATAACCTATTCAGGAGTCACCTCGACAGCCCAGACCATAAGCTACAACGTCCTCTGCCAAGGATACAGAAATGGGGATACGGAAAATATCGGTGTCTACGCATGGAACTACATCACAACCGTTTGGAATCTGAAAACCACGATCTCAGCGGGGAGCGATACGGATTACAACTTCGACCTCACAAGTCAGCAGAGGGATAGTGGAACAAACGAGGTAAAACTCAGATTGGTCGACGCCTCTAACGGAGATGCTACTCAGACGGTTGCATACCTAGACGTGCTCAAGGTCAGTCGTCTCGAGCTGGGCTATGCCCTCGATGTGGAGTTGACGGCCACCACAGTAGCTCAATATGGAAACATTATGCTCAAGATCAAGGGATATACTTCCGCTGAGACGTTCAAGGTCAATGTCTGGAATTACACTAGCTCGGCTTACGACTTGAACAAACTCTCCATCACTTCAGGTTCGAATGCTTGGCAGACGACCATCGACCTTTGCGACGGCCATCACAGATCAGGCACGACGGTCAAGGTCCAATTCGTAGACGGCACAGCATCGACCTCTGATTTTGTCCAGGACACTCTCTACCTGGATGTTGTCTGGGTGACGAGGTATCATACCGCCCCGACGATCACTCTCTACGGGGCCACTCCGATTCAGATCAACCTTGGAACGAGCATCACGTTCTGGGCAACCTATTCCGACTACGACAACGAGGCCCCTACCTATGTCTACGCTCACATCGGGTCAACTGATTATTCGATGAACGCGAATGATTCTGATACGGTCTACTATGATGGGAAACTCTACGGACTCGCCAAGGCCGACATCCCTGCTGGGAACATCACCTATTACTTCAAGGTCAAGGATGCCAACTCGATAGATGTCACGACTTCTCCGGTCGCTCTATCGGTGAACACGAAGCCTACTCTCACCTTGGACGGGGTGACGCCGACCGGAGGCAACCCCGGGACATACACCTTCTTCGTCACCTACACGGATGCAGACTCCAACAGCCCAGCCTATGTCAAAGCCACGATCGGCGGAGTAGATTATACCATGACCTACAACGGCTCTGGCGGGGGCTACCATTACGATAAGGCGATGAGCGGAGGCACGACCGCCTACAGCTTCAAGACAGAGGATTATCGTTCAGGCGTGATCTCAACGACCCCCAAGAACCTCGTCGTCAACAACCTACCGACAGTAGGCGGTTATGGCCGAGCACCCGGCGATCCCGTCTATGTGACAACCGAACTGAACTTCACGATGACGTTCACAGATCTGGACAACACAATGCCAACCTCAATCAAATGGAGGGAAGACGGAGGAGCAACCCAGAATGTGACCATGACTGAAATCGACCCATCAGATACCACGACCAGTGACGGCAAAGCATACTATCTCTTGAAATATCTGAGTCATGGAGTCCACTACTATGACTTCGGGGCATCCGACAGCCTATATTGGGCCTCCGGAGGCTCGAACTCAGTCACGATAGCCAACCGCGCTCCGACGATAGACAACAAGTTCGTCGATGACCACGAATGGCGAAACACCTATTGGGAATACGATTATGCCTACACCGACCTTGACGGGGATACTGTTGCCTTTCAGATCTCCACGAACGCCAGCTTCCTGAACATCAATTCGGCCACTGGCCTGGTCTACGGCACGACCTCTGACCCGGTAGGCTGGTATGATGTAACTGTCTGGTGCAACGATTCATATTCTGGTAGCGACAGCGATTCCTTCGTGCTCTATGTGGACAACCGAGAGCCTGTCATCACGAACGGCCCTGGTGCTCATGTGGACCAGTGGAGGAATCAAGCATGGTTCTATGACTTCGACTTCAGCGACGCGGACGGTGATTCAATGGCCTGGGACCGAAGCGGTCCGACTTGGCTGACCATTGCATCTGACGGGAATCTATCTGGTACTACTTCTGATGCTCCCGGACTCTACAGTTTCACAGTCTATGCGAATGACAGCCATACTGGATCGGACAGCTACTCGTTCGACATTCATATCACCAACCGAGTGCCTTCAATTTCGAGCACCGGAAACGCCAGCCAGCAAGAAGGGACCTATCTCGCATATCACATTCTGGCCAGTGACGATGACGGAGATTCGCTTTCATATGCCTTGAGTACCAATGCCTCAGCATGGGCTTCAATATCAGGTGCATGGGTCAATGGGACTGCTGCTGGTATCGGATGGTATGAGTTCACCGTCTGGGCCAACGATTCTTACGGGGGTTCCGATTCCGAGCATTGGCATCTGACGGTCTCAGCTCTGCCATCCAACGATCCGCCATATTTCACGAGTACACCCGTCTATTCAATCGCCAACAATTCCCTCTATGAATATGATGCAAATGCTACCGACCCGGAACTGGACCCATTGACCTATTATCTTGATTCCAACGCTACATTCCTGGGCATCAATCCTTCAAGTGGTCTGGTATCGGGAACGCCTCATCTGGTAGGGTCTTACTGGGCCAATGTCACCGTTACAGATGGCGTGGGATGGGATTACCAGAACTATTCGTTCGATGTCACCACCACCGCCCCTAGCTTCTCGAGTTCCCCGACCCTGACTGGAACGAACAATACGGCATACTCCTATCATGCCTTGGCAACAGACCCCGAGAGCGAGACCTTGGCATTCGACCTCGGGCCTCTTACGAACGCCTCTTTCCTAATCATCAGCCCCAGCACTGGATTGATAACTGGAACTCCGACAACTCCTGGCTGGTACTATGTGAATGTCACGGTCACAGACGGGGTCTACACGGTCTGGCAGAACTACACCCTGACGATCTCAGAAACCGCTCCTCCAGACCCAGCGGGACCGACTGGGCCTATCCAAATATCGCTCGGGGTCGTGCTTTTGGGAGCGGTCCTCTGTTTGTCAATGTTCGCAGTATGGAAGTATGTCTGATGAAAACCTACCAAAAGCGTAAATCGAAGAAGGTCGTTATTATAGGTGATGACAAATGGTGAACAATACGACGCTCCTCACCCTAGGGGACAGCGATACTACTTTGGCCCTGGCATTGGTCTTCGGGTTCATGCTGATGGGGATAGGATTCAAACGGTCCGAGTTCCTGATTCTCGCGGGTCCAGTCTGGATCATCTCCGGCCTTACCATCTTCATCAATTACGGGATCGTGTTCTTGATGATAAGCGTCGGTCTAGGAATAGTCCTGATGTTCAAAGGAGTGTCGCCATATCTATGACAGAACAAAAAGAGAAGAGAGTGAACAGGTCAAACAGATGGGTTGTGATAATGGCGATTCAGTTCGCAGCGGTCGGGATATTCGCAACTGGAGGGGCGACGGCTGGTATTGTCCAGGATATCCCCTCAGCTGTATCAGAAACGCTCGGAGTGTCAATTGGGGTCGCGGGTCTAATCTTGTCATGCGGCATCCTACTTTCAGTTGCGCTTCTTGTCTCAATGTCCGGCAAGAAACCAAATATGTTGGCAACAAGTGCCGTCATGCTTGCAACCGTTGGAGCACTGACGGCAATCAGTTGGCTCTATTCATACCTCCTAGTAATGCTTGCAATTGTCATAGCATTGATGTTCGCAGGAACGCTTCGTGATTGGAGCGAGAGCTCAAAGAAGTGAGGTTGAGATGGCCGTTGAAGAGATCTTACCAAAAGTGGTCCTCGTTTCTGCCTTCTTCTCAACACTCTTCGTGCTAGTTTTCACGATCTCTCCTGTAATCATTGAAGCGGAACGACCTGCAATGACTGCCGGAACACCACCGAATATCATGGATGCGTTGATGGATGAATATCTGATTGCATGGACTCCGACTGCGTTTGGAATGGATTCGGATTTTGCGAGTGAAATTTGGCATCCTAAATCCACACCAACGGTTACATTCACATCTGGAGGAGGGGAAGAACACCCTCTAAAATGTTGGCTGGTTCGGCATGATCCGTTCAAAGCAGAAACCGCTGATTATCTTGTTTTCCAACAGATATATGGCTGGTTAGGTACTAAGGAAAAACATACAATGGTCCCGTACAATTCCATCCTTCAACAATATGATGAAATTCAGAATTATTCAAGATTCACTATCGACCTCAGATATACGTTCGAGGTTTTCGTCTGGACTGGTGATAGCCCCGGCCTCTTCCAAGATATATGGGGGGACCACTACAATATGACCGTTGGGGCTGGATTGAACGAATCATTGGATAGCATCAGTCCTTGGGGTATGGTAGGCAAGATAATGACCTTCAGGATGCCAGGGTCAAATTGGATCGTGAATATGATGATCGCAACCCCAATCTATTTGATGTTGATATTCATGGGTTGGTTCATCATACGCTCGGCAATTCCATTTCTGGGGTGATAATCGCTATGAGAAGACGCTATCAAATCGGATTGGCAATGATGATCCCATTAGCCTTTCTCATTGGAAATATTCCTATGAATGCGATTGCAGATAATCCTTGGCTCCCCGACAATTTCGTTAATGAACCGGTGGCACATAGTTCAGGTGGACAGTATCTTCCAATTGTGGATTCCTTTCACAATGCTGAGTTTGTCAACCAAATCTATACAGATATGTACGGCCCAGGATGGCCCTATATGCAGATGGTATGGACTGGAAATTTTTCAGGCAGTGTTACCGGAGCCGATGCACCAAGCAATGCAACAATTCAAGAAGTCTACATCGTTGCAGTTGTCAGAAATGCTTGGTATTCGGCACATCATGGAGCTCCCTCACGAGCGTGTCGACTATCTTATGGATTTGGGACGGAAAGCGAACCTCCAGATTCTTTTCCTCTCGGGGAGCAATTCTTCGTAACTTCACATCAATGGGCGGAACTCACCTATCGTGTTACGAACTTAGAGACGAATTGGACCCCTGCGATGGTCAGAAGTAATTCCCTCTATACATTCATCACTTCAACCGACCACAGTGTCAGTGAGGTTTCTCTACAGGTCGATTATGTTGGGATCATGTATAACTGGACCGCAGGTCCCTCAAGTTATGAGGGGACCGACCTCATCCCACCAGGAACAGCACAGCTAGGCTATATGTCTCCAATTGGTATGATAGGTACATTTGGGTTCATCGGAATGATCGCGACACCACCAGCTGCGGTCTGGTTCTACCGAAAAAATGGAGGGTCTAAGATCTACTTCGGAGTCATGGCCCTCGTAACCTTCACGCTCAGCTTCGGCCTGTTCCTGGGGTCCATCAATGGAGGATAGGGGTTCATCCCTGAACACAGACATCTATCTCTGCGTCGGCTTCGGTCTAGCGCTTGCCGGGTTCATCTTCTCGCAGATATGGTGGATCTTCGGGGGGACCTTGATCTTCATGAGTCCTTTCATGGGTGCTTTCATGGACGACGAGCTCGAGAAGAGAAAGGAGTCGAAGGAGTTTTGGATTGATTAAGGGAAGGGCGGGGCGGTCACGGTTCGACGGGATGGAATCGTCATCTCCGTGAGCCCCGAGCCTTCTAGTAATATAATGGTTGTCCGATAATTAATAACTATCGAAGGGACTCTTAATAACGCATTAGATTCGATTGGCGGGGCATCTGTTCTCAGCCGTGTTATTCCGCGCTACCCCGTTTACTTCGAGTCCTCAAGGGTCTTGCCGAGGTCCTGGAGGCATTTGGCCACCACTACCCCATGTGGGGTGAGAGCGTAGAAATCCCCAGTGTTCCTAATGCGGACCTTCCCAGGGACGACCTTAATCATCCTCGCCCTCATTAAGATCTCAAGAGCTTCGCCTAACATGCGACTATGATGACCAGTAATCCTAGTCAATTGGAATTGATATGCCTGGCCTACATTCGCCAAGGCCAAAAGAACCTTCAGAGTGGCCGGATGATTGAGAAGGTCATCGATTTTGACGCGATTTTCGTCGAACACAAACGGTTCTAATCATTCTCAGATATATACATTGCGGCTATGTTTTCCTCATCCAGAAAACTATCTATTGAATCCAATTAATGATTGAATGCAAACATTGATATGCCCACACCGCCATCGGGATACTCATGGAAGGTTCGGGCCGGACGACAATCACGGTTTCTAAGGAGACAAAGGATCGGTTCCTCAAGTTCGTAGGAGCCCCCAAGCGATTCCCGGGTGCAGATGAGGCAATGCAGGCCCTTCTAGATCGGAACAAATCGGAGGATGGGAAGGAGCATGGAACTGTCTGACACGAAAGTGGCCGTTATTTGGAGGGAGCCGGGTAGCTCACGAGGAATGTCCATCAGCAAAGGAGGTCCGACGAATCAGGTTGTGCCATACGCATTTTCCAATCATGCCAGTAGCCCACAAATAGGGTATAAGTTGCCGTTTTCTTCGGACCTGACCCGATTCTCGGAGCGGCTCGAACGCCAAAACGACGACATTCCGAGAATAGCGACTCCCTGCAGGATCTGTCCTCAGTACGGTCATGCGTTGATCTTCCCCAGGAAATGCTACTATGAAGCCCAATGCCCTCTTCCACTCCTCTTTTGTGTCCACCAACACAGGGAGGGGGAGGAGAAGGCGGTAAAAACCACCCTCGTTCTTCGGCATAGGCTAGTCCATCCAACCCAGAATTTCCTCCGCCGCCTCTCCTCAACCCTTTCCAAGAAGATCGCTTACAATGACCCGACTCGAGAGAACACGAATTTCGGATGGAGGAAGAAGGTATGACACTCTTGAATGAGAAGAAGAAAGGATATGAAGGCCCAAAAACCGAAGAAGATTGCGGAGAGCATCATGTAGGTAACATGTGCCTCTTTGGTCCATTTCGATGCGGAAAAGCCCCATGTACAACGGTTATTGAATGGCCAGTAGGTGGCAAGTTCGCGCAACCTGAGTTTGTGCGAATCAAGGCGCGGAAAGGTCACTGAAATGGAAGCAACAGAACTGCCTGAGATGCAAACGCCAGTATACACCTTCGTAGATACTGAGCATAAGCTTCTAGAATATCTCCAACGGAATTCATCTGACAAGCATCTAACCGTCTTCCGGCTTGCAAGGGAATTCCTGATGCCAAGACCAGACGTAGCTAGAGGCCTCCAATCACTCAAAGACCAGGGTATGGTGATAGAGGAACCAGCCAAGGATTTTAATGGACCTACATTCTGTCTCAACCGTAATCATGTTTGTAGAGGCTCATTTCTTCTTAATGAAACTCCGAAAGATGACAATGGAGTCTCGGCTCGGAAGATCGCGGCATTCAGGTGTGAAGAAGAAGGCTGTCCATTCATAGCGGCAACTGACAAAGGACTTAGAATTCACAAAAGCCGTATGCACTCTTTAGCCCCCATCGAAGTGCAGGACCTGAAAAGAGCGAGAACTTCAGCAAGCGAAGCCGTCAATGAAAAGATTAGGGTAATGGTCACGGACCAGAAATCCAATGCAGAGATAATGGCCGAACTTCGGATGACGAAAAATGCAGTCGAAAGTCGAATCCGCAAGATGAGAAAACTCGGCGAGATGCCACCAGCGCCTGATGCCAAGATGAGGCCGAGCGCAAGGAAGTTGTCTCCCCTAAATCTGAATGAGCCAGTTGCAGAAGATGTATCCCCTAACAACTTCCGCGGAGGGTCTCAAAAGATAGGGCGACCAAAAGGCCAATCACAAGAGAGTAAGGAGCTTGACATCAGGATCATGGCCATGTACCCTGAAATATCCATTCCAGAAATTGCCAACCGATTAAATGAGGATTACAATGCTATTCGCGGAAGAGTCAATCGACTAAGGCGGCTTGGGAAGATTACAGAGTACTTCGAACCAGCCAAGCATCATGTTACTGCTGGTTCAACCAATGGTATAACCAATGGTGTAACCGTAAGTTACCCCCCTAATACTGAAAAGCCAGCGGTTCATCAAATTACCCCAGATGGTCCTACTGGAACCATCAAGATCGACCTCCCCAATGGGATGGCACTTCATGTTCCGATTACACCGATTACGATTGAGATTGCTGTTCAGTTTCTTGAAATGCTAATTTCAGGGGATAAGCAATGATCCAACATGGGGAAGGCGAGGCCAGATTCTCTAATCCTTCGGGGGGTACTGACTCAGGCGTCGCACAAACAGGTACTCGCCTTTCCCGCCCGGACCAGTTCGATGGATGTTACGATTGCGCTCTGCGAGATGGGAACAAGTGCCCAGAGCATCCTGAAGGGATACCGTCAAGAGAAATGGGGCCGTGTGAGAAATGGAGACAAAGAAATTGTTGATCCCGGTCAGGTTCCTGTTCGCTCCCAGGATACAGATGAGGAGCAGCATCCGGACATATTTCGAAAAGGACCACCCCGGTCCTGAAATCGTCCGCGTGCATTTCCTGGAAAACAAGTGCTTTGTTCAAATCGACAAGCCCGTTCTCGAATATTCTTCACATCACAGACTTCAATATCATCTCATTGAGGAGAGCATGAGCGAGTATGACATAATCCCCCGGAACAGACGGGAGATCGCGGAGGCATGAACATGACAGAACAAAAGAAGTTGACTGGAATCGAGAAGATGAGAAAGAGAAAGGAAAGCGTTCAAATGATAGGTTTCATGGTTT
>Ga0315293_10001254_pt1 | contig 24623 bp, 19 predicted proteins | sample YL17G13_20_MG_FD_203071 | JGI IMG/M metagenome (GOLD analysis project Ga0315293, IMG submission 203071) | Sediment microbial communities from Yellowstone Lake, YNP, Wyoming, USA - YL17G13_20 | ecosystem: Environmental > Aquatic > Freshwater > Lake > Sediment | place: USA: Wyoming | collected...
CGAGCCGGACCGGGAGCGGATCGCGAAGGCGGCGGAATTGGCCGGGATCGACGGGCGGATCGGGAAACTCCCCCAGGGGTACGATACCATGCTCGGCGTCCGCTTCCACCGCGGCCAGGAACTGAGCTGGGGAGAATGGCAGAAGATGGCGCTGGCCCGGGCCTTCTTCCGCGACGCCCGCATCGTTATCCTGGACGAGCCGACCAGCGCCTTGGACGCGTTGGCGGAAGCCGAACTCTTCCATCATTTCCGCCGGCTCATCGGAGGTCGCAGCGCGATCCTGATCAGCCACCGCTTCTCCACCGTGAGGATGGCGGACCGGATCTATGTGATGGCGGACGGAGGGATCGCCGAAGAGGGGACACACGGCGAATTGATGGAACAAAACGGGTTATACGCGCGGATGGTCCACGCCCAAGCGAGCGACATGCCCAAGACGTGAGAAGGAGTCAGCTCTTGACAAAGGATGAACCGGGCGGGGCTCATCGGAGACCATAGGTTGAGGTGCGGAAAACGATGACGGATCACGAGCAGGATCTGCGCGACCGAGCCGGGCCGGCCGACAGTGTTTCCGCGCCCATCGGGGCGACGGGGAAGAGGCCGGGGATCCTGCGTCGCGCGCTCACGGGCAGTTTCAGCCTGATCGTCTTCGCGGCAAGCGCCTGGTACATCGGGAGGACTTTCCAATGGAGGGAGCTTGGGCAGGTGCTCAGGGACGTCAATCTGGCGTGCCTGGTCGGAGGCGGTGGGGCATCCATCGTGGTTTACTGGATGATTCGGACGCTCCGCTGGCACATTCTGCTTCGGCGGACCGGCACTCACGTGCCGCTGCTGGACTTGTACATGTGCACGGCCGTCTCGCTGAGCTTCGCCCTGTTTACGCCGCTCAGATCGGGGGAAATGCTCAAGATCGAGCTGCTGAAAAAGTACGGTATGATTCAGCGCTCTCCCGGCTACGGCTCGTTCCTAGTCGAGAGGGCTTTGGACTTGGCGACCTTGCTGACGGTGGCGTGCGCGAGCCTCCTGACGAGCCTCAATATCCTTCCGAATCGCACGTTGGCCTACTATATCCTCGGGGGGCTGGTCCTGGCGTGCGTTACAGGCTTGATTTTACTGACGAAGCTCCGGTTGAAGGGGCGGCCACGGCAGTTGCTGGAGCACATGCGCCAGTGCACCGGCGACGTGCCGACACTGGTTCTGGTGGCGGCGATCACCTGCGTTTCGTGGGCGGCGGTCGGGTTCACTTGGCACGTATTCCTTTATAGCGCCGGGATTCACCTGGGCTTCGCGAAGACGGTGGCCCTGATGTCGATCATGGCGCTGATCAGTATCCTGAGCCTAATTCCCGGGGGCTTGGGCATCTCCGAGGCCGGGGCCTCGCAGCTGCTGATCCACTTCGGCTTTGCGGTGGCGACCGCGCAGGCGGGATCGCTCGTATTGCGATCCAATTCGCTTTTAGCGCTCGCCCTGGGGGCCGGTCATCTTGGGCTCTGGAAATGGGTGAGGTCCAGCCGGAGGCAACACTCCCGCTAGGCAAGCGGACCGGGGAAGGGAACCATGGGCAAGCGAATCGCCATCCTGCAATCGAACTACATCCCGTGGAAGGGATACTTCGACCTGATCAACAGCGTCGACGAATTCATCCTCCACGATACGGTGCAGTTCACCAAGGGCGACTGGCGCAACCGCAACAAGATCAAGACGCCGCGAGGGGTCATCTGGCTGACCATCCCCGTGCGTCACGGCTCCGGGCAGTTGATTCAGGAGATGCGCGTCAGCGATAGGGCTTGGAGCCGGAAGCACTGGAACCATATCATGCAGAACTACGCCAAGGCGCCGAATTTCAGAGAGTACAAGCCGCTGTTCGAAAGCCTCTACCGCGACATTGCCGGTGAGCCGTCCCTCAGCGCGATCAACTTCCGGTTCATGCACGAAGTCTGTACGATCCTCGGTGTCCGGACGCCGATCACTTGGTCGCGGGATTACCGGTTGATCGACGGGCAGACCGAGCGGCTGGTAGACCTGTGCCGACAGGCGGGTGCCGACGAGTACCTGTCCGGGCCGGCCGCGAAGGATTACATCCAAGAGAATCTCTTCTCGGACGCGGGCATCACGTTGACATACGTGGACTACTCGGGTTATCCCGAGTACCGGCAACTCTACCCACCCTTCGAGCACCGGGTGAGCATTCTGGACCTGATCTTCAACGAGGGCCCCGATGCGCCGAAATACATGAAGAGCTTCGTCGGGCGCAGCGCCGACAAACCTATGGCTGGAGGCACATGATGGATATCTCCGTCGTCATCCCGGTGTATGGCTGTAGGGAATGCCTGGAGGAACTGCACCGTCGACTGGCGGCCGCGCTGGCGGCGATCACTCCGAACTACGAGATCATCCTGGTTAACGACGCCTGTCCACAGAATTCGTGGGAGGTGATCAAACAGATCGCGCTGCGGGATCCGCATGTTAAAGGAATCGACCTGTCGCGCAATTTCGGGCAGATCCGGGCGATCACGGCTGGGCTGCACTACGCCGATGGCGAGTGGGTCGTGGTGATGGACTGTGACCTGCAGGACAGGCCCGAGGAGATCGGGAGATTGTACAACAAAGCGCAGGAGGGATACGATGTGGTCTTCTCCCGACGGGCGGTAAGAAAGGATCCGTTGCTCAAGAGGCTCTCATCGAAGATGTTCTGCTGGCTATACGGCTGCTTCACCGCCGGCGCCATCGACAATTCGATCGGCAATTTCAGCATCAGCCGTCGGATGGTCATGGATAATTACATACGCATGGGGGATCAAAACCGGGCGTTCATCCTATTCATCAAGTGGATGGGGTTCAAGTCCACGACGGTCGCTATTGATCACGCCGAGCGGGCATCGGGCAAGTCGTCGTACACGACGCGAAAACAGCTTCGGTTGGCGTTGGAGATCGTAACCACGCAGTCGAACAAGCCGCTCATCCTGTCGATCAAGGTGGGATTCACAGTGTCCCTGCTGGCGTTTCTCTGCGCGGTCTACATGATCATCCGCTACCTGATTTATGACGTGGGCGTCGCGGGGTGGACCAGCACGATCGTATCGATCTATTTCGTGGGCGGGATCATCCTGGCGCAGATGGGGATTTTAGGGCTTTACATCGGCTTCGTTTTTGATCAGACTAAGGGGCGGCCGATATTTATCGTGAGAGAAGTTGTCGAGAATCAGGGCGTAAAGCTTGGAGGCAGATGACATGATCATCGTGACCGGCGCGACGGGGTTTGTGGGTCGTTACTTGGTCGACCACCTGGTGAAGGCCGGGGAGAAGGTCATCGCGGCCGGGCGCAGTCGCAAGCACGACGCCTTCTTTGAGGAGCTGGGCGTCCCGTTCGTACCGCTGGACGTCAGCAACCCCGACTCGTTTTCCGCGCTTCCGGCGGGGCCGGTCACGGCGTTCATCCATCTGGCGGCGGTCATCCCGGCGGCGGTAATGGACAAGAGATCGGACATCTTCATCAGGGCTAACACGCTCGGCACGTTTTATGCGCTGGAACACTGCAGGCGCAACGGCATTCGGAAATTCCTCTATACGTCGACGAAGTACGAAGGGACCGAACACACGGATATGCCGATCAGCGAGGCGATGGGACGGAAGTTCGCCCTAACGGGCGAACATGCATCCTATGTGATCTCGAAGATCGCGGCTTCAGATTACGTGGAGCACTACTCTCAGGAGTACGGCATCCAGGGGATCACCCTGCGATTGACCGGGCTTCTGGGGTATGGGCGGCTGGAAGGTTTCTGGGCAGATGGCGTATTCCACCCCAGCGCGTTTGAGGTCTTCTACAGGCGGGCGAAGGCCGGCCAGCCGCTGGAGATATGGGGGGCGCATAAGGCCCGGCGGGACTCGTTGTACGTCAAAGACGCGGTGCGCGCGATACATATGGCCATCACCAGCGATTGTGCCCGCGGAGTTTACTGGATCGGTTCAGGGGTGGGGCGCACCAACGAGGAAGAGGCCCTGACCTTCGCCCGAGTTTTCGGGAAAGTGGAGAAACCCGTGCCGGTTATCTACCGGCCGGAGAAGCCGGAGAAGCCCGAGACCCACTACTTCGACATCCGCAAGGCCAAGCAAGATTTCGGATGGGAGCCGATCTACGACTACGAGAGAGTCCTGACAGACTACGACGCGGAGGTTCAATCCGGCCGGTTCAAGATATGAGAGGTCGCGCGTGTTCATGCGCTCCGATGACCTGAAGCTCGGGGCGTCGTGTCAATAGGGAAAGAAAATGGCCGCATATCGCATCCATTTCAACGAGGCGTGTTTCGAAGGCCGGGAATTGGCCTACATCGCCGACGCCATCAGCAACCGACATATCTCAGGCGATGGCATGTTTTCAAAGAAGTGCCACGCGCTTCTGGAAGAGGAACTCGGCGTCCCCAAAGCGCTTCTGACGACCTCATGCACGCATGCTTTGGAAATGGCGGCCCTGCTTCTGGATGTGGAGCCGGGCGATGAGGTTATCGTGCCGTCCTTCACCTTCGTCTCGACGGTCAACGCGTTTGTGCTGCGGGGAGCCCGGCCCGTGTTTATCGACTGCCGCCGCGACACGCTCAACATGGACGAGACGAAGCTCGAGGCGCTGATCACGCCGCGGACGAAGGCGATCGCGCCGGTGCATTACGCCGGCGTCGGATGCGAAATGGATACGATCCTGGACATCGCCCGCCGCCACAACGTGGCGGTCGTCGAGGACAATGCCCACGGGCTGTTCGGCAAGTACAAGGGCCGGTTTCTCGGCACGTTCGGTTGTCTGGCCACTCAGAGCTTCCATGAAACCAAAAATTTTACCTGCGGCGAGGGCGGCGCTCTGCTGGTCAACGACCCGCAGTTCATCGAGCGGGCCGAGATTCTTCGCGAGAAGGGCACCAACAGAAGCCGCTTCTTCCGGGGGCAGGTGGATAAGTACTCCTGGGTGGATATCGGCTCCAGCTATGTCATGTCGGACGTGCTGGCGGCGTTTTTATATGGGCAGCTTGAACGGGGACCGCACATCCAAGCCGAACGCCGACGCATTTGGGAATCCTATGACAAGCACCTGGCGGGGTGGGCCGAGGAGCAGCACATCCGGCAGCCCATCATCCCCCGGGAGTGCGAACAGAGCTACCACATGTACTATCTGCTGCTGCCGTCCCTGCAGGCGAGGCAGGCGCTGATCGCGTTCCTGAAGGAGAGGGGCATCCAGGCGGTGTTCCACTACCTGCCGCTGCACATCTCGGACATGGGCCGGAAGTTCGGCGGGAAAGAGGGCGATTGCCCGGAGACCGAAGACATCAGCGACCGGCTGCTGCGCCTGCCGTTCTACACCGCGCTGGACGAATCCTCACAAAACCGTGTCATCGAGGCCATTCAGCAATTCAGGCCATGAGGAACCGGACGGACCCCCTTTTTCGAACCTTGCCGAGTGCTGAAAATAATGAAGTGCCATGGTGGACATCATCAGCCGGTCAAGGGTGTGGCGCATATCGCGATGTAATCTCCCATGGCCTTTCTTCCCAGGAGTCTAAGAATCGCATCTCCCAAGTGGAATCCTGCAGCCGTGATGAACTTCGGCCACTGAACATAGGCCATGAGCCATTTTGTGGGCCAAAAGTGGAGATGGGTCATCTCCTGGATTTCGAACTTGGCTTCATCCATGACGGAGCAGAATTCGCGAACATCCATATCCAGCACGCGGTGGAGAAAACCTCTGTGGATCGGTTCAACAAGCAGGAGCTTGCCTCGTGGTTTCAGGGCTCTCTTAAGGCGGAGCATGACATCGAGCAATTCCCGGCCGTTCTCGCAGGCTACGGTCATGCAACCATATACCCAAACGAAGTCATAAGCGTTTGAATCGTCCAGATCAAAAACGGACTGCAACCGATATTCCGGGTTTCCGGATGCCGTGAGTTTCTTGGCGATGTCCAGAGGCCCAGAAGCAAAGTCAATCCCGGTGACTCGTGCGCCCTGCTCGGCCAAATAACGAGAAATGCGTCCTGTGCCGCACCCCACATCGAGGACACTTGCTCCGTTCACTTTGGAGAGGTGCGGCTCAAGCACACTCAACTGTTCCTTATGATAGTATCTGTTCAAGTGGTTGTTCGGCAGCATCGAAACCGCTTCAGCGTCGTAATCTACGGCCTTAGAATTCCAGTATTCGGGTCCTGAGTAGATGGTCTCTCTTTGCCGACGCTGGCGAAACATCCTTGGCAGCCCAGCGAGTTTCATTTGGCTCTCCATTCCAGATGATCCACGCACCTGAACTTCGGGAATTATTTTTCGCGGTGCGGTTTAGGACCGCATCGGGAATATACCGTCGCGGCTTGGAGATGTCAATTTTTCCCCGCCGGGCGGACGGCCGACGATCCGTCACTTCAGATATCCGAGAGACTTCAACTCCTCGAGCGTTTCCGCTGAGATCGTTCCTTTCTGAGCGGGTTCCCTCAGGCTCAGAGCCCAGCGGAGTTCCTTCTCGAGCCGTCCGCGGAGGTCTTTCTCCAGCCGTTCATCGTTTAGCGGAGTTTGTTCAAGCGGGTCCTTTTCGAGATCAAAAACGCCGACGACCTTGGCCCCGGCCATGATCTTCTCAACCGGAAGGCTCAGATATTCCGGTTTGTATGGGGACCCGAAATCCATGATCAGCTTTTTCCCGTCAACCGTGATGATGGATTTGTAGTGAAATGCTTGAAAGCTCTCCGACATCACCCCGGCCCGTTTCCGGAGTCCAGGCTCGTCCTGGAGAGGAATCGAAGGGGTATTCTCCGGTATCGCAAGGCGCGCCGCATTAAGGATCGTTGAATAGATATCGATGTTGCTCACGGTCTCATGGACTTCGTGGGGTGACGCCCCGCTCTTCATGATCAGGGGGATGTGGATCTCTTCCATAAAAAGCTGTTCTCCGTGGCCTTGTTGGCCCCTCTCCATAAATTGCTCCCCATGATCAGCCGTGACAATGATGAAGGTTTCTTCGTAAAGGCCATGCTTTTTCAGTTCTTTAAAGAATTCGCCGATCATTCGATCAGCGAACAGGATTTCTCCATCATAAAGATCGATCAGGCTCGAAATGTCGCCGGTGTATCTTTGATCCCGAAGAGGGGCAGGGAATGACTTCTCATAAGCATGGGGAGGATTATAAGGCTTATGGGGATCTATATAATGAAGGTATAGGAAGAACGGGTTCTTTTTCTTGATAATATTTTTGACAACCTGAAGGGCATATCTATTCATGTCGTTGGCATAGGCCGTCCGGTCAACACGGAAAATTCCAAAGCCCCTGGAAAATCCGAACTCGTCCTTGTGCCAGGAATTGGCGCTGACGGCGGCCGTTGTGTATCCGGCGCGTTTCAGCCTTTCCGCAAGAACTTCAACTCCCTCCCCGAGCCGGAGGGCCATCTGAAGAGCCGGCCCGGTGTCTTTGGATGGGGGGATCAAACCGTGAGAAAAGGCATAGAGGCCGGAAAGCATCGCGGCCGTGGAGACGGGAGTCCAGTTTGAAGCGCTGACGGCGCGAGTGAACAGGACGCTTTCCCGGGCAAGCCGGTCAAGAACGGGTGTTGTGTTCCGTTCATAGCCATAAGCCCCCACGTGGTCGGCCCGGAGCGCATCGACCAGGACAAGGATGATATTCGGCCGCCGGCTCGGTTTGAAATAGAAAAATATGCAGATCAAAAGGACTGAAACAATGACCGTTCCGATCAGAAAAGGATGCTTGAGTTTCTTCACCTGTGAAATATACTCTGAATCGTTTCTTGATTCAAGGTTGAGGGGGAAAATTGACTTCATTTCTCCCTTATGCTAATTTGCGGTCGAATTCCTATGAGCATGTCTTCCAGCCGGCTCCAGACGAAAAGCCAACGGAACTTCCTGTTCCTTTTCGCTCTCGGCGTCATCCTTATCGCCGCTTTTATCCTCAGATACAAGGCGATCAAGTTCGGCTTTCCCATTATCACCCACCCCGACGAGCCGGTCATCTATCGGTCGGCCGTCCGCATGATCAAGACCCGGAATCTCCATCCGCAGACTTTCCTCTATCCTTCATTTTATTTCTATCTTCAGGCCCTGCTCTATAAAGCGGTGTTTTTTATCGGAAAGCTCAAGGGGGTATTCCGGAATTTCTCGGATGTCAGCTATCTCACGCTCTATTTTTGGGGACGGTTCTTGACCGTGATCATGTCCACGGGGACCATATTCCTGACGTATCTCCTCGGGCGTCGCTTATTCAATCAAACAACAGCTCTCCTCTCCGCTCTTTTCGTTTCTCTTTCTTTTCTTCATTGGGAGAATTCTTTCTTGATCACAACGGATTCTCCCATGGGATTCTGGGTTTTGCTCTCGTTCCTCATGTCCGTTCTCATCCTCACCGGGGAGCCGAAACTCAGGCATTATCTGCTCAACGGCCTGTTTATCGGACTGGCCATAGGCACGAAATACAATGCGGTTTTTGTTCTGCTCCCCCTGATCGCGGCCCATCTCTTCAAGACATCCTTTTCTTTAAAGAGATTATTCGATAAAAAGCTTCTCCTGGCCTTGCTTGTGGTTCCCGTCGTCTTTGTGCTGACGACGCCCTATGCCGTCCTGGATTTTCCTCTGTTTTGGGATTTTCTGAAGTATCAAAATCGGGCTTATCAAGCGTTCCCGTTCGGCGTAGAACGAAACGCCGTGAGCTACGGTGGCTATTTTCACGGTTTGCTGGGAGGGTGCGGGATCATTACGATGATCCTCGCGGGGTTCGGCCTCTATTCCATATTCAGGAAAAGCCTCCCGTCGGCCGTTCTCCTGATATCTTTTCCCCTGACTTTCTACTTATTCATGGGCGCCTACCCGCGCGTTTTCATGCGGAACATGGTTGCCGTCGTGCCTTTCTTGGGTCTCCTCGGGGCATTCGGTGCCTTCCGGCTGACCCGATATCTCTGGAGATGGGGGAGCCCGGCGGAAGCATTCCGCCGAAAATTGGGCCGGGCTCTCTCGGTTGCCGTTGTCATCGGAACCGGATGGGGGTTATGCGGCCAGGGGCTGAAGGAATATCACCAGGTTCGGGTGATGACGTTGCCAAATACCCGCTGGCTGGCCGAAATCTGGATCCAACAACATATTCCTGCAGGAGCCCGAATCATCAAAGAATACTACACGCCAAGTATCAGAAAAAAATGCAAGGTCGTAGATCTGGGAGTCGCGGGCTTTGCCAAGAAAAGAGTCAGATACAATTTGGAAAAATTCGATTACATTATTCTGAGCAGTGATAGTCATGGCCGCTTTTTCACACATCCCGAGCGCTTCCCTGATGAGGTCCGGATATACCGGAGCATCATGTCCACCCATCCGCTCGGAAAAATCTTTATTCCCGACAATAAGACGATTTCCGGCCCCGTGATCAGAATCTACGAAGTTCGAAAGCGGGCCTCTGTTCGAACAAGGAAAGCTTCCCCCTCCCGATAGGATGAAGCGCGGACCTTCTATTTGATGTATCCCAGCGTTTTAAGAGTCTCCGTGGTTTTTTCGTCCAGGAGAGTTTTAGGCACGATGGGAGTTTTTGGCGCATAATTCCGATAGCGTTCCATTTTCTGTTCTAAGCGCCGTATGGTCTGCTCCGGCTCTTTCGTATAGATATTCTTCCTTTCTCCGGGATCCCGACGGAGGTCATAAAGCATTTTATGCCCGCTGAAATGGACGAGTTTCATCGGTCCGTCAACCATGGCCAGATTGGTGTCCTTGGCAACCTGGGAAAAGGCGAGGTCTTCCCATCCCTGCGATTTGGCATCGATGAAAGGAAGCAGGCTCTTCCCCTGAAATTGCTCGGGCTTCTTCAGGCCGAAGAGATCAAGGACCGTGGGCCCCAGGTCGATGTGCTTGACGGTCCTCGTAATCTTGACGGGAGAAGCGCCGGGGATCTTTATGATGAGAGGGACTCGGATTTGAGGCTCGTGAAGGAATTCTCCGTGCTTGAAATACAGGTGGTGTTCTCCAAGGGCTTCTCCATGGTCGGCGGTCAAAATGACGGCCGTCTTTTCTTCGACGCCGATTTCTTGGAGTGCCGCCAGGAGGCGCTGGATTTGCCGATCTGTGTATATGACCTCTCCGGCATAATTGGACAGATAATAATCGACATCCTTGCGATTCTCCAAAGCCTGGTAGGGAGGGATCATATCCTGCGGATCTTTATCGCCGATTTCGAGCTGGATTCCTTTCCGATTATTGGGTAGAAGGTTCATGAGTTCCGGGTGGGGATAGTAGGGTCCATGAGGATCCTGAAAATGGACAAAAAGGAAGAATTTCTCTTTCTTCCCATTCTGGACCAACCATTGAATGGCCGCCTGGGCCGTCAGATTCGCATCCCTCTCCTGCATGTCCCGGTTGATTTCTTTCTGCAACAATTGATCATCGTAGAATTCAAAACCCCTTCCGATGTTCGTTATTTTCCTCAGAACAAAATTGCTTACGACAGCCGCCGTCTGATAGCCGTGGCCGCGAAGGATTTCGGCCATGGTCAGCAGAGAATCGGGCAAAACCTGGGCATTCGTCTTTATTCCATGATAGATCGGGTACGTGGACGTGAACATGCTGGCCGTTGAAGGCAACGTGGCGGGATAGGAGCAATAGGCCCTCGAAAAAAGGGCTCCCTTTTTGGCCAGGGAGTCCATGGCGGGAGTTGAAAATCCCTTTTGGCCGTAGCAGGAGAGATGATCATACCTGAGGGCATCGACCACGATCCACAACAGATTCTTAGGGGGATGGGATTGACAGCCGGTGAGTCCAAAAAAAAGAAGGAATCCTATGAAAGCCGCTTTAAAAAAGCCATAAGAACGTCCTGTGGGACGTGCGCCTCCTGACAACGAAATTATTTTTTTCCCCAACACGCTCATCATAAACTCTCTCCGTCGTCCCGCCGGCACGAAAAAGGCCCCATCGCTATTCGAGGCTATAGACGAATATGCCTTCCCAGCTGTCCATGATATAGATCCGGTCCAGGCAGATGAAAAGCTGCAGGCAGGGCACGGGTCTATCCCATTCTTTATCATAGCTATTGTAGATAAAAAAGCCTTTTTTTTCACCGTTCCTGTCGAAAACCGTGACCGCGGGGGCATTCTTCTCAAGGACCCAGAGGTCGCCTTTGGAATCGAGCGCCAGCGAGCAGATTTCGCCGCGCAAGTCACTCCGGCCGAATGACCGGAGTCGGGCGCCCGCGGGACTCCACTTCTGAATTTCTCCCGTCACCCCAAGGTAAAGGTTCTCTTCTTCATCAATGGCCAGGAGACGGGAATCCGGCACGGAGACCTCATAGGTCCGGATGATTTTTCCCGCCTCGTTCATCTTGAGAAGCCTCTTCTCCATCAACACATAAATGTTGTTTTTAGGGTCGCTTCGGAGACCCAAACAGGGGAAGAGCTTTTCCAGACCGGCATCTTTCCGGTCCGCGCCGCCTCGCTCGAGATCCAGGAGCGAAATTTTCTTCTGCCGGACGATGACCAGGCTTTTTCCATCCGAGCGGAGGGCAAGGTCTGTGACGCCTTCCATGGCCAGGTCACGGAACCCTTCATTCTTCCGGTAGAGAAAAATTGTCTGCCCGGGTTCAGAAATAATATAAAGGCGGTCATTATCGGCGGTGACGAGCTTCCGGGGGGAACGGTTATCCTGGAGGCTCTTCCCCCATTCCGGATGCCGGATGAAATCCGAATAAACAACCGTTCCGATGGAATCCAGGCGGACCTGCATCAGAAAGTTATGGGACATCTCAGAAGGAGCCGGGGCTCCGCCGGCCACGTATCCCAAGGTCCTGAGGGCTTCCAGCTTCTCCCGGGGGATTCTCTGCGTCGGCTCAGAAGACGCTTTCCGGCCAGAAGACCCAGACTGGGACCGGAATCGGGCTAAGTGCTGCTGGGCTTGCTGAACCACCGACGCGAGCCGCGTGTCTTCATACAGGTTACGGATTTCATCGGGATCTTCCCGGAGTTCGAAAAGCTCCCGATAGCGGCTGGAAAACCTACCCTGGGTGTAATGATAAATCCGGTTCTGGTCTTCAAAGATGACACCGTTGAGACCCTCCGGGCAAACACGGCTCGGGCCTGTCGAATGATAGGAGACGAGGCCCAATCTTTTATTCCCTTTGATGGCAGGAAGAAGGGACTCGCCGGTCATGGATTTCTTTCCGAATTTCACTCCTACAAAATCCAGGATCGTGGGCATGATATCGATGTGCCTGACGACCTGGTCCACGAGCCGGGCATATCGATTCCTCGGGAATTTCATAATCAAGGGCACCTGGACTTGTTCGGCATAGAGAAACCAGCCGTGGCCGTCAGGAGAGCCGTGGTCCCCGAGCGATTCTCCGTGGTCGGAGGTGAAGACGAGGAGAGTATTTTCGTAGAGTGCAAGCTCCTTGAGTTTTTCCACGATGCGGCCCAGCTCATGATCGATCTTTTCGATCTCGGCGTCATAGCTCGGCTCGTAGGGACTGTGGGGATCTATGTAATGAGCGAATAGAAAAAAGGGCTTTGAGAGATTCTTTGAACGGCCGAGCCAGTCCAGGATGTCTGCCGTTGTCTGCTCATTCTTGCGCTGGTGTGGAGGTCTCGCCAAGGCCTCATCCTGGAAGTATTCATCAAAACCCCGGCCATATCCATTTTCCGCAGGAGTCTTCAAGCTTATCAAGTTGTTGGAACTGACGAACCCAACGGTGTGATATCCGTCCTCTTTTAAATATTGGGCCAGGGTTTTTTCGCCTTTTTTCAAACCCTCGGAGCCGAACCACTGTCCGCTGAATAAGTAGGAAAATGAATCGTTAGTATTCGGTGTTTTGACGAAGCAGTATCTAAATAGGACGTTGTTCCGAACCAGGTTGTCGATGACCGGAGTCCGGATACGTTGGTAACCATAACTCGGCAACTGCTTGGCCCTTAGGGCGTCCGGGACGATCAGCAGGATGTTGGGCCTCCCTCCCGAGCGGCTATTTTCGGCGCCGTCGGCGAAGATAAAACCCATTGAAAAACCCAGGGCCAACGCCGCCATCCCCACCGCCAGGCCGTTATGACATTTTCTCTGACTTTTCATATCAGGAGTCCGCCCGTCGTCCTCGTTGACAAAAAATGAGATTCCCGTTGTCGAAACTCCGATCTTATCGATGGCATTCATTCCTGATCAGTTTTTTTGTTTCATAAGTTGAGCGAATTCAAAATTGGTGAGCGAAAGCTTTTGCCATGAATCATCCGGGGCATCAAGATTTGTCTCAACGACAAATTTAATTTTGACTTTTCGGTCTTCAGGGATGATGTTTTCGATCTCGAACCAGCGAGCATACTTGGTCGTTCTGAGGGGGAATCGCTCGGCAACCCTGCCATTGATCAGGATGAGAACGCTGAATGTTTCAGCGGCATGGCTGAGACGCGTGGCCCGGTAAGGGGGATACACGGCGACCCTGAATTTGCGGAGTGCGTCATCGTTCACTTGATATGTATGACTGGCCGACACCCGGTCTCCTTTTTCGGGGACCCTGGCGTTTCCCAGGGTCAGGCGGAGATGCCTCTGGCCCTCGTATTTGGACTGGATTTTCCTGAAATATTTTTTAGCATTTTCAACACGATAGTTGCTGCGGGGCCGAGCCCATTCTGCCATATCGAGATATCTTCTTTCACTGAAATGGGCGAAAAGGTGGACCGCGCTGAAAAGAAAACAGGCGATGGTCAGGAAGATCAGCGCGCCTCTTATGAGAACAATAATGTTCTCTTTGAGGTTGCGTTGGCCTTGATTTGTTTGAGGGCCGGGCCTGGCGCCGATCTGTGCCGCCATGAGCATCGGGGCTATGAACCAAATGGGATATATATACCTCGGCTGGGATTCTACTAAAACGAGCAGCGCTCCGGAAAGAAAAGAAAGCGTCAGGAGGGAGGGGAATGCCCTTGGATTGATCCTGTTCGTGATCAGCATAAGAATAGAGGAAAGAATGAAGGCTATCTCAAAAAACAAGACAAAGACCAAATTGTGATTGGTCAGGAAGTCCGAGATCTTTCTCCCCTTTAATCGGGATGATGGAAGCTGGATGTTCATGCCGTAATAGAAGTAGGCTTGCGATCCCAAGGCATAAAGTTTTTTCGCCCTCATGGAGCAGTTTGAAATTCGATCAAATGAGTTGTAATAGAAATCGGATAATATCTTGTTGACCGCAATGGAAGAATTATACGTATTCCCTTTTTTAAGGTAGGGATAGTAGTTATTCCATTGATAGGAATATTCACCTGTATCCCAACTGTCGGTGCTTCTTACCAAATCAAATATCGCACCCTTGGATTTCGCCTTATCGTTGAGGATCAGACCGTTGGACTCCAGCAGAAAATAAACTCCCTTCGACGCAAGAAACGAGAAGAAGACAAAGAGAAGGATAAGATAGGCGTGCCTGTTTAAAATAAGAGGGATTTTTTTAGGCATATCACTTGGCGAAATCCCCCGGGTTTGAGATGCCCGGTAAGCGATAAACATCAAGACAGCCAACCAGAAGACTAGAGAAGTGCTTCTCTGGATTTCCAAAAATTCCACGGATATTCCAAGAAAAAGGCTTGTGATCAGGCCGGCCATCCATGACTTTTTATCAACACGCAGGAGTAAGGTATCAAGCAGCCAGAGAGAGCATAGAAAGAGAAGGGCTCCGGGAATATCATGGGTGGGGATACATGAATTAAAGAAGGTCTCAGGAACAAGAAGGATCAGAAAAAGGCTTGCCCGGGCGGCGTTTTCACCAAACCATCTCCGGGCCAGAGAGAAACTCAGAAGGGAGCTCAGCATCAGGAGAACGACATTCCCGATCTTGTAGACGAGCGGTGAATTTCCAAATAACCGTGCGAGCGGGACATAAAACAGCAAGACTCTTTGCTGGTGCACACTGGTGATTCTTTCAGGCCAGCCGGTTGTGATCGTTTCCGTAACGATCTTCCACATGCTTTCAAAATCCGAGACAAGCTTGACATCCATAAGGTAAACATAGGCGAGCTTAAGGCAAAGTCCAACGAAAACGGCTAAAAAAACAAATGTTTTTGTCGACATTCCTTTAAACACGGACTTCCTGGCGATGAGGATAAACAGGACGTAAATCAAAATGACACATAGAGTGTTTATGGACGTTATGAAAAAGGTCCTTCGAGACGTGAGATGATCAATAAACCGGGGAGCAAACCATAACATTCCTCTGAACATGGGTATGGTCAGGCCTAAAAGGATCAGCCAGCCCATCGAGGCGTAAATAAGGTTTTCAAAGGTCCATGGGAGGGGCCTTTTCAGATGAAAGGCGTAGAGAATTAACAATGCGGCCATTCCGGTGAATAATGAGATGAACACCGGGAGAGCGGGATAACCTTCGAACATATGACAAAATTCTATCACATTTATGGACTCTCTTCCATTCCGTGTGGGCAAGCATAAGCCAATTGGCCGGAGACGAGACAGCCGTTTGTGGGACCCGCCGTGTCAACCCCGAGACCTATGGCCTTGTTTGGGGATGACGATTTAGTGTACGATCAGGTTTGCATCAGCACGAATTTATTTTCGCCATTGGCTGAGAAGGAGGGAAGGAGCGTGACACTTGAATTTGTCCTGAAGTTTCTCGGGGTCTTCCTGGGCGTCCTGGCCAGGACGTTCCTCCCCTGGCTGCGCAAGCTGCGGGAAGGGCAAGTCGTGCGGTTTAATAAGCGCTATTTCTATTCGACCCTGGGGTCGTTGGCGATAGGCTTCATCCTGACGCTGGTCATATTCCCGCAGTTGACTGCGGCCCATGACGGCTCCCCGGTCGTCGAGGCGTATTTCAAGTTGTTCTGTCTGGCGTTCGGGTTCGGGTTTGGCTGGAATGGAATGGTCATGGAGGGCAGCCAATGGGCCGCCGTATTTGTAAAAAAGACGGAATAGTCTGTTTGGAACGGCCTATCCTTCAATCCGGACGTTCCTACGTTCCGGCGATCCGGGCCCAATTTAAAAGGTGAGGGAGGAGATGCCGGACCTCGTCACGCTTCAGGCCGTCGGCGACATCGGGTTTGTCGGGAGGATCCACGACCGAATCCGCCTTCAGGAGGACGGCTATCCCTTCTCGGGCGTCGCGAAGGACCTAGCCGCGGCCGACATCATGTTCGGGAACCTCGAGATCCCGGTGCTGGAACGGGAAGACGAGGGGCACAATCCCATCGTGCCTCGGACGCTCATCGCGACCGTCGAATCGATCGGCAGGCTCAGGGATGCGGGGTTTCATGTCCTCTGCCTTGCCAACAACCACGTGATGGACCACGGACCCCACGGGCTTCGCACGACACTCAAAGCCTTGCGCGGGTACGATCTGCTTGCGGTCGGCGCCGGGGAGGATTTAGCGAGCGCCCGCAAACCCGTCATCGTCGAGAGGAAGGGGCTCCGCTTCGGTTTCCTCGCCTACACCTCGTCCGCCAACACCTGGGCGCTCCCCGGCAAGCCAGGAGCGGCGCCGATGCGGCAGGAGATCGTCGAGGAAGACATCCGCGCTCTCAGAGGCCGGGTAGACGTGCTGCTCGTCTCGCTCCACTTCGGCCTCATGTACACAGACTATCCGCGGCTCAACGACCAGGCGTTTCTCCGCCGCTTGATCGATCTCGGCGTCGATGCGATCCTCGGTCATCACCCGCACGTCTGCCAGGGGATCGAAGCCTACGGGCGCGGTCTCATCGCCTATAGCCTGGGCGAGTTTGTCTTCGATCCGCGGGCCGGGAACGTTGTCGCGACACAGTTCCTCGCGCGGCGCGCCGAGACGATGATCCTCCGCTGCCGATTTGGGAAGTCCGGTCTCGCCGGCTGGGAGATGGTACCGGTCCGGATCGGGACCGACCTCGCGCCCAAGAGCGCCGAGGGGGAGGACGCCGCACGCATCAGACGCCGCTTCGAGGCTTTCTCGAAACCCCTCGCAGGGGACGGGCTCAAGGCCCTCGACTTGGAGGTCCTTGCGGGCTCCGTCCTCGTCGGCCATGAATTGCGCGTCCTCTGGCACCACATCAGGCGCTTCCACTTCCGCTACGTCCTCGGTAAGTTCAAGAGTATCCGCTTCCGTCACGTCCGCATGCTCCTCGGCTCGGTCCGTCGCCGGTTCGGCCGTCCGAGCGCGACGCTTCCACGCTGAGAGCGTCCCTCCACCCTCGAGCGGTCATCCCGGCCCGTATCCCATACGCCCATGCGCGCGCTGGTGGCCTGAGCCCCGTCGAGATCGTTGTCGACTTATGCTTTTGCTATCAGATGTATGTGCTTCCATCTGGAATCGCAAATAAAGGAACTTTAAAGGATAATGGGGTTTCTCTCGATGCCAACCCTGGCTCCTTAATTTTTTGGGGGAACTCCTCGTCTTCATTCGTCTTGACATTGATTGTGGTCCGGGATAATGTTTTCAGCGTGATCGGCACTTGATTGAGATCTTAAAAGTGGGTAAAATGCCGAGAGAGAGAAGAGGGATTTCTGCCTTTGTCAAGCCCGTTCCTGCACATAGACTGGAGGCACCCATGAGATTGGCCGGTGCCTGGGCCTCCTGCACGGCCTGGCCCCGTCATTCCCCGTTCTATGGCATTTTTCTTTATTGTTTCGATTGCCGGAGCAGGTCTGCGAACGGCCGATGATCAACGTATACGATGACAGGAGTGCGAACAGGATCCATCCGGAACATTTACGAAAATATCCGCTCTTTTCAGCTGTCATCCCCGTCTACAACAGTGAACGATCATTGAATGAACTGTCGAAAAGATTGGTCGATGTTTTTGAGAAGGAAATGAACGTCGAACATGAGATCATCTTTGTCGACGATGCCTCGAGGGATCAATCCTGGGATGTGTTGAAAAAAATTAAACGAACGAACACGAGGATCGTCGTTATTCGATTATCGCGCAATTTCGGGCAACACAACGCGACGATGTGCGGTTTTAATCATTGCCGCGGCGAATTTGTCGTCACGCTCGATGACGATCTGCAACACGCGCCGGAAGATATTCCAAAACTATATCAGCGGCTAATCGAGAGCGGGGCCGATGTTGTCATCGGTCGCCCGGAGAAAAAAAAGCACTCGATATTTCGAAATCTCGGAAGTCTTTTCATCGATCGTGCCTACCGCAAGATCTTCGATAAACCGCCCGGGATCTACATCGGAAGTTTCAGGATGATCAAGGAGTGGGTCGTCAAGGAACTTGTTCTCAATAAATCCCCCAATCCGATGATCGGAGGAATCATTCTCCAGACAACCCACAATGTTGCCAATGAGAGGCTCGCCCACTGCAAGCGGGCGTACGGATCGTCGAATTACAAATTCGAAAAGATCATAAAAATCGTCTTGGACCTTTTTATCAATTTTTCGACGATTCCGTTAAAAATCGTTTCCGGCTGCGGAACGGGCTTTTTTATCATGAGTGTTATCGCTGGTCTTTATATCATCGGACGGAAGATTTTAGGCTTGATCACGATCCCGGGATGGGCCTCGATTATGGTCCTGTTCCTGTTCTTCTCCGGATTGAATATGATCGTCCTCGGAGTGGTCGGCGAATACCTGGCGAGGATCATCAAAGAAGTGACATATGCAAAACAATATTTAATCAGAGAACAGATCGATGGATCGAAGGCGGAGGATTGAAAAAGCTATATATCTACGGAGCATCGTACGGGGATGTTGTCAAACTCGTCGACGCGATAAACCGGATAACCCCATCCTGGACCATATCGGGATTTCTGGATGATACGCGGGAACTCCGGGGGAAAACGGCTATGGGATACACGATCCTCGGAGGACGGGAATTGCTACCGGAACTGGCGGGCTTGGATGAGGCCTATTTTTTTAACAATGTCAATGGCACTCGAGCCGGGAACCGACATGTTGCCGAAGTCCTGGATTCATATCACTGTCACATTCCGAGTCTCATCCATCCTTCCATCGACATGAACTACGTTGAAGTCGGGCGCGGCTGCATTATCCCGGACGGTTGTGTTGTCGGTGCGAACGTATCCATCGGAGATTTTGTTACGATCCGGTATGGGTGCGTGGTCAGTCACGATGTGAAAATAGGGAATCATGTCTTGCTCGGACCGGGGGTATCCATTGGAGGAAGGACGACCGTGCACAACGGTTGCGTCATCGGAACCGGCGCAACGCTCCTGATGGAGACTACGGTCCATGAAGGGGCCACGATCGGGGCCGGAACGGTCGTAGTTCGGGATGTTCCCGGACATGCGACGGTGGTCGGAGTTCCCGGTAAAGAAATTAAAAAAAGTGATCGTCGATGGCCATGATGATCCCCGATAAATTCGTTTTTTGCATGATCCCAAAACCGTCAGACCGTTTGTTGCTCGTGGATTGAAAAAAGTCCTGACCAGCCCCCTGGCGCTGGATCATCTGTCAGCGGCACCACCTCGGAGTACATCAGAGCTTTGCCTGAATTCGATGTCTTTGACCGATCCCGAAGCCCCTTCTCGTTAGGAAAAATCACGCCCGATACGATCGAAAGCCTGGAGAGCCCCGGAACCGAGTCCATCGTCTCATAGGATGACGTCTCATAGGATGATGCCGGAATCCGCTGCGCCGATCATGACTTGGAGGCGATAGAGAAGAAGGGCTATCGGGGAGGGGCGGGAAGGGGCATCTCGGTTGAAGAATGGACCTTCTCGAGATGATCCCGCTCATGATGGCGCCGCCTGGTTTCCAGGTTGGATTGTGCGACACCGGCCAGAAAAGCAAATCCTCCCATCAGTGAAACGAGCTGGGCCCGATAAGTAAACCAATTGTGGATTTGCGAATGGTTGGCTAAAAAGCTGTACCAGATATAGGGATAAAGCGCTACCCATAGGAAAACCAGGTGTTTCCTCATGGGCCCGCAACGCCGGCGCAGCAGGACAAAGATCGCCAACCCGGACAATAGAACCCATAGCGCCACGGCCAGTTCATCGGAGGACAGGAGGTGATGAAGGTTCAAGCGCAATGCGCGGTACCTGTCGACCGGGTAGACATCATTGCCCTGAGTCCGAAACAAGATCGCGGCAACGGCCTCTTGAATGACATTGCGGTTCAGGACGATGGAGCCGATGATCCATTTGGAAACCCAGGTCAAACCATACCCCGCAAGCCATAGCCCCGAGATGCGGAGGGACATCCGGAACGAAGTGGCCAGTGAAGTTTCCTCCTGCTTGCTGTAGACGATCAACAGCATAAGCAGGGGAACCCCCAGGGTAATCAGAGGAACTGTGAGGAGATCAATAAAGCTGGTCAGCGAGCCGATGATGAGAAACAAGCAATCTATCTTGGCCCCAGCAAGGGGCTGCTTGCCGGTCCATCGCAGCACGGCTAAAATGCCAATAAACATGAGGTTGAAGACGCCGACGAACCCCAGGGACATGGGCAGAACGTATATCTTGACGAAAACCATGGATCCGGCCAGGCCCATGGCATAAATCCAACCGGTCTTTTTTGCCAACAGACACACAGCGGCTGTGTACAGTAAAAAAAATACAAACGAAGAAACCACGCGAATCCCCTCATAATCGAAAAACAACAACAAAGGCCGCAGATAGAGCATGTAGCCATGCCAGTAGCGGGCCGTGGAGCCTGTTCCCGGGATATTTTGCACGGTGGCATGACGCAACTGCTGCCAATTGGTTCCCGAACCATATTTCATCCTGCCGTTCATGGCACTTTTAAGAGGATTTCCCTCCACGCCGGCAAGCGCTGTCCGGAGCATCTTGGAATCCATATTTCCAGCGAGCTGTACGGATGACGAACTGATAAAGGGCTTGTAGTAGTTGGCCTCAAGGGAGAATCTGGGAATGGACGCTTGAATATTTTTTCGGATCGGTTGGTTGGGAAGCATATAAACAGCGGTCATCAAAAGCGTATAGGTCGTTTGCAGGATAAGCAGCACGCCAACCCATTCCAGAATCTTTTTCCCCACCGGTTTGATTTTGGTTTTGATCTCCTGTCGATTGACCATAGAATTCTCCTTCCTCTAGGCTTTTGTGGATTCCGGCTTTGAACGTGACTTCCTCGATTTTAAAAATCCCGCCTATGCTTTTTTGGTAAGGATATTCAGGATGAATCTCCCCTCCTTACCATGCCTGAAATATATCGCAGGCTGTCCGGCGATGTCAATGAGCTGAACGGCTTAATGGTGCAGGGTATATCCGCGAAGCCGTCCGAGGCGCTAAAAGCGCTGGAAATCCGACAGGCCTCCCCATCTAGTCCAAGGGAAGATCATGAAAAAATATCGCCCTGGTCTCGGCAGCCATAAGGAATTCATGGTCAGCCAACTGAGGCGGCGGAGGCCTCTCGGCAACGAAGGTCAGCTTTGCCGAGCGCATCGAGCCCCTCGTGTCGGACTTCTGACGCTGAGACCGCGACGGCGGATCGCCTCCGGCGCCTTATGCAGTTTTCGGACAGGTTGATGTGCACCAACGGTCATGGCCGAGCTCGTCCCGGCCATCCCGATAATAAGGTGCTGTGCCTTCAAAATCGGGATAAGCGGGGAAAGCCCGCGTATGACAGCTCAAAGTTTTTGAAAACGGCTCTCAGCCGCCGCCTTCTTACGGTTGGCTTCCAGCCGCGCGTCGACCAGCGCCACCTGGGCGTCGATCGCCGGAAAGCTCAGGCCCTTCTGCCGGGCGATCAGTTGCACCAGCTTGTCGGCGCGCTCGATATTGGGCGCGCCGTTTTGCAGCCCGCGGGCGGCGGAGGCCGGACGCGTCAAGCTCTCCGCGGCGGCGGCATATTTCTCGAACGGCACGAGGTCGCCGGGCTTGGCGCCGAGCTTGACACACAGGTCGAACACAAAATTGTAGACTGCGCGGGACTCTTCGAGATTGCTGTGCACTGCTTCCTGGGCGGTGCGCATACCATCCTTGGTGATGCAGCGGTAGTTGCCGGCGAGCAGCATCGACCACTTGGCGAGCGGCACGAAGATCGAGTCGTGCACGCGCAGCTTGACCGGCAGCTCGATCTTGCCCTCGGGCGCATCGTAGCGCACCTCGTCGATGTCCTTCTCGAGCTCGCGCAGAACGGCGGTGTATTTGTCGTCGTCGAACCTCGCGACTTTAAAGTTCGTCGGCAGCGTCACCATCAGCACGTTGACCTTTTCGTCGGGCGGCCGGATCGCCTGCGGGTCGGGGCTGCACAGCGTGAGCAGGGCGGGATCGAAATGGTCCCAGACGCTCGCATCAGTATAGGCCGGCTTGAGCGCCTCGTAATCGAGCCCGGGTATTCGCTTCACGTAGGGTAGCGGCGGCATGTTCATGATCGACATACAGGGAACCTTGGAGGTCGCCACCGCGTCGAGCAATTCGCGCACGCCGGGCGAGCGGTACTGCGGTTCCTGCATGGCAAGCCCGACCAGGTCGTAATCCTGAGGATTCACGTTGGTCGCGCCTCCGGCCGTCACCTTGCCCGGAAGCTTGTGCGAATCGATTTCGATCGGGTCCTTGCGGCCCCTCACCGGCAGGCGCACGCGGAACCCGTCGGCGTTGATCAGGTCGGCCTCGGCCGGCAAGCACACCAGATGCACCGAATGCCCGCCGAACAGGATCTTTGAGGCCAGCAGCGAGCCGTAGGAAGCGCCCATGATCAGGATTTTGTATTTCGCAGACATAGCGACTACTCCCTATCGCTCACTCGGGAAAATAGGCGAGGCTTCCGCCCTCGCGGCCGTCCACTCGTGACCTGCATGCTATTCGGCCTTGGATGCCGATTCAATCGAGGATCGGCACGGGGTGCCAGAATCTCCAGGGTTAAAGATAAGAATTTTGGTTTCTGGCTGTGGTGGCCGAGCGAGCCTCTTTATAACAATTTACTCCTCCGACGATCGTAAGGGATTATATATCACAACTCAAAGGGTGGTCAAGGGGACGAATCGCGCCATCGACGAAAGCCCGGGGGCGCTGCTGGCGAGCGTAACGCGTGATGGATCGCATCCATCCAGGCTTCGCCGGTGCCGTCCCGGGCGCCGAAAGCGGACAACAGCCGCCGCAGGTACGGAGGCTCCGCTAGGCAACATGCCGCGTGAGTCAATGCGCAAAATTGTAATAAAACCATTTTTCCCCTTATAATAGGAAACTCCCTTCCCGGGAGGTCTGATGGACAAGCACGTCACGATTCTCGGAGGCGGCCCGGCGGGCCTCGCCGTCGCCTACTTCGCCCAGAAGAACCGGCTTCCTTTTTCTCTCTTTGAAGCCTCGGACCGTCTGGGAGGCTCCTCGATAACCCTGCGTCGGGGAGAATTTCTCTTTGACTCCGGCGCCCACCGTTTTCACGACCGGGCCCCTGAGATCACAGCGGAGTTGAGGCAGTTGCTCGGCGAGGACTTGAGGGAAATCTTCGTCCCGAGCCAGATCTACAGCCGGGGCCGTTTTTTTGATTTTCCGCTTTCCCCCCTGAATCTGATTCTTAAGATGGGACCGAAGACCTTTTTTAAGGCCGGGCTTGATTTCCTCCGCGCAAAAGCCAAAGCTCGAGGTCCTCTCGAAGATTTTGAACGGTTCGCCAGATCGACCTACGGAAATACCATCGCGGAAAGATTCCTGTTGAATTATTCGGAAAAACTCTGGGGCGCCGACAGCCGGCATCTTTCTCCCAGAATCGCCGGCAACAGGATGAAGGGCCTCAACCTGAAAACGTTTCTCACCGAGGCCTTTTGGGGCCGAAGAGCGAAAACAGGGCATCTGGACGGCTCTTTTTATTATCCCCGGAAAAGAGGAATCGGGCTCATTTTCGAGAAACTGGGGGAGTTCTGTGACAACGAAACAATTTTTAAAAAATCGGAGATCTCAAAAATATTCCACGGCCAAGGCCGCATCCAGGCCGTCGAAATCAACGGGAAATCTTCGGTCCGCACCGACCGGGTGGTCAGCTCTCTTCCGCTGACCGTCATGCTCGAACGGCTCTCCCCGCCTCCGCCGGCGGATGTCCTCAAGTCCGCGAGAACTCTCCAGTACCGAAGCCTCGTCCTATCAGCGCTCTTTCTGAACCGGACGTCCATCACGTCCAACGCAACCGTCTATTTCCCGGACAGAGAGTTCCTCTTTACACGAATCTACGAGCCCAGGAATAGGGACTCTTCCCTCTCTCCGGCGGGAAAGACCTCCCTGGTGGCCGAGATCCCCTGTCAATTCGGCGATTCTGTCTGGGCCATGGAGGATGACCAGCTGATCGATCAGTCTTCTGCCCTGCTGATGAAGATCGGATGGATTCAAAGAGAGGATATCCTCGGCAGTTGCGTCTACCGCATCCCCTATGCTTATCCGATTCTCGAAGCCGCCCATGAGGAGCACCTGGACCGGATCCGGGCTTTTCTGGGAGGTTTTTCCAACCTTTGGATTTCGGGCAGGAATGCGAAGTTTCAGTATTCCCATATCCATGACCAGTTGATATCCGGAAAAGAAATTGTTAAAGCCATTTTGACTGAAGAAAAATACCGTGTCCTCTAAGAAGGCCGTGGGCTGGCTTCTCCACATCATCGGCATTACCGCGGGGATAATTTTTGTTCTGGCCTTGATTCAACGCTCAGGCTTTGAGCCGTTTCTTCAGAAAATTCGCCTGGCTTCTCCCTTCGGCTTGGCTGCCGCCCTTATGGCCTACTCAGGGTCGTGGATTTTCCGGACCTGGAGGC
>Ga0315293_10001256_pt1 | contig 24577 bp, 26 predicted proteins | sample YL17G13_20_MG_FD_203071 | JGI IMG/M metagenome (GOLD analysis project Ga0315293, IMG submission 203071) | Sediment microbial communities from Yellowstone Lake, YNP, Wyoming, USA - YL17G13_20 | ecosystem: Environmental > Aquatic > Freshwater > Lake > Sediment | place: USA: Wyoming | collected...
TGGGCGTGCTCTACGTGCTGGACGAGCCTTCGATCGGCCTGCACCAGCGCGACAACCGCAAGCTCCTCGAGACCCTCCGGGGCATGCGCGACCTCGGCAACACCGTGCTGGTCGTCGAGCACGACGAAGAGACGATGCGCGAGGCGGACTGGATCGTGGACCTCGGCCCGGGCGCCGGAATCCACGGCGGCGAGGTGGTGGCGCAGGGACCGCCGCAGAAGATCATGGCGGTCCGGCGCTCGCTCACCGGCCGCTACCTCAAGGGTGAGCTCGCCATCCCGGTGCCGCCGGCGCGGCGGGAAGGCAGCGGCAAGCAACTGGTGGTGCGTGGCGCCAGGGAGAACAACCTCAAGGGGATCGACGTGGCGTTCCCCCTCGGCACGTTCACCTGCGTGACCGGCGTGTCGGGTTCCGGGAAGTCCACCCTCATCAACGAGATCTTGTACAAGGCGTGCGCCCGCGCGCTGTACCGCGCGCTGGACCGACCCGGCGCCCACGAGCGCATCGAGGGCGTCCAGTTCCTCGACAAGGTCGTGGCCATCGACCAGTCCCCGATCGGCCGGACGCCGCGCTCCAACCCGGCCACCTACACGAAGGTGTTCGATCCGATCCGCGAGCTGTTCGCCCTCACGGTCGAGGCGCGGGCGCGCGGCTACAAGCCAGGCCGGTTCTCGTTCAACGTGCGAGGCGGCCGGTGCGAGGCGTGCGCCGGCGACGGCCAGATCAGGATCGAGATGCACTTCCTTCCCGACGTCTACGTCACTTGCGAGGTGTGCAAGGGCAGGCGCTACGGGCGCGAGACGCTCGAGGTGCGCTACAAGGGGATGAACATCGCGGAGGTCCTCGACCTCACCGTCGAGCAGGCGCGCGAGCTTTTCGCCGCCCACCCCAAGATCGCCCGCGTCCTGGACACCATCATCGCGGTCGGGCTCGGCTACATCACCCTCGGGCAGTCGGCGACCACCCTCTCCGGCGGCGAGGCGCAGCGCATCAAGCTCTCCAGGGAGCTCGCCCGGCGGGCCACAGGCGCCACCCTCTACATCCTGGACGAGCCCACGACGGGGCTGCACTTCGACGACACCAAGAAGCTGCTCGCGGTGCTGCACACCCTCGCCGACCGCGGCAACACCGTGGTGGTGATCGAGCACCACCTCGACGTGGTCAAGACCGCGGACCACGTCATCGACCTGGGCCCCGAGGGCGGCGATGCCGGTGGAAAGGTCGTCGCCGCCGGCACACCCGAGCAGGTGGCCCGCGTCGGCGCGAGCTACACCGGGCACTACCTCAAGCCCCTGCTCGGCCTCGCCGCCCGCCGGGCCATCTGAAGCCCCTCCCAGGGGCTACACTCTCCGCCGGGTAGCACGGGAGGGCGCAATGAGACGCACGGTCGGGATCATCGCGCTGGCGCTGAGCGGGTCAGTGGGCTTCGCCGTCGGCGAGCAGTGTCAGCCGCCAAAGGAGTACGGCGTCGCAGCCATCGACGCTTACATCGGGTGCTACGTGAAGGACCGGGGTATTCCGGGGCTCTCGGTGGCCATCGTTCGCGACGGCAATGTCGCCCTGGAAAGGGGCTATGGGAAGGCGTCGATCGCGGCCGGGGCGCCGGCCGCGCCCGAAACGCTCTTTGCCGTCGGCTCGGTCACAAAGCAGTTCACCTCCACATGCATCCTGCTGCTGGCCGGGGAAGGGAAGCTCTCCGTCATCGATCCGGTCTCCAAGTACCTCCCCGGTCTCACCTGTGCCGGCGACATCACGCTCCTTGACCTCATGAACCACGTCTCCGGCTACCCGGACTTCTACCCCCTCGACTTCGTAGACCGCCGTCTCGTGGTGCCCATCGCCGCCGACGAGCTTGCGCGGCGCTACGCGACCGGCGCGCTCGACTTCGAGCCGGGTACGCGCTACTCGTACAGCAACACCGGATTCATCATCCTCGGGCTCGTGGTGGAGAAGGTCAGCGGGCAGCCTTTCGGCCAGTTCCTGCAGGAGCGCATCCTCACGCCGCTGGGAATGACCCACTCGGCGTTCGAGCCGGAGAAGTCCGGGCCGGGGTTCGCGACCGGCTACACCTCGTTCGGCCTCGCCCACTGGGAGCCCGCCGTCTACGAGGCGCGCGGCTGGATGGGTGCCGCCGGCGCCCTGTGGGCAAGCCCCTCGGACCTGGCCCGGTGGGACCTCGCGCTCATGACCGGGAAGGTCCTGGAGCCCGCGCAGTATGCCCTCATGACCACACCCCGCCGGCTGGGCGAGGGCCGGACAACGGCCTACGGCTGCGGCCTGGACGTCACCGAACCGCGCGGCATTACGGTGCTCTCGCACGGCGGTGCCGTCAGCGGCTTTCTGGCGGAGAACACGATGATTCCTGCCACGCGCTCGGCCCTCGTCCTGCTCACCAACTGCGAGGACAGTACGAGCCTGTCCAAACTCAACGACGCACTGCTCACGCTGCTGATGCCTCCGGCCCAGCCGGTGCCAAGGGTGACCGGGCCTCCGGCTGCCGAGGCGGCCAAGGAGCTGTTCGCGCAGCTCCAGGCGGGGCGCGTGGACCGAGCCCGCCTCGGTGAGGAGTTCGGTATCTACCTCACCCCCAAGAGGGTCCGCGACGCTTCAGGCCAACTCAAGCGCTGGGGTCAGCCGAAGAGCGTCGAGGTCGTGAGGATGTCCGAGCGCGGGGGCATGGAAACGGCGCGCCTCCGCATGGTCTTCAAGTCCGGGGTGCTGCGGGTACTGATGCGCCGGACTCCGGACGGCCTAGTCCAGGAGCTCCTCGTAGAGAGGGAGTAGAAGAACCGCTTTTCCGCGGCAGCCAACGACCACCCGGTGGTAACGTTCGCCGGTGCAGAAGAGGGGCCTGCTCGGCCTCGCCTTCGCGCTGCCCTCGACATCGATCCGACGGACACGACCGTGCTTGTCAACCTCGGCGCGGTGTACACCAAGGCGGGGCGCTACGAAGACGCGATCGCGCAGTACGAGAAGGCGCTGCGGAACCCCTCTCCCGACGACTACCTGGCGCACAACGGGCTGGGCGTCGCGCTGATCCGCACCGGGCACACGGCAGAGGCGGTGGAGCACTTCCGCGAAGCGGTCCGCCTCAACCCCCGCTTCTGGAAGGGGCGGGCCAACCTCGAGCGCGCCCTCGCCATGCTCAACAAGCCGCGCTGACCATCCAGCGCTCCCGGGCTTGACAGGGGGCGCAGAAGCGGAAAGAATCGGGGGTCATGAGTTCGGAATTATTCCGAATACCTGCTCCGCCGTCGCGCCATGGAGGCAGCCGCGCCGAGAGGCTGCGCGCCGTCGGCCTGAAAGCGACCGCGCCGCGCCTGGCCATCCTCAGGCTGCTGGAGGCGGACAGGACGCACCCGTCCGCGCAGGCGGTGCTGGACGCCCTCAAGCCCGAGCACCCGACGCTCTCCCTGTCCACCGTCTACGAGACGCTGGAGGCGTTCCTGCGCGCGGGCCTCTGCCGGCCGGTCGCCGGCGAGGGGGCCCTGCTGCGGGTGGACGGCACGACGCACGCACATGACCACGCGGTCTGCCGGCGGTGCGGGCGCATCTTCGACGTGGCTTCGAACCTCCGGCCTCCCCTGAAGCCGCCGTCCAGCTTGCCGGGGGGGCTGGCCGTCACCGGTGTTCGAGTCGAGTACGAGGTCGTCTGTGGCAGGTGCGCGGGTGGCCGCGGCGCCCGTGCAACACATCGCACAGAAGCGAGCAACCGCCGGGCCGGCGCTAGCGCGGCCGGGCGTCCGAGAAACCCAAAACGCTGAATGGAGGTGTGAGATGGCGCAACTGAAAGGAAGCAAGACCCAGGAGAACCTGAAGTACGCTTTCGCCGGCGAGTCCCAGGCCAACCGCCGGTACCTGTACTTCGCCAAGCAGGCCGACATCGAGGGCTACGCCGAGGTTTCGGGCCTCTTCCGCGACACCGCGGAGGGCGAAACCGGTCACGCCCACGGCCACTTGGACTACCTCAAGAAGGTAGCCGACCCGGCGACGGACATGCCGTTCACCGACGTCCCCGAGATGCTGGCGTCCGCGGTGGCCGGCGAGACCCACGAGTACACCGACATGTACCCGAGCATGGCCAAGACCGCGCGGGAGGAGGGGTTCCCCGAGATCGCCGATTGGTTCGAGACCCTCGCCAAGGCGGAGCGCTCGCACGCCGGCAAGTTCCAGAAGGCGTTGGACAGCCTGTGATCTGAAACAACGTCGGCCGGGGGCGGCAGCCGACCGTCGCCCCCGGCCGCGCGCCGTTCTCTCAGAGGGTGCTGCAAGGGGGGCGTATGGGTGACACACCGGGGGCTCTCCCCGACATCCGTTTCCAGGCGACCGACGGCCTGACCTACAACCCGAACGAGCCGCTCTACTGGGAGCGCTCGGCCCTGGCCAAGGAGCTCGAACGCAGCTTCGAGCTTTGCCACAGCTGCCGGATGTGCTTCAAGTACTGCCAATCGTTCCCCACCCTGTTCGACGCGGTGGACACCCACGGCGACGTGCGGCGAATCCCTGAGGAAACGCGGCGCAAGGTCGTGGACGAGTGCTTCCAGTGCAAGCTCTGCTACACCCAGTGCCCCTACACCGAAAAGGAGAACCACCCGTTCAAGCTCGACTTCCCGCGCCTGATGCTCCGGGCCAAGGCGATCGCCCGGCGGGAGGGCGGGATCCCGCTGCGCGACCGGATGCTCTCGGATCCCGACCGCCTCGGCCGCCTGGGGTCGCTGCTCCCCGGACTCGCCAACTGGGGGAACCGGCTCAGGCCCAACCGCATCCTCATGGAGGCGGTCGGCGGGATCCACCGTGACAAGCTTCTGCCCAGCTTCGCGAGCCCCACCTTCGACGCCTGGTTCCGCACCCAGACCGGGGGCGCCGAGGAGACCCCCGACGGCGAGCACCCGATCGTGCTGTTCGCCACCTGCTTCGTGACCTACAACAACCCTGCGGTCGGGAAGGCCGCCGTGGCCGTCCTCCGGCACAACGGGTGCCGCATTGCCTGCCCGGGCGTCGAGTGCTGCGGGATGCCTGCCCTCGACGCCGGCGACATCGACCTGGCCCGCCGCAAGGCGAAGCGCAACGTCACGGCGCTCGCGCCCTGGGTCGAGCGCGGCTACCGCATCGCTGTCATCAATCCCACCTGCAGCCTCATGATGCGGGAGGAGCTTCCCCTGCTGCTCGACGACCCGGCAGACCGCTCCCTCGCAGAGGCGGCACGGCGGGTGGCCGCGGCGACCCGCGACCTCTGCGAGTACCTCTGGGAGCTGAGGGCCGAGGGGCACTTCAAGGAGGACTTCCGGAGCACACCCGGTGCCTCGGTCGCCTACCACGCCCCGTGTCACCTGCGAATGCAGAACATCGGGTTCCGGGGCCGGGACCTGATGCGGCGGATACCCGGCGTCAAGCCGCGCCTGGTCGCCGAGTGCTGCGGCCACGATGGGACCTGGGCCATGAAGAAGGAGTACTTCAAGCTCTCCCTGCGCAACGGCGAGAAGGCGTTTGCCGGGATGAGAGAGGCCGAGGCGGACGTGTGGTCCTCCGACTGCCCCCTGGCCGCCGTGCAGTTCGAGCAGGCGTGCGGCAGGAGAGCGCTCCACCCCGTGGAGGTCCTCGAGCGCGCCTACCGGGACGACGGCTTCCCGCAGCGGGTTTCCGCGCCGGTCGCGGGCGCCGGGGCCGACTGACCCCGGGAGGGGCCGCCATGGACGAGATCCGCAAGGACGAGATCCTGCCCCGCGACGAGTACGAGCGCACCCGGCCCGAGCTCCGGCGGCGCATCATGGTGCTCAAGGACCGGCGGCGCGTCCGGTTGGGCGCGCACGCCACCCTGCACTTCGAGACACGCGAGACGATGCTGTACCAGGTCCACGAGATGTTGCGCGCCGAGGGGAGCTGGGAACGCCCCGGTGCGATCGAGGCCGAGCTTGCAGCCTACAACCCCATCGTGCCCTCCGGCCGCGAGCTTTCGGCGACGCTCATGCTCGAGTACGAGGACCCGGCCGAGCGCGCGGTTCGCCTCCAGGAGCTCCTCGGGCTCGACGCCCACCTCCGGCTGCATGTGGGACAGGAAGCCCCCGCGCGCGCCGTCTTCGACCGCGCCCAGGTCTCGCCAACGCGCATCTCGTCGGTCCAGTACGTCAGGTTCCCGCTCACCGCCGATCAGGTGCGCCTGGTGAAGACCGACGGCACGGTCCTCAGGGTGATCGTGGACCATCCGGCGTACCGCGCCCAGGCGGTCCTCGGCGAGGAGACCCGCAAGGAGCTCGCGCGCGATCTGGACTGATGGTGCCTTTCGGGTCGCCGGCCAGGGTCTTCTGTGTCGCTGCGTGACGGCTCTGGTTTTGCCAGTCCAGCGGATGGGTGCTTTAGGTCACTCCGTGGGGTTTTCTTTTGCCCCGCGGGCTATGAGCGGTCGCTCGGTGCCCGCACGCTTCGGCACCATGGCTCCTCTCGCCCGCGGGTCGGATTTCACCACCACGCCCGCTCTGGGACGACACGCTCGAAAGGCCCTGACACGAGGTGATTTCGGCCCAGCTTGAGTGTCTCTAGCCGAAGGGTGGGGGGTTTCAAATGCCGGTGCCGGCGGGTGGCAAATGTCTCCGGAGCCCGCGGGCACCGGACGCGCGAGCCGCGTTGGGGAGACGGCGGCGCGGATTTGTGCGAACGCCGAGGGGCCCCGAGGCGGATCGCGCTGTCCGATCGCGGGCGCAGGAGTGTGCGGCCGCAGCGGCTGGGGAGACGCAAGGCCGCACCCAGCCACCCGCGGTGCCGGCAAACCAAGAGCCGTCACGCAGTGAGAAAGAAGAAACCGGCTGCGAGCCCGCGGGGCACGAAAAGAGCCGTCACGCAGAGACAACGAAGAAGCGGACCGCGCACCCGCTTGGCAAGACAAGGCCATCCCGCAAGGGACGGCGAACTTCGCACGAACCGCGTCAGGCAGTCCGGGCCGGGCTCTCGGTGGTCACCGCGGAGACTACCGTGCCGGGCGCGTCCAGCCACTCGCGCGGGAGCACCGCGGCGAGCTCGTGCAGCAGCTCCTCCACCGGCTTGGAGCGGTCGAGCACCACCCGCTCGTCCCCGGGGATCTCCTCCGGCGGCTCAAACTCCCTGAGCTGCCCGTGGTAGATCTCCCAGCGGCCGTCGGAGACGACCCCGGTCTTCTGCCCCCGCCGCTCAAGTCGTTCCCGGATGACCTCTTCGTTCGTCCGGCACTCCAGGAGCAGGAACGGCACTCCCAACCGGCGAGCCAGCTTGCGGGCGTTGCGGCGCTGGGAGCGTCTGATGAAGCAGCCGTCCAGGATAACCGAGTGGCCGACACGCAGCAGCGGCGCGGCCCGCTCGAGCATCGCGGCGTACGTCCGCTCCGTCATCGACGGGGCGTACTCCCCCTGGTCGAAAGGCACGTGCCTGCGCGCGTCGGGCGCGAGCCCCAGGATCTCTTTGCGCACCACGTCCGAGCGGACCACCTGCAGCGCGTACAGCGCGGCGATCTTGCGGGCCAGCGTGCTCTTGCCGCTGCCGGTCAGGCCGCACGTGACGATCAGGCGCTGTGGGTTGCAGGCGGCGGCGTAGTGAGCGGCCAGCTCGTAGTACCGTGACGCGGTCGTCCGGATCGCCTCCTTGGCCTGCTCCGGGATGCGCGGGTCGTCCACGGCGAACGAGCTCACCTTTGCGCGGACGTACGCCCGGTAGGTCTTGTAGAACGCCAGGAGCTCCAGAAGCTCGGCGTCTCCCGAGGCCTCCACGTACGCATCCACGAACGCCTTCGCAAACGGCGCGTAGCCGTGAAACTCGAGGTCCATGGCGAGGAACGCCACCTCCTCGGTCATGTCCTGGATGCGGAAGCGCTCGTTGAACTCGATGCAGTCGAAGATCCGGATCGGATCTGTTGCGCAGATGGAGTCCAGGTGAAGGTCGCCGTGGCCGTCCACGATGCGCCCCTCGCTGACCCGCCGCGCGAACAGGGCCGGATGGCGCTGGAAGAACAGGTTGGTCGAGGTGCGAATGAAGTCGAAAGCGGCGACCGGGACGAGCGTGCCCACGTACTTCTCGGTCTGGGCGAAGTTCTCGTCGCAGTTCAGCTTCACGCCGCCGAGACCCTTGAGCGCCCCCGCCGCCGGGGAGAGCACAGCCCGCGCGTGGAAGTCGGCCACGACGCGGGCCATGCGGTGGAAGAGCGCGTCGTCGCCCTCTCCGCGGGCGAGCACTCTCCGCAGCATCCGCTCCTGCGGGAGGCGCTTCATCCGGACTGCGTACTCGACCGTCTCCCCGGGTCCGCCCAGGGACAGCTCGCCGTCCTTCTCCCGCAGTGGCACGACGCCCAGGTAAATGTCCGGGCACAGACGGCTGTTGAGCGCGACCTCCCGCTCGCAGCACTCGAGCCGGTTGGCGAGCGTGGTGTAGTCGAGGAAGCCGAAGTCGACCGGCTTCTTGACCTTGTACGCGTGGGTGTCCGTCAGGAAGATGTAGGAGATGTGGGTCTGGATCACCTCGACATCACGGGTGGGCTCGAGGTAGAAGTTGGGGTCCGAGAGTCGTTGGACGAGCCGGTCAAGATCCATGCAGTCTCCCCCACCCCGGGATTATACGGTCTCCCCTGCAGCGGCCCCCTCAGGAGCGCCTGCCCTTCCGCTTGCCGCCCGAGAGCTTGATGAGCAGGCGCACCTGGCCCGCGTGGTAGAGATCGTGGGCACCGATGCCGTAGATCAGGCGGGCCGCCGTCGAGGTGCCGCGTCGCTCCGAGAGGCATCCCGCCGGGAACGAGGCCACCGCCTCGCGCAGGAGCCGGTGTTGCTCGTCGAGAAGCGCCAGGTCCTGCTTCCAGGAGGCCGCATCGCAACGGACCGGCAAGGCTGGCCAGTTGCTCGGCCTGCGCGGGAACGAGCCCCTTGCGCCCGCGCCGGTCAGCCGCCGGCACACGGCGTACTTCCAGTAGGCGCAGTGCAGTGTGATCTGCCAGACGCTGTTGCGGCCGGGCGCCGGCTCCCAGGCCGCCTTGCCCGCTGCAAGCCCCCGCAGCGCCCCGCGCAGGTTCGGGCCGTGCCAGCCCGGACGGTCGTACGCCTCGTCCAGCAGAGCGAGAAGCAGCTTGATTTCAGGCGCAACATTCTTGGTACCCATGTCGTCATCCTTTCCCTAGGGTGGCCCCGTCAGGTCGCGCTCCTCCCGAGTGCCGCCGCGAGCAACTCCGGCAGGCGCTCGAGGAACACCAAGCGCGGCAGCACGACCGCGCCGGCCGCGCGCACGGCCGCCAGCATCTCCCCCTGCACGTGCGGGCCGAACGCGAGGACGGTCTTACCGGCGGCCGCCAGGACTCGCACCGCTGCCGCCGGGTCGCCGCCGAGCGCCTCGAGATCCACAACCACGACCCGGCACGCCGACCGCGAAGCCTGGCCGCTGTCGGCAAGCGGCAGCGGGCGCAAGCCCGCAGCCCGCACCGCCGTCTCGACCGGCACCCGGAGGAAAAGGTTCGGCACCAGCATGCCGACCTGCCCAGCATCACCCACGGAGCACCTCCAGCGCGAGGCCCGGGTCGTTGGTGGTTATCGAGGCCACGCCCGCCCGGGCAAGCTCACGCATCCGCTCCGGCCGATTCACCGTCCACGGGTGGAGCGGCCGGCCAGTCGAAAGCAGTGCTTCCACGAGCTTGTGAAGAGGCGACAGCTCGAGGCCATCGGGCAGCCGCACCGGGACCTCGTCGAAGACCAGCGAGAGCGCGACTTTTGGCAGCGCCTCCCGCACGGTCGCGAGCACGGGCTCCGAGGAGGAGATGACCCGCGTGCTCGACGCCCTCGCGCCCAACAGCGCCACGAGCGCCCCCAGCCCTTCCAGCAGGTCGGCCGCCGGAAGCGGTTTGACCTCCACGAAGAGCATACGATCACCAGGCACGGCACCGGCGACCTCGGAGAGCGTTGGGACACCGTGGCGGCGCAGTGCCTCCAGATGCCACTCGCGCAGGGGCCTTCCCCCCCGGGAGCGATCGTGGTGGCACACCCATGTGCCGTCGGCGCAGGGGCGGACGTCCACCTCGACGCCGTCGGCTCCTGCCGCGATCGCGGCCTCGACGCCCGCCAGGGAGTTGTCCGGGAAGCGCGAGGCGAAGCCGCGGTGGCCGATGATCAGAGGTGACCGCATCCTTCGCTCCAGCCCCCTCTCTGGTGCGGCGAGCGGGACCCTTCGCTCCGCTCAGGGTGACAGGGTCCGCCTGTCGGCGCTCCCCGTCAGGCCAGGATCGAGTAGCCCCCGTCCACCACGATGGTTTGGCCGTGGATCATCGAGGCGAAGTCGGTGCACAGGAACACCACGGCGTTGGCCACGTCCTGCGGGGTGATCAGGCGCCCGGCCGGCGTGCGACGGGCCGACTCGTCCAGGAGTTGCTGGCGGTTGGGGAAGTGTTTGAGGGCGTCGGTGTCCACCGTTCCGGCGGAGACCGCGTTGACGCGCACGCCCTGCGGGGCGAGCTCGGCGGCGAGGTGACGAACCATCGACTCGAGCGCCGCCTTCGAGGCGCCCACGGCCGTGTAGTTGGGGATCGCGCGCACCGCCCCGAGCGAGGACACCGCGACCACCGAGCGCGGCCCCTGCGCCGGCAGGTGGAGGAAGTGCTGCACGAGCGGGAGGAGCGCCGCAGCGTTGATGTCCATCGTCCAGTGGAAGTGGTGGAGGGTCAGCTCGCTGACAGGCTTGAGAACTCCCGAGGCCGCGTTCGACACGAGGATGTCGAGGCCGCCCCATGCCGCCTCGATCTCGTCGAACATGCGTGAGACGTGGGCCTCGTCCGCAACGTTGCCTTTCACGAGCAGGGCCCGTGCGCCGCGCGCCTCGATCTCCTTCACCACCGCCTCCGCGGGCGCGCGGTGGCGGAAGAAGTTGATGGCCACGTCCACCTTGAGGTCGGCGAGGGACAGGGCGATCGTCCGTCCGATCCCGCGTGAGGAGCCCGTGACCAGGGCGCGCTTGCCGCGCAGGCGCAGATCCATGCCTCTAGCCTCCGCGCGCACGATACCCGGATTTTTTCTCAGGAGCAATTGTTCTTTGACCTGCCCTTCAGGGTTGCGGCCCCTCGGAGCCGGGTGCTCGCACTCTGGTTCGAGAAGACGCCACCCTCGTGGCACACTGCTCGCTTGGCGGAGCCTGCGTCGCCCCGCCGGGAGCAAAGTGCGATACCCGGCCTCCGGTGGTATACTCCCTGCCCCCGGCGGCGCCGGGTGTGGAGGTTTTTCCATGCAGTTGGTGGCAACGGAAATACGGGCCGGCAACATCATCGTGTACAACGGTCAGCTGCACCGGGTCCTCTCGGTCGTCCACGTCACGCCGGGGAACTGGCGCGGGATGGTGCAGTGCAAGCTGCGCAACCTCAAGACGGGCAACCAGCTCGAGCACCGTTTCCGGTCCGAGGATCGGGTCGAGAAGGCGAGCATGGACACCCACGACATGCAGTACCTGTACTCCGATCCCTCCGGGCATCACTTCATGAACACCGAGACGTTCGAGCAGCTCTCCCTATCCGACGAGGTCCTCGGCGACGCCCTCGGCTACATGCTGCCAGACACCGTCATCACGGTGGACTTCTACGAGAACCGGCCCGTGGGGCTGGAGCTGCCCAACACGGTTGTGCTTCAAGTGGTGGACACCGACCCACCCATGAGGGGGGCGACCGCCGCCGGCGGCCCCAAGCCCGCCAAGCTCGAGACCGGGGTCACCGTCGCGGTGCCGCAGTTCATCGAGCCGGGCACCAAAATCGTGGTGGACACCCGCACCGGGGAGTACGTCTCCAGGGCCTGAGCCTCCCGGCCAGGAGCCTGTCCGGGTAAACGACGAAAGCGAGAATTCCGAGGGCGCCGGATGGCAAGGAAGCCGAGCGGAAAGCCCGGAGGCGTAGCCAAAGCTACGTCGAGGACTTTTCGCGACGGCTGACACAGCCAGCCGGATGCCATCGGGATTCGCAGCCGGAGTATTACCCGGACAGGCTCCTAAAAGATCGGGGCGCCGGTGATGAGGATGAGCGGCCCCTCGCCGCGGTCGGGCCACCCCGCCTCGATCCGCACGATCCGCAGCTTCGAGGCCCGGGTGGACTCGATCAGCAGCCCGATACCCACGTCCTTGCGCCAGCCGTCGGTGGACGGGCCCACCCTGGGGTTCCATGTCCTGCCCACGTCGGCGAAGAGCGACACACCGATGATCGCGATGTGCAACACCTCTCCGGTCAACTGGTGCCGCCACTCCAGGTTGGCCACCGCCCGTGAGGTCCCGTCGAAGTAGTCCGGCTCCCACCCCCGAAGACCGGTGTCGGCCCCCAGGGGGAGCTGAACGTTGCCGTCCAGGTTGTGACCCAGATCCACGGCAAGGCGGCCGCGGAACCCGACGGGCCCCAGCCGGGCGGTGCCGATCGCGAAGTGCGTTATCGCGTTGTCGACGCGACCCTGCTCGGCGCGCCCCTCGACCGCCAGGTTCACCCATGAGAACTGCTTGCCGGAGAGGAAGCTCGCGTTCACCTGGCCCAGGAGCGGGAAGCGCGGCTCGTCGGCGCCGAATACGGGCAGCGAGAAACCGGCGGTAGCGCTCCAGTTGGGTCCCAGGGGGAGGTCCTCCTGCGCCTGCCACCCCCGGAAGCCCTGTGCGACTACCCAGCGCCCGGACTGGCGTTCGAAACCGACCTGGAGCCCTGACATCTTGCGCCCCTCGGGGGTGGGGTACGGCCTCCCATCCGACCACCTCCAGTCGTCGTAGCTCACGTCGTGGTAGAACACACCCGCCGTCACGCGGTTTGCGCCCTCGCCGCCTCCCGGGAGGCGCAATCCGCCCCACAGGTCGAAGTCCTGCTGGTGTGCAAAACCGGAAACCACCTGGTTGCCTTCGGAGTACAGGTAGTCCGTTAGGTTGAACTTACCCCAGCTAACGCCACCGGAACGCGGCGTCGCCAGCGCAAAGAACGGGTACTCGAGCCGAAAGGCGTCCGACTTTCCGTCCGAGGCGTTCGCGTGCGCAAGCATGAGGCTCCACCGGCTGCCCAGGAACAACGGGTCCTTGTACCTGAACGTCGTGGTGGTCCGCTCCTGGTCGCGGTCGAACTCGAGGTCGAGCGCCTTGCCCCACCCGAGCAAGTTCTCCTCCGAGAGAGAGGCCCCGAAGTGCGCCCGCTTGCCGAACAATCCGAAGCTCACCCCCACCAGGGTGGTCCACTGGTCGTGGGTCTCCACCACCACCTCCGCCCCACCCGGCGCGGGGTGGGCCGTGATGTTGACCGGGCTCAGGAACTCGGTTTCCCGGAGGAGCCTTGCGCTCTCCTCGAGGAGTGTAGGGGCGAACTTGTCGCCGACGCGGAACAGCAGCATCGAGCGGATGAACTGCTCCCGTGTCAGCACGTGCAGGGCGTTCGCCCAGCGGTACGGCCACGACGAGGTCTCGGGGTCGTCGGTGTCGAAGATGTCGTGGCGCACGATGCGGATCGCGACGATTGGCGTCCCGGGCGGGACCTCGGGCCCTGCGGCTGCAACCGCCGACGCGATCAGAATGGACGCAAAGAACATCGGCGACGATTGTATGGTATGTGCCCGGGATCAGAATGCGACCGTGCTCACGGGCAGGGCAGGCCGCCACTTGGCATACCCGCTGCGGACCTCAGGTGTGGCCGAGGCGGTGCGCCAACTCGTGGTACTTCTCGTGGACCCCCGCTCCGATTTCCTCTTCCTCCACCTTGTCGAAGAGAACTGCAAGGTCACCCTGCTCCTGGTCCGGCAGCAGCCGGTCCGCCATCGGGAACAGGACGTTGTCCTCCTTGAAGATGTGGTTGCGCAGCAGCTCGACGTAGCCGAGCAGGGCTTCGGCCAGCTCGGCGCTGGCTCCCGTGTTGCCGCTTTTCACGCGATCGAGCGCCCCGGCGATGGCACGCACCGCGGCCCGCCCCAGCTCGTGTTCGTGGAGCATGACGGCGAGCGGGCCGGCCTCCAGCGGCATCCCCCTGGCGTTCATCGCGGGAAACAGGTACCGCTCCTCCTTGGTGTGGTGGCAGCGGTCCACGAAGTTCCTGAAGAAGTCAGCCATCTGCTCGACGTCCTCGACCTGGACCTGGCTGCCGGCCTGGATCGACCTGGCCTCGCGCTCGGCCCCGGTCAGGACAAGCAGGACGATCTTGTGCTCGTGTTTGAGGGTTTCAGTCGGGTTCATACCGGTCTCCTTTCAATGCGCGTGGTGCTGTGCCGCTGCGGCTTCCGGGTTGCCGTGGTGTGCGCCCTCGGAGGCGGCCGCGTGAATGCGCTCGACGTAGTGCACATACTCCACATAGGCCTCGACGTACTCGCGCCCGGCCTCAATGCTCTCGTCCGCATGCTTCCGCGCCGTGGCAGCCCGCACGAAGCGCTCGCGGATCCCTTCCGCGACGTCGCCGGTCACGAGCTTGACGAGACCCTCGACCGAACCACCCTCGAGCGCCGCGTCGGCCCCGGCCACCGCTGGACCCAGATCGGTCCCGGCCGGCTTGAGCCCCGTGTAGGGCGCTCCCTCCCCAGCCCGGTGCAGCCGCACCAGCGTCTCGAAGAAGTACGTGTCGGCCAGTCCCCTGGCTTCCGGCCCCTTGCTCCGTACCGCGAGCGTCCGGGCGAACGCCGCACGGATCTCCGGCTCGTTTGCGCTCCTGACCCACTTGAGCACCGGGGTCACGTCGCCCTTCTGGAGGGCCGCTCGCGCGGTGGCGACCACCGGACCGTCGAGGGTGTCGCAATGCGCGCCGGCGTTCCGCGGCAGCAGCACAAGCACGAACGCCGCGAGCAACCCCAAACGAAAACCGAAAGCTGTGCCTGTCATCTCCCACCAATCTTTTCTCCGCGCGTCGCCCGCTGCAGCTCGGCGAGGAACCCCTCCACCTGGACCCCGTACACGGTCGCAGCCTCGCCGATCGTGTCGAACGGCGCCATCGCGCACCCCAGGCACGCCATGCACCGCTGCCCGAACACTGCCGCAGTGGCGGGCCAGCGCTCGAGCACCTCGGCAACGGTCAGTTGGGGGTGGACGTCCGTCGACATGCTCCCAAGTCCTCGAGGTCACTCTAGGGCCTGGACGGGGCGGCGTCTTTGCGCCAGCGCAAAGAAGGCAGAAAAAGGGAAAAGGGGAAACGGGAAAGGGAAGACGTAGGATCGGGCCTTGGACCGCTCTGCCGTCTTCCGTCTGTCCTTCCTTTACCCTTTTTCGGGGCGGGCAGGCGGCAAGTCCTCCGCGATGGCGACCAGGGCGTGGGGGTGTTTGACCAGCACCTTCGTCCGAGCGCTCTCCAGGATGCCCTGCCCCTCCCACTCGGAGAGGACGCGGCTCACGGTGTAGAGCGTGGTCCCTGTCATCTCGGCCAGATCCTGGCGGGAGAGCGGGATCTCAATCAGCACGCCGCCCTCCACTCGGCGCCCGGCCTGGCGCACCAGCCGCAGCAGGGCACGCGCGATGCGCTGGGCGACCCGCTCGGTCGCGAGCTCCCTGAAGCGCTCCTGCATCTCAAGCAGGCGCTCGGACATCAGCCTCATCGCGTTGACTGCCAGGGCCGGATGGCGCTGGAAGAGTTCCTGAAGGATGTCCCGGTGCCACACCAGCAGAACGCTCTCGCTCACGGCACTGGCGGTCAGCGGGTAGGCGGCGTCCTCGAACAGCGCGAGCGCTGCCACGGCCTCCCCCGGCCCGACGAAGCGGAGGATGACCTCGTGACCTTCAGCCGCCACCTGGGTGAGCTTCACGCGGCCTGTCAGCACCAGGTAGAGCGCGGAGGCCGGCTCGCCCTCTCGGAAGAGCGTGCCACCGGCCTTGACCCTCTTCTCCATCGCTTTGGCCGCCGCCTCCTCCAGCGAGGAGGCGGAGAGCCCCCGGAGCAGCGCGGCCTCGCCCAGTTCCGCCAGAAGCCTCGCTCTATCCTGGGGTTTCATGGCTCACTCATGGTGCCACAGGTACCGGAGAGCTGCGCTCCCCCTCGCTTGTGCTTCGGCGAGAAGGGGTGTATGCTTTCTCGCCCCGAAGTCCGGGGAATGTGGAGGTTTGCATGAAGGCCGGAATTCACCCCGCGTACCAGGAGGTCGAGGTCCACTGCGCCTGCGGGAACACCTTCAAGACGCGCTCGACGAAGAAAGAGATCCGCCTGGAGATCTGCTCCGCCTGCCACCCGCTGTTCACGGGCAAACAGAAGCTGATCGACTCCGCCGGCATGGTGGAGCGTTTTCGGCGCAGGTACGAGAAGAGCGAGAAGGCCTGAAGGCCAGGCGACGCGAAACACCGATCGGCCGGGGGAGCGCTTCCCCCGGCTGCTTCTTTTCTGTCCCGGCGCACGATTCCGCTTGCCGGAACCGTCTGTGAAAGGTAGACTTGCGACGTGAACGGCATGCTGCAAAGGCTCGACGAGGTGACCCGCCGCTGGCACGAAATGAAGACCGAGCAGGCCAGCCCGGACGTGCTCGCCGACCGCAAGCGCCTGCTGGAGGTCTCGAAGAAGCTCGCTGAGATCGAGCCGGTGGTCGAGGCCTATCAGGCGTACCGCCGCATCCTCGAGGAGGAGAAGGGTGCCCGCGAGCTGCTTGGCGGGGAGAGCGAACCCGAGCTACGGGCGCTGGCCGAGGAGGAGGTGCGGCACCTCTCGGCCGAGCTCGCCGAGCGCGAGAAGGCCCTCAAGCTCCTCCTGCTTCCCACCGACCCCAACGACCGCCGCAACGTGGTCCTGGAAGTGCGGGCCGGCACCGGCGGCGAGGAGGCCGCTCTGTTCGCCGCCGAGTTGCTGCGAATGTACACCCGCTACGCCGAGGGCCGGCGGTGGCGCGTCAACGTGACTGACCTGTCCGAGGCCGGCATGGGCGGGGTGAAGGAAGCGGTGGCGCTCATCGAGGGCGACGGCGCGTACTCCCGCCTGAAGTTCGAGTCGGGGGTGCACCGGGTGCAGCGCGTCCCCACCACCGAGGCGTCGGGCCGAATCCACACCTCGGCGGCCACGGTCGCGGTGATGCCCGAGGCCGAGGAGATCGAGATCGAGATCGACCCCAAGGACCTGCGCATCGACACCTTCTGCTCCTCCGGAAAGGGTGGCCAGTCGGTGAACACGACGTACTCCGCGGTGCGGATCACCCACCTTCCCACCAGCCTCGCGGTGTCGTGCCAGAACGAGCGCTCGCAGCTCCAGAACCGTGCACAGGCGATGCGGATCCTGAAGGCGCGTCTGTACGAGATGGCCCGGGCCGAGCAGCAGGCCAAGGTGTCCGCCGAGCGGCGCTCGATGGTGGGCAGCGGCGACCGTTCGGAGAAGATCCGCACCTACAACTTCCCCCAGTCGCGCGTGACCGACCACCGCATCGGCCTCACCGTGCACCGCCTGCAGGAGATCCTCAACGGTGAGCTGGACCTCCTCCTCGATCCCCTGATCGCCCACTTCCAGGCCGAGCGGCTCGAACGCGAACTGGCCTCCACCGGATGAGCCTCTTCAAGCGCCCGCTCGGCCGTCCGAGGGTGCTCAGCGAGGTGAGCTTTGCGCTCGGGGCGGCCGTGGTCATGGGCGGCGCAGGCGCCCTGGTGGCGCTGGCGACCCCGCCGCTGCGCCCCGTCCCCTGGGCATCGCCTCCCGTGCGTCTGTTGCTGCACGCCGCCGTCGGGTTCGGCCTGGGGTGGTGGGGCGGCCTGATGTGGAGCATCGGACTCGCCTTCCACGCGCGGCGGTTCCAGCCGCCTCCGCCGCTCGCCGCGCTGATGCGGGCAACCTGGCTCGCCGCAGCGTTGTTCGCCGCAACCACCCTGGCCGCTCACACCCTGGGGGCTTCGGCCTTCCTCAGCATCGGCGGCGGCGTGGTCACGTGCACCCTCGCGGCTCGCGCCATCGTGACGGACGCGGCCCGACGGCAGCAGCCATGACCGTCGCCGAGCTGCTTGCCCTGGGCGCCGCCACGCTCGACACCCGCGAAGGGCTTCCCAACTCGCACCGGGAGGCGCGGTGGCTTCTCGCCCGCGCTCTGGGTTGCGCCGAGGCGTGGGTGCTCGCGCACCCCGAGGAACGAGTGCCGGACGCGGCGGCGGATGTCTACCGGGGTTGGCTCGCCCGCCGCGCCTCCGGGGAGCCGGCCCACTACATCGTCGGGTCCTGCCCCTTCTGGGGGCGCCAGTTCACGGTCACGCCGGCGGTCCTCATCCCCAGGCCGGAGACCGAGCTCGTCGTGGAGTGCGCTCTCACCCTCCCCCGCGGCGAGCGGCCCCGTATCCTCGACGTTGGGACCGGGTCCGGCTGTCTCGCGGTCACGCTCGCCCTCGAGATCCCGGGCAGCCGGGTCCTCGCCACGGACCTCTCCCTCGCGGCCGTGGACGTGGCGAGGGCGAACGCCTGCCGGCTGAGGGCAGGAGTGCGCTTCGCCGCGGGCGACCTCGCCACCCACCTGGGGGGAACCTTCGACGTCGTGGTCGCCAACCTCCCGTACGTGAGCAACGCGGACATCGTCGGACTACCCGTCGAGATCCTCCGATTCGAGCCGCGCCTGGCGCTCGCCGGGGGAGAGGACGGCACCGACCTGCTGGAGCTGCTGCTCGCGGACCTCCCCCGCCTGCTGGCCACGGGTGGGCACGCGCTGCTGGAGATGGGGCCGTGGCAGCGTGCCAGGCTCGGGGACGTGACCACCGCGACGGGCCTTCTGGAGGTCCAGCGCGGCCTCGACCACGCCGGGATCGAGCGCGTACTGGTCCTGCGCAAGGAGTGAAGGCGGGTCGCGCCACGGCGACCTCGGAAAGCGGATAGATCCGTTGACCGCTCCGCACCCCCGGGGCTGCCCCCCTGGTCAGCCCTGCAACGCCTCGATCGGGGTGAGACGCGCCGCGGCCAGCGACGGGAACACCCCGGCGAACACCCCGACCGCCACCGCGAAGCCGACGCCGAGCACGATGCCCAGCGGTGCGAGCGGCAAACCGGCCTCGAACGCCCCGGAAGCGAGCTGCGTGATCACCGCACCCACCAGGCAGCCGACGGTGGCCCCCAGGATCGAGAGGGTGGTGGACTCGACCATGAACTGCAGCAGGATCGCGCGGTCGGACGCGCCCATCGCCTTGCGCAGGCCGATCTCGTACAGGCGCTCGGCGAGGGAGATCTTGAGCACGGAGTAGATCCCGACCCCGCCGACGAGCAGGGAGATCCCTGCGATCGCGGCGAGCACGATCGTCCAGTTCCGCATCATCACCCGGATCTCCTTCTCGGCCTTGAGGATCTCGTCAGCGATGTTCTCCACCTCGAAGTCGGAGATCCCGTGGTGCGAGCGGCGCACGAGGCGCTCGACCTCGGCCTTCACCAGATTCAGGTTCTCGGCGTCGGGGGTCTTCACGGAGAGGATCGTGATCCCCTCGCCGCCCTGCAGGTAGGCGCGGAACGCCGAAAGCGGGATCAGCACGCCGCCCATCTCGCGGCGGGTCCAGCCCGAGCTGGCCATTCGGTTGCCCATCCGCTTTTCTACCCCAATCACCTGGAAGAGCGCATCGCCGATCCGCACCGGCCTGCCCAAAGGGTCGTCGGTTCCGAAGAGGCGCTCGGCAAGGTCGACACCCAGCACGGCCACCTTGCGCGACTCGAACTCGTCGGACTCCTCGAACCAGCGGCCCACGCTCACCTCGCGGTCGTGGACCTGCCCGTAGGAGGGAGTGATGCCGTACACGCGAACCCGGCGCTGCACCCCGCGGGCGCTCACGACCATGTTCGTGATCCGCACCGCGGCCACCGATTCGAGGGAGGAGGCGCCGCTACGCACCACGCCGAGGTCGCGCGCGGTCAGACCCCTCGAGTATGTGCGCTTGCGCTGCTCGATCGGGTCCTCGGGCTCGCGGGGCGAGACGAACATCACGCCGTCGAACCCAAGGCCCCGGATCCCCTCCCACACCATGACCTTGACGCCGTCGATGATCGTGACGTTGACGGTGACGGCCGCGGTGCCCAGGACGACCCCGATCAGGGTGAGGAACGACCGCAGCTTGTGGGCCCACAGCTCGGCCAGCGTCGTCCGGACGGCCTCGAGCGGGGCCGCGCCTCCGCCGTTCGTCCCGATCTCGGGCAGCCTCGCGGTTCCGAAGATCGGCGGCGCCTCGAGGGGGATCTCGGTGAGAGGTCGATCGTTCACGGCTCGCCTCACTCGTAGCGGAGCGCCACGACCGGGTCCAGGCGCGCCGCCTTCAGGGCCGGGTAGAGCCCGAAGATAACCGACACGCTTCCCGCGCAAAGACCCGCCGCCACGATCATCGTCGGCGTGAGCACGGCGGTCTGGTCCAGCAGGTAGGCGATGCCGTGGACGAACCCGACCCCGACCCCCAGACCGACCGCCCCGCCGAGGCCGGTGACGATGGCGCTCTCGACGAGGAACTGGACGAAGACGTGCCAGCCCTTGGCGCCCAGTGCCTTCCGCACCCCGACCTCGCGCATGCGCTCCGTGAACGACGCGAGCATGATGTTGGCCACCACGATGCCGCCCACCACGAGCGAGATGATCCCGCACGCGAGGAAGGTGAAGTCGTACACCTTGCCCTGCTGGTTCATCTGCTGGATGCGGTCCTGCCTGTCGTACACCTGGAAGTCGTCGGCCCTATGCCGATTGGTGAGCAGGCGCTGGAGCGCAGGGACCGACGCGTCGTGCGTCTTGACCGAGGCCAGACGCAGGCCGATCTCGTCGATCCGCCGGGACCCCGCCCCGACCACGCGCACCTGCATCGTTGTGACCGGCACCACGATGACCTCGTTCATCCACCCCAGCGCGTTGTAGCTGTCGGAGCGGTTCCAGTAAAACTCGCGGTAGCGCAGCACGCCCGCGACCCGGAACAGGTGGTCGCCGAGGCGCAGGTTCTGGCCGACCGGGTCCTCGCTTCCGAAAAACTCGCGCGCGCGGTCCGCGCCCAGCACGCACACGGTCGCGGCCGTGGCCACGTCGTCCTGCGAGACGAAGCGCCCGTGCTCGACCTGCAGCTCGTGCAAGTCTGCGTACGCCGGCGCCACGCCGGTGATGTAGTAGGACTTCGAGGCCCTGGCGCTGCGCACCAGGAGCGTTCGGCCAATCTTCGGCTCCACCAGGTCGAAGCCCGGGATCGAGGCGCGGACCGCCTCGACGTCGTCGAGGGTCAAGCCCCGGCTCGCCATCTCCCGCGCGGAGGACCTCACGTTTTCGACCGTCTTGGGCCACACCATGACCTTGAGCACGCCGCCGGACTCGGTGTAGTAGCGCAACGATTGCTGCCGTTCCCCCGCCGTGAGCCCCATCGTGCCCACCACCGAGGCAACCCCGAGCACGACTCCCACGGTCTGCAGCGCAGTGCGCCCCGCGTGCGTGCGGACGTCGGCGAAGCCGTCGGCGATGACCTCGAGAAGGTTCATACGCTAGGCCGCCCGGGTCTCCTGGTCGTGGGCGATCTTCCCATCCACGATCCGCACGATCCTGTGCGCGTGGGCCGCGACCTGCGGGTCGTGCGTGACCACGATGACGGTCTGCCCGCAGCCGTTGAGCGCGTCGAAGATGTCCATGACCTCGCCGCCGGTGGCCTGATCGAGGTTGCCGGTCGGCTCGTCGGCGAGCAGCAGCGCAGGCTCGGTCACCAGAGCCCGCGCGATCGCCGCGCGTTGGCGCTGCCCCCCCGAGAGCTGGTTCGGCCGGCTCTTGCCGCGGTCGCCGAGCCCAACCTGGTCGAGCATCTGCTGGGCACGGGTCCGGCGTTGCTCGCGCTCCAGCCCGCCGTAGAGCAGCGGCAGCTCGACGTTGCGCAGGAGGCTCGCGCGCGGGAGCAGGTTGTAGTTCTGGAAGACGAACCCGATAAACCTGTTGCGCACGACCGCCAGACGTCCCGCCGAGAGGTGGCCGACCTCCTCCCCGTCGAGCTTGTAGCTGCCCTTGGTCGGCGAGTCGAGGCAGCCGAGGATGTGCATGAGCGTGGACTTCCCCGACCCCGACGGTCCCATGATCGCGACGTACTCGCCGCGCTCGACCACGAGGTCGATGCCGCGAAGCGCGTCCACCGCAACTTCGCCGGTGTCGTAGGTCTTCCAGATCTCGCCGAGCTCGATCAGCCGCTCGCTCACCGGTTCTCCTCCTTCTTCTTCGGCTTCGTCGGGTCCTCGAGCGCGACCTCCTCGCCCTCCTTGAGGCCAGCGACGATCTGAGTGTGGGACAGCGAGGAGAGACCGGACTCCACCTTGCGCTCCTCGAACTTCTGCTTCCAGGCGTCGCGCGGGTCGGGCGTGGCCTTTGGGTCGGCCTTGGGCGTCGCCTTGGCCTCGGCTTTCTCGCCCTTCGCGGTTGCCACCTCGGCCACCGCCGTCTTCGCGCCCTTTGCCTCGCCCCCCTTGCCGGCCGGCGCCTTCTTCACATACACCACCTCGCCGTCCTCCCGGCGGAACACCGACTCCACCGGAACCGCGAGTACCTTCTCCGCCCTGTCCCCCTTGATTGTGACGTTGGCGGTCATGCCGGTCCGCAGCTCCTTGCCCTGGTTGTCGAGCGTGACCTCGATGTCGAACACCTTGACCTGGTCCTGGAGGCGCGCGGCGGGCGCGATGCGTGAGACCTTCCCGGGGAAGCGCACCTTGGGGTACGCGTCCAGCGTCACCGTGACCGGGGCGGCCATCCTGATCTTGCCGATGTCTACCTCCGAGACCCCCACCTTCACGATCATCTTCGAGAGGTCGGCGACCGTGCCGATCACAGTGCCGGCGTTGAACGAGCCTGCACCGGTCACTGCTTCCCCGTACTCCACGGCGCGCTTGATCACCACGCCGTCCATGGGCGACGTGATGTTGAGCAGCTGCTGCGGGTTTGTGGAAAGCGGGATCCCCGACGACTCGACGATGCCGGCCTTCTCGCGGGCGGCGGCGAGCGCCTCCTGGGAGGACTTGTAGCGCGTCTCGGCGGTGCGGAAGAGGTCCTGCGAGAGCAGGCCCGCCTTGAGCAGCTCGAGCTTGGCCAGGTAGTCCTTCTCGGCGTCGGAGAAATCGATCACTTCCTGGTTCACGCTGCGGCGCACCGCCGCCAGCGTCTGGGCCTGGTTCACGTCCGGCTCGATGGCGGCGAGGAGTTGGCCCTTTCGAACCGTGTCACCCTCGCGCATGGGGAGCTCCGCGACCTTGCCCGAGAGAGCGGACTTCACGTCCACCTTGACCTCGGGCTCGACGGTCCCGATCTCCGTCACCTCCACCTGTACGTCGGCGATGGCCACCTTTCCGAGCGGGGTCTCGTCCTTTGTCGGCGACGTCCCCTTGGAGCGCGAGGCGAGCGCGACCGTGGCGCCCACGACCACCACGCCCAGCGCCCCCACAATCAGCCACCGCTTCTTCTTTTTCGTCATGACCGCCTCCGAAACCCGACACCCTGAGTACGCATATGGCACCTGCGGGGTTCTGCGTTGCCGGCCGCACCAGGGAGCAGGCCCAGGAATTCGGCTACGGCTCGGGGAGGAACCGCTCCAGGCGGGCCTGGCTGAGGGCGGCAAGCGCCCGGCCGAGGAGCTTGCCCGGCACCAGGAAGTGGTCGGTGTCGTGGCTGGCGAAAACCATCACCGGCACGCCCACCTCCGCAAGCGTGCGGCTGGCCACCGCCAGCAGGCCGACCGTTCCCAGCGGCAGGACCGCCTCGATGGTGAAGGCCCGCCACCCCTCCGAGGCCCGCTCCACGAGCGAGCCGAGGCCCCGCACGAGCTCCTCGGGGGCCAGCAGGCTCACCTCGTCGTGCCCCACGATCAGCGCCACCGGGGCGTCAGCGGTGGACAGGCGCGGGAGTGGGTCCGGAACCGCCAGCAGACGCGCCACCGCGTACGTCTGCGGCCACAGGCGCAGACCCACCGGTGGCTTGTCGTGTGCATCCATGAAGAGGCTGCTTCTAGTAGGCGTCCAGGATGAAATGCAGCGGGTTCTGCTTCTCCCCGTCTTTCCACACTTCATAGTGGAGGTGGGGCCCGGTCGTCCGCCCCGACATCCCGACCCTGCCGATGGGCTGGCCCCGGCTCACCTTGGTGCCCTCCTTGACCAGGAGCCGGTCGAGGTGGCCGTAGACCGTGGTGTAGCCGTACCCGTGATTGAGCTTGAGCATCCTGCCCATGCCGCTCTCGCGGCTGGCAAACACCACCACCCCGTTCGCGGGCGCCGTCACGAGGGTGCCGATCGCGACCGAGATGTCCAAACCCTCATGGAACGCCGGCCGGCGGGTGATCGGGTCGAGGCGCGGCCCGAAGCCGTCGGTGATGACCCCCACCACCGGCGCCACCACCGGGGTGTGGGACAGCATCAGCGCCTCATCGGAGAGCTTCCGCTCCACCTTCGCCAGCTGCTGGTCGAGCTGCTCCTGCCGGCGCACCAGGGTCTCGGGTGCCGCCGACAACCGGTCGAGAGGCCCGCCGCTGCCGACCCCGGCCCGGGTGCTTTCCACGTTCTCCGAGAACAGGTCGGAGACCCCCGCCGCAATGGCCAGGGTCTTGGTGCGCTGCTCGAACTGGGTCAGCCGTGCCTGCACCTGACTCACGGTCTCGGCGAGGCGCTGGTTGCTCTTCTTGAGCTGCTTGTTCTCTGTCTGGACGGCGCGGTAGACGGCCCGTTGGTGCAGGAAGGTTCCGGAGGCTGCGATGGAGAGGATGGAGAGGATCG
>Ga0315293_10001257_pt1 | contig 24573 bp, 22 predicted proteins | sample YL17G13_20_MG_FD_203071 | JGI IMG/M metagenome (GOLD analysis project Ga0315293, IMG submission 203071) | Sediment microbial communities from Yellowstone Lake, YNP, Wyoming, USA - YL17G13_20 | ecosystem: Environmental > Aquatic > Freshwater > Lake > Sediment | place: USA: Wyoming | collected...
CGCACTCCGCACTCCGCACTCGCACTCCGCACTCCGCACTCGCACTCCGCACTCCGCACTCGCACTCCGCACTCGCACTCGCACTCCGCACTCGCACTCCGCACTCGCACTCCGCACTCCACACTCGCACTCGCACTCGCACTCGCACTCCGCACTCCGCACTCCGCACTCCGCACTCCACACTCCGCACTCCGCACTTCCGCACATCCCTCCCGACGTATTTTCCCAGCAGCCTGCGTTTCCCCCGGAGTCCCCCGCATGTCCCCCACCCTGACCCCCATGGAACACTCGGCCCTCCAGATCGTCAGACGCCTGACCGACAAGGGGTTCCAGGCCCTCTATGCAGGCGGATACGTGCGCGACCGACTGCTTGGTCGCGGCACCCACGGCGACATCGACATTGCCACCAGCGCAACGCCCGAGCAGGTCTCCCGGGTCTTCCCGCACGTGGTGGGCGTGGGCGAGCACTTCGGCGTGATGATCGTTGTGTGGGATGGCACGCCCTTCGAAGTTGCCACGTTCCGCGCAGATGTGGGCAGTACCGACGGCCGTCACCCCGACAGCGTGAGTTTCACCGACGCACGCACCGATGCGCAGCGTCGCGACTTCACCATCAATGGCATGTTCTTCGATCCGATCAGCGAGGAGGTCCTCGACTACGTGGGCGGTCGGGAGGACCTGAGTGCCGGGATCATCCGTGCGATCGGCGAGCCGTTGCTTCGATTTGGCGAGGACTACCTTCGACTGCTGCGCGCAGTGCGATTCTCCGCGCGATTCGGCTTTCCCATCGAGCCGGCAACATGGTCGGCGCTGGTTGCGGCGCGCGACGGCATTGCGCAGGTGTCGCAGGAACGCGTGTTTCAGGAACTTGACAAGATGCTCGTCGGTGCGCACCCGGACGCGGCCATCAGACAGCTGCACGAGTCGGGCCTGCTCGCACTGGTGTTGCCCGAGGTCGAAGCCATGGTGGGCGTGGAGCAGCCGGCGCAGTTTCATCCCGAGGGAGACGTGTTCGAGCACACGATCAAGGCTCTCGCCCTCATCGAGGAAGTCGATCGGGTGATCGCATGGAGCGTGCTGCTGCACGATATCGGCAAGCCGCGCACGCAGCAGATGAGCGACCGCATCCGGTTCAACAACCACCAGCGAGTGGGCGCGAACATGTCCGCGCGTGTACTCACACGGCTCCACGCGCCCAATGCGCTCATAGACGCGGTGTACGCATGCGTTGACAACCACATGAACTTCATCAATGTGCAACAGATGAAGCTCTCCACGCTCAAGAAGTTCCTGGCCCGGCCCACCTTCCACGCAGAGCTCGTCGTGCACAAAGCCGATTGCCAGTCAAGCCACGGCGATATCTCCAACTACGACTACCTGCAGGCAAAAGCGCGGGAGATGCCGGTGGACCAGATCAAGCCCGCGCCACTGGTCGGGGGCAAGGACCTCATCGCACTCGGTCTGACTCCCGGCCCGAGGTTCGGACAGATTCTGAGCGCGGCGTATGACCTGCAGCTCGAAGAGAAACTCACCACACATGAGGAAGCGGTAGAGTGGGTGAGGGAGAATCATCTTGTCGGGGAAGAATCGAGAAGTGAGAATCGAGAAGCGGAGAACCCGACGGATCCGACGATGCCTGTGTAGAGACGTAGCGCGCTACGTCTCGTCTGATGGTGAGGCGGAAAGTCGTAGAAGATCGGGGCAGGAGGACGATCCGACAACTGGGGGTGACTCACATGCGAGTGACGAGCGCCGCACTGAGCCTGCCAAAGTGTTACGAGCAAGCGAATGACGAGTTACGAGTGGGGACCGACTGTCCCTCCTCGTGCATAGCAGTCACGATATAGATAGAGTGAGAAGACACGGTGCCCGACCCAGCCAATACCCAACAGTCCCAGGCCAGGCGAGAGCAGCTCCTCCGGACGTGCGCTCTCCGAGCAGCAGCGCCTGGACAACGCGCTTCGCCGGATTGACGAGCTGGAAGCCCAGCTCGCCGCATCCGCTGCCCGCAACGAGCAGACCATCGAGTTTCTTCCCATTGCCTACTGCGAGCTGAACCTGCAACTGCGCATCACGCGCGCGAACAAGCACGGCCTGGCGCTCCTCGGCATCACCCAGGCGGAGGTGGAGCAGAGACCGCCTGCGCTGTCGATGTTCCCCCCGCGCGTGCATGACGATCTGCGGCAGCGCATCACCAAAATCCTCTCGGGCGACTTCGGCGCACACGCCGAATACCCCATGCTCAGGAAAGACGGCAGCGAGATCATTGCCGCAGTCAAGGCCGGCCCCACCTACGACCACGGCGTGCTGTCGGGCGTGCAAGCGTACATGATCGACATCACCGAGCAGAAGGTGGCGCAGGATCGTCTTGCGAAAAGCGAGGAGCGCTTCCGCAAGGCATTCGCCGTCTCCCCCCACTGCCATGGCGCTCTTCACAACCGTTCCCGACAATCATCCTCCAAGCCGGATTCGCGTCGGACGAGTCCAGGCTGAGCGCCATCCAAGACCAATACGCATCGCACGGATTCCTCGACGAGCAGGGCAGCGGACACGACGCGGGCGCATTCACCGCGTCCGGCAGCGTTCCACCATACGCATACGACACCCCGCCCGGGTCGGTGGCAACCGACGAGAGGGAACCGGCGAGACGGGGATGCCGCAAGGTCGGACCGCCTGTCGGCAAGTGAGGACCGCTGAGATACAAAAAATAGTCCGACCCCGATTTGCCGCGTTGCCGCGTCCCCCACCGCGCCTACTCCCGCACCTCCACAATCTCCCCGCCAAGCACAAACTTCACATTCTTGCCAAGAGAGAGATGTCCCGCGCACTCCGGGTTCTTCGCCAGTAGCGCGAAGTACTCGGGGCTCCCGTACTGAATGCGCCGGGTCTTCGGCGACTTCATGGACTGCACCCGCGGATCCACCCACCCGCTGCCCGTGTTGTACATGGCGTGTCCGAGAACGTGCTTGATCTGTTGCGACAGGGCACGCTCTGCGCCTGATGCATCGGTGTAGGAGAGCGACTCGTCGTCCTTGAGGGCTGTGGCCATGTTCTCGGCGCGAGAAAGTCCTTGGACGTCCGCACTTGCACGCACGCCGGCGCCGCCCGACTTCTGCTTCATGGCATCGAAGGACTCCCGCATGCGTCTCTCCATGGCCGGAGCCGCCGCCCGTGGCGCCATGAGGCCCAGGGTTCCGTCTTCAGCCCGCATGCGGCGAGTGCTCACTTGCGCAGCTTCGTCCTCGAGGATGAGGTAGCTGGTGTACGGAGTGATGATCCCGTATTGCCGAGCGAGGGACGTGCACTCGTCAACAATCTCCTTGTCCTGGCCGTGGAGCCGGATCTGGTCGAGCAGGTATCCCACACGCCGGGCTGCCCACAGCGGAGGGATGAAATCCGTGCCTGTCGCGGATGAGGAGAAGGTGCAGTCGTAGGTGAAGCGTCGGGGAGTTCCTCTGAGCATGCCCGAGAGCACAACGACCGCTGTGCCCGTGCCGGTGAAGCGACCCAGCACCGTGAGCGAGGAGCCGTGGAACAGATCGGGCAACTCGCGCGGATAGGTCTTCGCCAGCCGCACACCACCGGTCACCTCGATTTTGACATCAGTGAGTACGGGGGACTGCAGCTTCGCATAGAGGTCCGAGAGCTTGACCTCGAGGTCCTCACCGGATTTCACATAGGTCCGATACGCGTGGGTGAGGTCGGTGAGGCCATCGAGCAGGTGCGTGTTGAGATCGTCGCCAATGCCCAGGGTGAAAATGCGCGTATGCGTGGCGCCGCTGCGCTTGACCGCGTCAAGCAGTGCAGTCTCGTCGGTCTGACCAATGGTGGGCTTGCCGTCGGTCACAAAGAGCACGGTGTGACGACGGGTGCCATCCCCTCCGCGGAGAGCCATGTCCAAAGCCTCTTCGATGTTGGTGCCACCGATCGGGCGGAGGGAGCTCACGAACTCCCGCGCCTTGTCCAGGGCCGGCCGGTTAGCGCGCGTGAGCGCGCCGAAGAGTGCCTGCGCCTCGGTGGAAAAGCGGATGATCTCGAAGCGGTCTCCCGGGTTGAGGTTGGCGATGCAGAACAGCAGCGACTTCCGCGCCTGCTCCATCTTGGCGCCGGCCATGCTGCCGGAGACATCGAGGACAAACGTGACGTCCTTCTCGTCAATCTCCTGGGTGCTCAGGGCGGGGCTCACGTTGAGGAAGACGTACCCGTCCTCTCCGGGTGCCGCGTGTGTCAGCAGGGAGAGACCGAACTTCGGGGAGGCGGTCGTGTAGTAGAGACCGAAGTCCCGGTCAGGCTTGACGTCGTGCGCCTCGAAGGAGACCGTGGCGTGGGTGGGGTCCTTGCGCACGATGTCCACCTCATGCGTGGGCGAATACACGTTCTTGATCGCGTCACCGGCGGCGATGGAGACGCGCACCGAGACCTCTCGTACCGGCGCGGCAGAGAACTTCTCGGTGTTGAGCGGATACACGTAGCCAATGGCGCCGTTGTCGCGGTCGAGAGTCTGCCGGTACGAAATCTTCACCCGTTTGGCGCCATTGGGCTCGATGGGAAAGATCCGTGCCTTGAAGAGCGCCTTGCCGTAGTACTCCAGCAGCGCGGGGTCGATCATTCTGCGCACAATGTCTTCGTAGATGGTGCGCGCCCTGGTGGCGTCGAGCATCTCTGCCTGCACTTCCTTGCCGTCAATGAACATGCTGAACTTGTCAATCACCGCGCCCTCGGGAATGGGGAAGATGTAGGTGCCTTCGAGCCGTCGGCCTGTTGGGTTGTAGAACTCCTGGTCAATGGCGGTGAGTGCGCTCATGTTCTGAATGGTAACATCCACGTGGTGGTAGCGCACCTCCAGCGGGAAACCGGGGATGTCGCGGTTTGTCGGCCGGTCGGGCGGGATGACGATGAACCCGTCGCTCCAGGCCAGGGTGGCTGTTGCGATGACGAGGAGGGCAGCGCGGGGCGAGCGGAGGCGAGTGCGTGAGATCCTCGATACTATCGGAGTCATGACAGTGCTCCTTTGGTTCCTGGTGCGTTGGTGGGGCTGCAGATGGCCCGCGGTCTGCATTCTGCACTCCGCACTTCGCATTCCGCAATCCGCACTTCCCCAATCAATTAGCAAACGAATACCCCTTCTTGCCCGACTGCGTGCGGATCGCCTTGACCATTGCGGCGTCAAGCGTGGCGCCCTTGGACTGCTTCTTCTGCCCGGCCTCAACGTAGGAGCGGCGGTCGTCCTGCAGCTTCTGGATCTGCGACTGGATGCGTGCGCGATCCTTTGCCTTGGCGTCAACATACGCCTCGCGCTCCTTGATGTCCATGCCAGCCATCTCCGGCGGCAGCGATGCAACCGGCATGGCGGCCATGGCGAGGGCGCCTTTGCTGCGGGCCTCCACCAGGTCCCACTCCTCGCTCTTGTACTGGACCGACGACTTGGCAGCCGCTCGCTGCACTGCCACCTCGCTGGCCACCGATGCTGCTGCCTGATCCTGCGCGAGCTGGCGCTTCTTGGCTTGTCTGCCGGCAGTGCCGTATGCGATGTAGGTCTTGTTGAGTTCGTCGTTGAGCCGCAGAATCTCTTTGTCCTGCGGGGCTGTGACGTAGGCAACCTGCTGATTCTGGTCAATGGCGAAGTAATTGCCGTCTGCCAAGTCCGCACCGTCTTTCCAGCCCGAGATTGCACCTTCGCCCTGGCTGCCGCAGAAGATCGTGTTCACAACAATGCTGTGGGTGATGGCGGCTTTGCACGACTCCCTGAAATCAACTGAGCCTTGCGTAAAGGGCTCGTTGCCGGCAATGAAGATCGCCTTGTACACGGTTGGGTTCTTCGACCAGGCGAGTTCGTCCACCGCGCGCCTGATCACCTGACCGCAGTACTCGTCGCCGCCATTGGTGGTGAGTGCGAAGAGTTGCTCGGAGACTTTGTCCAAATCACTGGTGAGCCCGGTGAGCTGTCGGATGTAGCCTTCGCGGGAGTCAAGGCTGCTCTTGCCGTATTCGTAGAAAGCAACCTCAAGGGAGGGGGCAACGCCGTTCTTCTTGGAGGATGCGAACTCATTGACGATTTTCCAGAGCTGCGACTTGGCCTGCGAGATGAGGCCGTCCATGCTGTTGCTGGCGTCGAGAAGGACTGCGACTTGCACGAGAGCGGTCGGGTCGTTGGACGGGGCTTTGGGCTGGGAAAAGGCGACGGATGAGACAACCATCACTGCGACAGCGGACCGGGTGAAACTGAGCATGGCGGACTCCTTTGTGGAAGGGTGAATGGTCGGTTCTGGTGGATAGGACAGGGGTGTGCGCGGAAAGTTCCCGTGGCCCGGCGAATCGTCTGTGCGGGCACAAGCATAAAAAAGCGAGGAAGGGCCACGGATGACGCGGATCTGGAGGATCTTCACGGATCATACGGGGGCAGAGGTGATGCCGCCAACACCGCGTTCGGGAGATGTGCGAGCAGTCATGCCCGCGATTCGCTGCAGTCGACGGATTTGGATGGCAAAGCCGGGTGGCGCGTCAAGGAGCAATGCCAAGCCTCAACCACCTCCCGCCCTGCGAAACGACACCCGCAAGTATCGTGCTTGGTCGGCAGAACGTATTGCATCGTCGGGATCAATGCCCAACGTGGCATGACGGATTGCAGGCATTGAGGCCCGTTAGGGCCGGCACCTCTGTAGCAGCCGGCGAAGAATGCGATCATGAGCCCCGTTAGGGGCGGCACCCGCTCTGATGCGTTGTGTTGAGTGCCGTCCCTACGGGACTCCGAGCACCTCGTCACCTGCCGACTGCTACAGAGGTGCCGCGCCTACGGCGCTCAAACCACGAGCAGCTTCTCGTCCGCGCGTTCCAGAACCGAACATCACTAACTTGACGCGCATTTGCTTTGCGGAATCAGGGCAGAAGCCGCCGTGCCCGTACTTCGCCGCGTCACGATTCGCAGGACTTGCGCGCTGCGATGGCATGCCGCGACCGAGGCTGCGCTTGTGCGCCAGGACGGACGGCGGGCGCGCGGGAGCGCAGGGCGGCCGGACCCCGCGCCAGCATCGGGGCCGGACGCACCGGAGGCGTCAGCCGGAGCCCAGAGGAGGGCCGACCGCAACGCGGGGGCATCCAGACTTCGACCGATGAATGAAGGGCCCAATGTTGTCCCCGAGCACTCCCCGGAATTATCTTTAAGTGCTGGTGCAGGGCTGTGGTTCGGGTTCTTGAGGACGGGCGAAAAGCCCGTTTTTTGTATCTACGGGTGCGACTGGAGAGATTTGCATGAATGCGCAAGACCGCGTTTCGCGCGTGCAGCCGCTCGTCGAAGCCAAGCTCACCTCCATGGGCATGGAACTTGTCGAGATGAAATTCATCGGCGCGGGCGCCAAGTCGATTCTCCGGCTCTATATCGACAGGCCGGGCGGCGTGACCATCGACGATTGCGCGCGCGTCAGCACCGAACTCTCGGTCATGCTTGACGTGGAAGACATCATCAACCACGCCTACAGCCTCGAGGTCTCCTCTCCGGGAGCCGACCGGCTTCTTACCGCCGAGCGCGATTTTGCGCGTAACGTGGGACGGCAGGTGCGCGTGACGATCAAGGAAGAGGGTGGCCGCACGCGAGACGTGGTGGGAGATGTTCTGACTTCGAGCGGCGGGGTGGTAACACTGTCGGTCAAGGGCTCCCCCGACGTCGCGGTACCCATCGCAACCATTTCGTACGGCAAAATCGAGTTCTCTTTCAAATAGATTCCCGAGGAAGGCACTGCTCCTATGAACAAGAAGGCAAAGGCAGAAATCGCGAAGGGCCTGGACATCGCAGCGGCACTGGGCGGAGTGACCAAAGAGAAGAGCATCAGCATGGACCTGGTGGTCGATTCGCTCAAAGATGCTCTTGTCAGCGGCGCGAAGAAGTACCTGGTGAAGCCTATTAATGTAGAAGCCAAGATCGACCGCGAGAAGGGCGCCATCGAAGTGTACACCCGCCAGACCGTGGTGGAAATCGTCGAAGATGCAGAAAAGCAGATCAGCCTCGACGAGGCCAGGAAGATCGACCCGGATCTCACCATTGGCGACGAACTTATCGAGGATTTGGACATTGAGCGCTTCGGACGCACCGCAGTGCAAACAGCCAAGCAGGTGGTGGTGCAGCGGGTGCGCGAAGCCGAGCGCGTGAAGATTTTTGCCGACTTCTCCGACCGCATTGGCGAGCTGGTGACCGGCACGGTGCAGCAGATCGACCGCGGCAACATTCTGGTGAACCTGGGCCGTACCGAGGCCATGCTCCCCTACCGTGAGCAGATCCGCCGCGAACGGCATCGCCAGGGCGAGACCATCCGCGCGTGCATTGCCGATGTCAAGGATAATGTCAAAGGCCCGCAAGTGCTCATCTCACGAGCATGCCCCGAATTTCTGGCGCGCCTCTTTGAGATTGAGGTGCCTGAGATCTTCGACAAGACCGTTCGTATTGTCAAGGTTGTGCGCGACCCGGGACATCGCTCAAAGATTGCGGTCACCACATCCGACGAGCGTGTTGACCCGGTAGGAGCCTGCGTTGGCATGCGCGGCAACCGCGTGCAGGCAATTGTGCGTGAGCTCTCCAACGAACGTATCGACATTGTAAACTGGACGCCTGAGATATCGCTCTTAGTGCGCCGCGTGTTCTCGCCCGCCGAAATCCGCCGCGTACACGAAGTGGATGAGAAACGCATTGTCGTGATTGTGCGCGAAGAGGATCTGGCTCAGGCCATTGGCAAAGAGGGACAGAACATCCGCCTTGCATCGCGACTGATCGACCGTGAAATCGATATGTACGGCGACGACGAATTCAATGGCCTCACCGAAGACCAGCGCACTGCCATTCTCGAGGGACGCAGTCAGGAATCTGCTGCTGCCAAATCTGATGGCTCAGAAGCTCCGGTTGAGGAGTCAGCAGCGGCCGAAGGGGAACAATCTCTGGTTGAGGAAGTACCGGTGAGTTCGAGGGAAACAGGGGAGGCCCAGGCATAACTTGTTCGGACCGGTGCAGCGCACTTTTCCGGGACCCAGCGCATGTCGCTGCGTGCCGGAAAGAGAGTACGACGCCGGTAGCTTGCAGCAGTCGGGGAGCATTCCCCGGTCGCGCAATCCAAGCACGGATCAGTCCTGCCTTCGTGGAGGGGCTTGCCGGGCGAACCACCAGACACCGTAATGCGGAAGGTCGTAGAGAATGGCAAAACTGAAGATTTACACGCTGGCTGAGGAGTTCAAAGTCTCCAGCGAAGCACTCGTGCAGATGCTGCGTACCATGGGCATTGCCGTGAAAAGCCACATGAGCACTGTGGACGAGAACCTGCGCGACGAAATCAAGAAGAAATTCACCGAGCAGCGTGCAGAGATCAAGAAAGAATACGCCCGCAAGAAGCAGATGCTGGCCAAAAAGCAGGAAGACCTTCGGGTTGGTGCAGAACAGCATAAAGAGACCACACTGGCTGAGGCCGCTGCGGTCCACGCTCAGGCTCAAGCACAGGCTCAGGTTCCTGCTTCCGCAGCTCCCGCTCCAGCCCCAGCCCCTGCCCCCGTTGCTCCTCCGCAGCCGCTTCCCCTCGGACAGGTGCAAGGTCCGGTGTACGCTCAGGCGCGGTCGTCGCAGCCACCGCAAGCTCCGTTCAGGTTCGCCGGCCCCGGCGGCGCACCCGTGGGCAACCCGGGTGCGCAGGGCGGCCCGCGGCACCACGCGTCCACCGGTCGCAGCATGTCAACGCTCACCCGGCACGACAAGGTATTTGCCCCCGACGTTGCCACTGTGGTTGGCTCGCCCGGCACAACCGGCGCCACACCGCGCGAAGATCCTCACAAGAAGGGCAAGAAGAGGGGCGCGCCCAGTCGACGCACGCCGGCGGAGCGGGAGCTCGATCAGTCTCAGCTCAAGACCAACGTCAAGAAGACGCTCGCCCGTATTGGTGCTGGTTCCGCCCGCAAAAAGTATCGCAAGGATCCGACCAAGAAGGCTGAAGAGATCGATACCAACCAGCCCATTCTGAAGGTGAGTGAGTTCGTCACCGCAGCAGAACTTGCCAACATGATTGGCAAGGCGGTGTCCGAAGTCATCGCCAAGTGCCTTGAGCTCGGGCTCTTCGTGACCATCAATCAGCGTCTCGACTTCGAGACCATCGAACTGCTTGCCGACGAGTTCGGCTACCAGGCGAAGCTGCTCGATGAGTATGCGCAGGAGGAAGAGGAAGACATCAAGGTGGAGCAGGTGGGCGAACTGAAGCCGCGAGCGCCGGTGGTGACCGTGATGGGACACGTCGACCACGGTAAGACGTCGCTGCTCGACTACGTACGACGAACAAACGTGATAGCCGGTGAAGCGGGCGGCATCACTCAGCATATTGCCGCCTACGAAGTGCTCACCAAGCAGGGCCCGGTCACCTTCCTTGACACGCCGGGTCACGAGGCGTTCACCGCCATGCGCGCACGCGGTGCGCAGGTGACCGATGTGATTGTGCTGGTTGTTGCCGGAGATTCGGGTGTGATGCCCCAGACAAAAGAAGCCATCGATCACGCGCGCGCAGCCAATGTGCCCATGGTGGTGGCAATCAACAAGACCGACCTGCCCACGGCGAACATCGACAAAGTCAAGTCTGAGTTGGCGCAGTACAACGTGCTGGTCGACACCTACGGCGGAAACGTATCGTGCGTCGAGATTTCGGCGCGCACGGGCAAGGGCATCGACAAGCTGCTCGAAGTTCTGGCGCTTGAAACCGAAATGCTTGAGCTCAAAGCAAGCCCCGAGGGGTTGGCCAGCGGCGTGGTGATCGAGTCGGAGCTTGACAAAGGACGCGGATCTGTTGCAACGGTGCTCATCCAGCGGGGTACGCTGAAGCGAGGCGACGCCTTTGTCACGGGCATTCACTATGGCAAGGTGCGCGATCTGCTCAACGAGCGCGGCGCCATTGTTGAGACTGCCGGCCCATCCAAGCCCGCAGTGGTGCTGGGTTTGTCGGGCACTCCTCAGGCGGGAGACTCCTTCCGTGTTGTTCTGGAGGAGAAGGAGGCACGCGAAATCTCGGCACGCCGGCGTCTGGCTGCCAAGGAGCGCGAGCTGCGCAAGATCAGCACGGTCTCGCTCGACCACTTGTACGAGCAGATCAAGGCGGGCGCTGTTCAGTCGATAAATCTGGTGATCAAGGGCGACGTGGACGGATCGGTGGAGGCGCTGGCAGAGTCGCTGTCGAAGCTGACCAACGAGGAGATCCGCGTTAACGTGATCCATAAGAGTGTGGGTGCGGTGAAAGAAGCGGACATCATGCTGGCTGCGGCATCCAAGGCCATTGTGGTGGGCTTCCACCTCAGCCCCAACAGCAAGATTCGTGAACTGGCCCGACGCGAAGGCGTTGACATCAGAACATACCGCATCATCTACGAAGCGGTGGACGCGGTACGCCTTGCCATGGAAGGGATGCTGGCGCCCGAAATCAGAGAGAACCCCGTTGGGTCGGTGGAGATTCGCGAGGTGTTCAAGATCTCCAAAGTCGGCATTGTGGCCGGTTGCTATGTGCTTTCGGGATCCATATCCCGAGGCGCCAAGGCGCATGTCATTCGCGACGATGTGGAGATTGCCGAAACAACGGTTGCGTCTCTGCGACGACACAAGGACGAGGCGCGCGATGTGGGAGCCAGCATGGAGTGCGGCGTGACGCTCAACAACTTCGACGACTACAAGCAGGGCGACCGCATCGAAGTGTACGAGGAAATCAAAATCGCGCGCAAGTTGGCGCAGTAGCGGACGCCGGGGCCTCGACACTTCGTCCCGCGTGGCGGGATCAGTGCAGCGCTCGGCCACCGGCGCACGCGTGCGGATAGCGGGGACACCATGCCAGCACCATTACACCACAAAGAGCGGGTGCGCAAAGACCTCATGCGCGAAATCGGTTGGACCATTGCCAACCGGCTTCGCGATCCGCGCATTCCACCCATTGTCACGGTGCTCGATGTCAAGCTCGGAGACGACACGCGCAATGCCACAGTGTGCGTGAGCATGTATGGCGAAGACGTGGAGAAGGATGAAGCGGTTGCGGCGCTCAACCATGCAGCGCCCGCCATCCAGAAAATGGTGAGCGAACGCGTATCGGTGAAGCACTTCCCCAAACTGTACTTCAAGCTAGACAAGTTGCTGGATCAGGGCCAGCGCATTAATGAGCTCCTCAATGAAATCAAAGACGACCTGGTCTGACCTCGACGAGATCTTCAAGCGCCACTCCTCGTTTCTCATCTCCTCGCATCTGTCGCTTGACGGAGACAGTGTGGGTTCGCAACTGGCGATGTACTGGTACCTGCAGTCGCTGGGGAAGCGCTGCGTTATGTACAACCAGGATCCCGTACCGCGCCGATTCCATCGGTTGACCAATGCCGACGTCATCACCACCGGCAAGCCCGAAGGCATGTTCGACGTACTGCTGGTGCTCGATGCATCCAACCTCGACCGGCTGGGATGGAAGAACTGCAAGGCGTGCGCCGGGTTCTCCGCCAATATCGATCACCATCGCGACAACACGCGATTTGCCGATTTCAACATTGTTGACGACCGCGCTGCGGCAACCGCCACGATCATCTACCGGCTTTTTGCCGAAGGCGCGGTCGACTACCCGCTGCACGTGGCAGAGTCGCTGTATACCGGCATCATGACCGACACCGGCGGGTTCCGCTTCAACAACACCACAGCCACAGTGCTGTCGATGTGTGCACAACTTGCCGAGCGGGGAGTCAACGTCTCCGACATGTACCAACGCGCCTACGATACGCACTCTCCGGCCGGCCTGCTGCTGCGGGCACGCATTTGGTCAACACTTCGCTACGACCTGGAGGGGAGGGTGTGCTCTGTGGACTTCCCGCTTCAGATGGTTGGGGAGCTGGGCGCGGCCAAAGGCGACAGCGAAGGCATGGCCGACATCACTGTGCTGGCCGAGGGAGTTGAGGTCGGCATGCTCATCAAGCATGGCGGCAATCAAACGCATTTCAGTTTGCGGTCTCGCGGGAGTGTCGACGTGGGCAGAATCGCGCAAAAGGTGGCTGGCGGTGGCGGGCACGGCAGTGCTGCGGGATGCACCATTGAGCTGCCCTTTGAGCCGGCACGTCAGCAGATGCTGTCGATCATTCGCTCGGAACTGGGCTGAATTCTTGGACGCATTTCTCTGCATTGACAAGCCACGGGGACTGAGTTCCTTTGGCGTGGTTGGGAAGGTGCGAAAGCTGCTCGGCGAGCGTCGCGTAGGGCATGGCGGCACGCTCGACCCCGATGCCACCGGCGTGCTCGTGGTGGCGCTGGGCAAGGCAACCCGCCTTCTGCAGTACCTCCCCCTGCAACCCAAATGCTATGAATTCGGCGTACAGTTCGGCGTTGAGACCGATACCCTTGACTCTGTGGGAACGGTGGTGAAGAGCGGCGAGCGCATCCCCTCGGAGCAGGAACTCCTCGCCATTCTGCCGGGCTTTGTGGGGGAGCAGTTGCAGGAGCCGCCCCGGTACTCGGCAGTGAAGATTGACGGGGAGAGAGCGTACGCTCTGGCGCGCAAAGATGTGTCCTTCGAAATGAAGAGCAAGCCGGTCACCATCTCGGAACTGGAGATGGTCGGCTATGATGCGAGCGTCGGTGCAGCACAGATGCGCACGGTCTGCACGGCCGGAACCTATGTGCGGTCGATCGCGCGCGACGTGGCGGCGCGGCTCGGGACCGTGGCGCACACGACATCGATACGGCGTACGGCGGTAGGCAGATTCGGCCTCGATCGCTGCGTGGCATTCGACCGAATCGAGACAGAGGCGCGGGGTGCGCTAATCTCCATGGCCGCGGCTCTGCCGGGCATGCCATCGGTGACGCTGGATGAGCAGCGGAGAGTTGCGGTGTGTCAGGGCCGGGCAATTGCTTCCGACGGTGTGATCGGCCAGCCCGAATTCGGGAGCCACGTCGCAGCGTTGGGATCCGGCGGCGAGCTCGTTGCGATCCTTTCGTGCGATGACGGAGCATTGAGACCGGTGTGCGTCGTCGGGAAGTGAGCTCCGAAGAGCGTCCGGCCAGACAGAGCTCGGCCAACCATGGATCAGTGCGTATGAAAACCACCTCCCTGCCCGATCTCACAACCCCGCCCGAAGCCTCGGTGGTCACGGTGGGCAACTTCGACGGCGTGCACCGTGGACATGCTGCGCTCATCTCCGAAGTCGTACGCAAGGCCCGGGAATCCAGCCGCACCAGCATCGTGGTCACATTCGATCCGCACACCCGCACCGTTGTCTCGCCCGGGGAACCACTGCCCATCCTCACGACTCTCCAGGAGAAGGCACTGATCATCGAACGCCTGGGTGTCGACCTGCTGGTGTGGATCCCCTTCGATGCCACATTCGCACGTATCGACGCTCGACAGTTCGCCCGCGAGATCCTGGCGGGCCGTCTGGGTGCGCAGGAATGGGTGATGGGCGAGGGCCACGGCTTTGGGCACGACAGGTCGGGCAATGACAATCTTTTGCGGACCGCCTTGGGCGAAAAGCATTTTAGTGTGTCTGTCTCCCGGCTAGTTTTGGGGGCAGGCACCCCTGTTTCCTCCACAGAGGTGCGGGCTCGTGTTGTTGGGGGTAAACTGGCAGAGGCTGTAGATCTGCTGGGACATCCCTACGCAATAGTTGCCCGGCGTGAGACCGGAGAGGGAAAGGGAAGGCAGCTCGGTTTCCCAACGCTCAATTTCGCGCATCCACTCCCGCCCAAAGTTGTCCCGCCTTCAGGTGTGTACGCGGCAAGACTCCAGGTTGGAAGAGAAGAAGCGCTCGGTGCGTTGTACTTCGGAGACTGCCCGACAACAGGGAAGCGACCGACACACTTCGAGTTTTTCGCGTTCAAGATGCCAGATCGCGAGCCACCTGTGGGCGAGAATGCCTGCCTGTGGGTATACGATCGGGTGAGACCCGACAAACAATTCGCGTCATTCGGCGAGTTGACTGACCAGATAGCACACGACGTATCATATATCAAACGTTTCTTTCAAGGAGTGTAGGAGTCATGGCGGTAACCAAGGATCGTAAGGCCGAGTTGGTGAAGAAGTACGGCAAGAGCGAGACCGACACGGGCGCCACCGAGGTGCAGATCGCGCTTCTGACCGAGCGGGTGGTCGACCTCACCGAGCATCTGAAGACCCGTAACAAAGACAACCACACGCGGTACGGATTGCTCAAGCTGGTGGGACAGCGTCGCGCGCTCCTGGACTATCTCCAGAAGAAAGATGCCTCACGGTATCGCGCAGTTGTCAAGAATCTGGGTCTGCGAAAGTAATCTGCCCGGATTCGTCTGTGGGGTGTGGCATCTCGGATGAGAACCTCACCCATTTATTGCACTCACAAGTTTTCTGGGTCCACAAAGCCATCGAGAGGTGTAGTACGACATGTCACATCAAACGGTAGAAATGCAGATCAGCGGTCAGACGCTCTCCATCGAGACGGGGCGGCTGGCAAAGCAGGCTGACGGTTCGGCAGTGGTTCGCATTGGCGACACCATGGTTCTGGCCACGGCATGCGAAGGCGGCGTACGTGAAGGCGGCGATTTCTTCCCCTTGTCGGTTGAGGTCATAGAGAAGAAGTATGCGGCAGGCAAGATACCCGGCGGATTCCACAAGCGCGAATCCAAGCCTTCCGAAAAAGAAATTCTGAGCGCCCGCCTCATCGACCGTCCCCTCCGCCCCTTGTTTCCCGATGCCTACATCAACGAAGTGCAGATTGTTTCGACAGTTCTCTCGGCCGACGACGAATTCGACCACGATGTTCTGGGTATCACCGCAGCCTCCATGGCGCTCTGTCTCTCCGACATGCCATTCTTCGGCCCGGTGGCCGGTGTTCGCGTGGGCATGGTTGACGACAAGCTCGTGGTCTTCCCCACCCTGGCTCAAACCGAAGAAGGTCCGCTTGACCTGGTGGTTGCCGGCAGCGCCGATTCCATCATGATGGTTGAGGGTGGCGCGGGCGAGGTGAGCGAAGAAGTGGTGCTCGAGGCCATCGCCCTTGCTCACGAAGAGATCAAGAAGATCATTGCCATGCAGCGCGATCTGGTTGCCAAGGCCGGCAAGTCGATTGAGAAGACCTACACTCCTCCGCCCCGCAATGAAGAGCTTTACCAAGCAGTTGAGTCGATCGTCAAAGACCGCATTCACGCAATCAGTTTCGAGGGTGACAAGGCAAAGCGGTACGGTGCAGTCGATGCGCTCGGCGCGGAAGTCCAGGCTGCTCTGGCCGAGAAGTTCCCGAACCAGAAGAACACGATCTCTGCAATGATGCACGAACTCGAGGGCAAGGATCTTCGCGCAACCATCGTCAACCAGGGCATCCGCATTGGCGGACGCGGTCTCGACGAGATCCGCAAGATCACGTGCGACCTCGATCTTCTCCCCCGCGCTCACGGCTCCGCACTCTTCACCCGTGGCGAAACCCAGGCACTCGTGGTCACCACGCTGGGCACCAAGCTCGACGAGCAGCGTATCGACAGCCTTCAGACCGAGTACAGCAAGTCCTACATGCTGCACTACAACTTCCCCCCTTACTCGGTGGGTGAAGTCAAGCGCATGGGCAGCACCAGTCGCCGCGAAATCGGTCACGGGCACCTGGCAGAGCGTTCGCTCTCGGCAATTCTACCCAACGAGAAGTTCTTCCCGTACACCATCCGCGTTGTCTCCGAGATTCTCGAGTCCAACGGTTCTTCGTCAATGGCCACGGTGTGCGGCGGATCTCTCGCGCTCATGGCAGCAGGCGTACCCACCAAGTGTCATGTGGCGGGCGTGGCCATGGGTCTCATCAAAGAGGGTGACAAGGTCGCGATTCTCACCGACATTCTGGGCACCGAAGATCACCTTGGCGACATGGACTTCAAGGTTGCCGGTACGCGCGACGGTATCACCGCCGTGCAGATGGACATCAAAATTCACGGCATCACCGCCGATATCATGAAGAATGCGCTGGACAAGGCGCGCATTGCCCGTCTCAAGATTCTCGACATCATGGATGCAGCGTTGCCCAAGTCGCGCAAAGAGATCAGCAAGTTCGCGCCGCGCATCTTCACCATCAAGATCGACAAGGAGAAAATTCGCGACATCATCGGTCCGGGTGGCAAGATCATCCGCGAGATCCAGGAAACCACGCAGACCACCATCAACGTCGAAGACGATGGTACGGTCAACGTGTACGCGCTGGACAAGATTCAGTGCGACCTGGCAGTGCAGCGCATCAAAGAGATCACGGCCGATGCCGAGATGGGCGCGATCTACGACGGCGTTGTCAAGTCGTGCGTTGATTTCGGATGCTTTGTCGAGTTCCTGCCCGGCAAGGAAGGGCTCGTGCACATCTCCGAACTCGACCTGCGACGCGTCAACAAGACCGAAGATGTTGTCAAGGTTGGCGACACCCTCAAGGTGAAGCTGATCGGCTTTGAGCGCGGCGGCAAGGTTCGCCTCAGTCGCAAGGCAATCCTGCTCGACGAGCAGGCAATGGCCAATGCGCCGGGCGCGGCACCTGCACCTGCACCGGCTCCGGTCGCGTAGGACGTTGCGTCATCGAATGTTCGCAGAAAGGCCGGATCGAGAGATCCGGCCTTTCTTGTTTGGCAGGGACCGCGGATGGTCGTCGGGTCATCGCTGGACGCACGCGCCCTCGACGCCACCACCCGTAAAGACGTTGCGCGCAACGTCTCTGCATGCATGGCGACACCGTCGATGCCAATGACATCACCGACGCCGCCGAAGACCCGACACCATCCCATGGAGAGCCGCATGACAACAATCCGTCTGAAACGCCTCCCTCACGGCGAGGGCCTGCCCATGCCCACGCGCGCCACACCCGACTCTTCGGGCTTCGACCTGTGCGCCGCAGTCACCGCAGACCTCGTGATCGCACCAGGTGCCCGCTCTCTTGTGCCCACGGGGCTGTGCATGGAGATTCCCCGAGGCATGGAGGTGCAGGTGCGACCACGCAGCGGCCTGGCCATCAAGCACGGCGTCACCGTGCTCAACACGCCCGGCACCGTGGACGCAGACTACCGCGGTGAGGTGTGTGTCATCCTCATCAACCTGGGCACTGCTCCGTTTACGATTCGCAGAGGAGACCGGGTTGCGCAGGCAGTGCCTGCATCGGTGGCCCTTGACGTGACGTTTGAGGAGGCTGGGGATCTCTCCGACACGCAGAGAGGTGCGGGGGGATTTGGCAGCAGCGGGGTTTCGGGGACTGGCTCTCGGCCGGTCGACAACCCATAGCTCCGAGAAATATTCCACCTGCGAAGGGCAGAAGTATTTTCTGTGGGAGAGCTTGCGAAAGGACCGCCAATGGAAGAGACCCTGACATGGGATGAAATGAGGAGCATCTTTCTTGATGAGTGGCTCCTGATTACCGATTTTGAGCTCGACAGCAGCGGCCACCTCATCAGGGGGGTAGTTGCTCGACATTCCGTTGACAAAGATGAGGTGTATCGCCTCCCTGCGCTGGACAAACCCTCCGCGTTCAAGTTTACGGGGACAAGCACTTTTCCTGGAGGCTGGAGAGCGCATGCCGAACACTACCACGTTTGATACCAATGCGCCGTATATTTATCTGCCGATTTCGGTCATTTCCGGGAACAACACTCTGTACGAGTTCGACGCAATCTTCGATACAGGAGCCCCGAGGACTGAGTTCTCCGATACTGCGTTGGCGTATGCCGGTGTTATCGGGGCGACCAAGCCCTCGGTACTGAAGGATGGCCTTCAGACTCAGAAGTACGCCAAGGCGATCCTTCCCCAAGTGCACATCTGCGGCCACTCGATCGAGAACCTCGAAGTATTCGTATCGCATTTCGAAAAGTCGTGGGGGATCGATGCCCTGGTGGGCCTTGACTTTCTTCGTCGATTCAGAACCGAGATCGACTACTCAAGAGGCATCCTCGTCACAGAAGGACTGCCGCTCGCAGTTCGGTGATCAATCGCGCCCGACCGCAACCACGCGAGTTCCCACCACGCTCGCCCCGAACAGCAACCAGACCGGCAAGGAGGAGGGGTTGGTATGAAGGCTGCAAGATACCTCAGCGAAAGAACCGTTGCTGCGCGCGGCATCAAGGCGCTACACCGTGAGCTCGGCCCTGTGGAAACACAAAGATTTCTCTCCATGGCGAATCACAAGAGAGAGGACGGGGTCGAGCACCACCGGAAGTGGCAGGATAGTCTCGATGCCGAGGACTTCATCGGCCAGTTGATGCTGGAGTACAAGAAATAGCTCTCCCTCTGGTTCCCTACTCGGCGAACAACAACGGGCGCCACACGCCTCAACGTGCAGCGCCCGATAGTTGACATCACGACTTCTTCTCACACTTTCCCATCGAACTCCAATCCCTCTTCTCGTGCTTGACCGGCTTGATCGTGCCGAACACCAGCTTCCCGTACACGCCGTTGAGCAGCGGCTCCGGTCCACCAGTGATGCGCGATCCGTTCGACCACCACCTATCGGTCCTTGTCGGATCGAACATGTACCCTGCGCGTACGCCGATGCCCAGGGTCTTCGCGCCCTTGTGGACGGGGACCGCAAAGTCGGCCCCTACGCCGCCTGTCAAGAGTAGTGTCCCCTGTGTCAACATCAACGCCGTATGCGGCGCGGCAACCACATCGGAGAATGACCGTTTGTTGTCGTACAACTCAAGTCTGGTCATCCCGAAGCCCGCACCCAGATACGGATACAGCCGAACCGGCAACTTCGTCGGAAGCACGTCAAAACCTGTGGTACTCGTATATTGACCCGACCACAACGACCCCTTGACACCGCCGGCCGTCTGGCTCATCCACATGAGTCCATTGAGCTGGTGCTCGAAGGTGAGCCTGCCAACGTTGAGGTTGTGTCCGAATCCCAATGACGCTGCATACTGTGAGAATTGCGGCAGCCCTCGATCGGCAAGCCGGTCATTCATTCGACCGACATCGACCATGGATCCGCCAACTTCCGCAAATCTGAATTTGGTTCCCGTACCTCCTTCCGGACAGGTTGTTCCCGCAAACACTGGCAGGACTGAGAGCGACAGTCCGGCCGCAATTGCCGAGATGGTTTTAAGGTTTGTCTTCATGGGACCCTCCCCTTCGGTTAAGGTGGTTGTGGGTCCGAGCCGTAGTATTCACGAACAGCGGGTGGCTGATATTGTGGGCAGCGCGGGAACCGTTGGGACGAAGCGGCGACCGCTACGTCCCGAAGCGTGGACTTGCAGAGAGGCCGCCTGTCGAGCCTGGCTAATGGTATGTACGTGCTGCGCGTTCAGGTTGGCTCGTCTATGACCACGCACAAGCTGCTGTGCGCTGGTCGCACGGTGCAGACTGCGGCACTGGCAGCAACACCACTCGCAGCGTCGGCTGGTGGTCTGGCCAAGTCGCTGGCGATCGCGGACACGTTGAGGTACACGCGACGCGGATACAGCGACGGTATGCAGGTTGTGAGGAGTCACGCGCAGAGCAACGTGGTTCTGTACATGGTGCCGGTCCACTCCGAGATGCCGGCGAAGGTTGAGCGCGTCCAGGCCACTTACGATCGGTCAACCGACATGGTCAATGCGCTGATCTCGCACGGATGGCTGAATTCGAATGCTCAACTCGCATCCGGCGTGCGGCTGGCCAGGTTCCCAGCCTTTGACGCAGCTGACCCGCTCAACGCGGTTCGCTCGATGCAGCCGACCCAGGCCCGAAGCTTCGCATGGAACCTGCTCAAGGGCAATGGTACCAAACGTGTATGGGCAGAGGTGAGGTGCAAGGACGGATCTGTGTACACGCTTTCGGATGTCATCGAGATAGCGCCGTATTCCATATCGGTGGCCATTGACACGACTGTCCCCTCCACGAGGGAGGAGTTCGTCATTGTGGTCCTCATGAAGGGCAAGTACTTTGGCGACACTCGCGTGATGGTGTCGGGCGGAAGGTTGCTTGAGAGTGGCGGGCTGGCTCCCATGGGTACACCGGTGATCTCGTACTTCGACTGGTGGCAGCCGGCGATGTACCTCGACAAATCCGCGGCCGGATTCCTGACAAACGGCAGCGTGGTCCAGACCGACTTCTCCTACGCACTCAACTGCAGCCCGTCGGTGCAGGACCAGGGCAGGGCGAACATCGCCAAGGTTGAGCTGGTGATTGCCCGCAAGCCGTCGGACTTGACCTGGACCATTGACCCCACGGGGCGCGCGACCACGGCGGAGACTCTCTCGCCCGAATACGTGTACAGCATGCGCAACGAGGTCCACCCGTTCGCGCTACCCGTGACACCGAGCTCCTACACCCAGGCTGTGCGGTGGGACATCTCCGGTGTCTCCGACTGGGCATCAGGCGACTACATCATGGGTATTGTCACAGAGGACGAGTTCGGCAATCGCGGATGGGCGCCGTTTCTTGAGATGCCGACTCCATCACTCCCGCTATCCAACCCATGGTTGATCGACGTGCAAACTGGCAGGTAGGTGGATCGCAACCTGTCCTGTGCTTTGACATGATGGCACCCCGGAGAGCCGATGGTCTTCCGGGGTGTTGTTATTTCGTGGTAGTGTTGTCGTATGCGAAGGACGCCGAAGACGACGGAAGGCCGAGCCCCGATCCCGCCCTGCGGGAGGGGGGGGGTCCCGTCACGGCGAACCGTCAGTTCTCACCAACGTCCTGACATGTTGAGACCCCTCCCTCACGGTCCGATCGTTACTCATAGGTCAGTCACTGGACACGGACGGCCTTCCTGCTGCCAGGCCCGTAGGGCCGACCTCTCTATAGAAACGGCGGTGGTGAGGCGATCTGCAGTCCCGTTAGGGACGACCTCTGCTTGGCACAACCAGCCAGGTCGCCCCTAACGGGGCTGCGAAGCCCGCTTCTGCACGTCATTCAATAGAGAGGTCGGTCCATACGGGACTTCAAGGATCCACCCTCCGTGTCCAGTCGAAAGCCATCCGGCACGATCAGTTCGAGTTCTTCTCGCAGTGGTACCATCTGGTAGTCCGTGCCATCATCGACCTTGCACCATTCAAGGATGACTACCGTTGGCTGGCCAGGCAGGTCTTCCCGCCGATCAGTGTCCCCCAGGCGAAGAAATCGGTCCAACTGCTTGAACGCCTCGGCATTGTCAAGAAGGACAGTACCGGCGTCTACTCGGTATCTGAGAAGAGCCTCACCACGGGCACAGATGTGCAGAGCCTGGCGGTGCAGCACTTTCACGCCGAAGCCATGAAGCTGGCTGAACAGGCGCTGCGCAATCTTCCCCGCGACAAGCGAAACATCTCTGGCCTCACCCTCGGCATATCGCAGGAGACCTACGACAAGGTCTGTCTGGAAGTCCAGGAGTGCCAGAAGCGGATCGTGGACATTGCCGAGAAAGATGCTGCGGCCGATCGCGTGTACCAACTCAACTTCCACTTCTTCCCCGTGTCAAGGCCTTTGCAGGAAAGGGGCAACTCGTGAAACGTCTCAACCAGGTGATCTTCTCCGTGACGGCTTCGGCACTGCTGTGCGGGTGAGGGATACGTCGCGCGTTGCGGGGTACAACGTGTATCGCCGGGAGGTGAGTGCGGGCACCGACTTTGTCAAGTTGAACTCAAGCCTGGTTCCCCGACCGGCCCTGAGTGACTCCGCAGGGATGCCGGACGGTGTGTACGAGTATGCAGTGACGGTTGTTGACCGCAATTACAACGAGGGGGCCGAAGACGCCGGGCGTGCAGGTACGATTCGTGTCTGCGTACACTCTCCAGACGACGGTCTCGGGGCTTGCCGCAAAGAACGCCGATGCAGCGTTAGTCTATGGCGAAGATGACGGGTCATTCGCCTACATTGAGCAGAATGGACGCCTTGCGATTGTTGATTCCACCGGCGCCCTCACTGCGCGCATCCCGGCGTCCTGGGTGGGCTTGGCCAGCTTCGGAGACATGGCTGCGGGCCCGCACTCAACGCTGATCGTCTCTGGCATCGATGCTACGACTGGGACTGTCACCCGTATGGTCACGAGGAACGGTGACATAGTGCGGACAATTGCGCCGAGCACCGCACGGTACGCCACCACGAATCTGACCGTTGACAACGCCTACACCGCGCGGCACCTGCTGCCCGGAGACAATGTTGTGGAAGCATTTGACACGAACGGAACCATGGTTGCTCAATTGGGCGCGGATTCCCTTGGGGCGACGTTCTCGCCCCTCGACGCCATCGGCTGTCAAGCACGGGACCGTGATGGGGGGCTACCGGTATATGCATATGCATCATCTCTTCTTCCCCGTGCCTGCAGCGCCTGTCACGGCGTCTCATCAATTTGTTACCGCCGTTTTCTTGTGCTATATTATTCGGTCTGGCTCTGCAGCGTACGAAGAAGTGCTCTGGTTGCCGCGCGGCAACCGCTGCACCAGCCCCCCAAAGAAGCCACAACTTGGCGACGCGGGGTTGTGGTAGAAAAGTCTCAGTTGCCACGTGGCAACTTGTGGGAGACGCACGTGGGCGGACTTTGGCCCTGCTGAATACGAGTCTGCGCTGGCAGGTGGGTCCGCGCCAAACCGGCGTCGGCCCTCGACCTACCCCCCGACGTGCAACTTGACCCAGGGTTCACCCAAGCCGTTGGATGGGTCCGCCGCTTCGCAGCGGTGACACCATTTCCTCGCCACTGGAAATACTCCAGGGCAATGTCGGCTATGTCATCGGTGGCCTACGAATAACGCTGGCAAAGAGAACGCTTACAGCCTCGCGCATCACGACGCTGAACAGGTCTATCACCTATTTTGTTAACCATCAGCACATGATGAAATACGATCAATACCTGGCGGCAGGATATCCGATTGCCACTGGCATCATTGAAGGAACCTGCGGCTCACTCATCAAAGACCGTGCCGACAGAAGCGGATCTCGTTGGTCAAGCGTCGGCGCTCAAGCGGTCCTCAATGAAAGGGCCATCATAAAAAACAGCGACTGGGATGCCTTCTGGAAGTATCTCATGAAAACCGAAAAACAGCGGCTCTACGGCCACTTCACGATAAAGAATCACTCGGAAAACGTCAACCGGGATTGGCCACGCTCTAATGATTTTGGTGCTTGAGTGTAAGCCTTCCGGCTATCAAAACACTTTCTTCCTTACCGGCAAAACTGCGCGGAGAGCGATGTGGCTTCCTGCAGGCCTTTCTGTAGGGCGTAGCTGAAATCCATGCAGGCACCGGAGGTGTCGCGCAGGGCAATCTTTACCTTGCCGCGCACAAGGAACAACAGCGGATCGCTATATCCCCGCGCTGCTGCGTTAGTTAAGCAATCAAGCGCTTCAACGAAACTGCCTTGCTGGGCATTATTGAGGGCCAGTGCAAAATATGTGTCAGGATTTTTCGGTTGTAGACTAACTGCATGTTTGAGATCGGCAGACGCGCCTGCAAGCTCACCAAGTCGCTGCTGCGCGGACGCCCTGTTGAGAAAGCCTTCAACGTAACTGGAATTCAAGGCCAGGACCGTATCGAACAACGCGATGGCCTCACGATACCGCCCTTGCTGGAACCGAATGCATCCAAGGCTATTAGTAACTACTCAGGTCCCTATCACAAGATATTGGGGTGAGATAGTGCGCGCATACAACTGCTTGACAAGAGAGACTAGATTTCTG